>Ga0209972_10001387_pt1 | contig 21343 bp, 20 predicted proteins | sample NOAtaG_7_FD_187302 | JGI IMG/M metagenome (GOLD analysis project Ga0209972, IMG submission 187302) | Freshwater lake microbial communities from Lake Erie, under a cyanobacterial bloom - NOAA_Erie_Diel1S_2200h metaG (SPAdes) (version 2) | ecosystem: Environmental > Aquatic > Freshwater > Lake ... | reverse complement strand
TTTTCATCTTAGAAGTATTAATGCCTTTAGCACTATCAACTAAGAACTTTATCATTTCTGATTTTTCGCTGTCATTCTTTTCAACGAAACCTATGTTTTTCATTAGAGTTCCATTAATTGGACTCTCCTCTGTTTCTTCTGATGATACCTTTACGATACCGTTTTCTTTATCCCAAAAAACATTCTCAAACTCAACATCAAGGTTTTCTCCCTTAATCATGTCTACTCCGTTTACCTTTTCAACAGATAGGATATTGGCAAACTGATTTGCTGGATTATCTACTAAAGATAGCTCAATCAAATCATAGTCTTTAATTATGCGAATAGTCTTTTCCATTTTTTCATCGTACATATCGTCGTACTTGTTCATTTTACCGCCAATGGAAAAACCAGAAAGTGTTCCATCCAGAACCTTTTCCCAAGTGTTTTGTGCACCCTTTGAGATATATGCAGACACAAAAACACCAGAATAGAATTTCTTGCTTTCTGCATCAAAATATCTGTCTTCTTTAAAATTGACCATCTTGCCAACAGAAATTGGCTGGTGCATTTCACGAATGTTGCCACGGAATTTAGCGAATGCTTTTAGAGATGCTTCCGTAGTTACTATGTCTGCCTGCTTGTCTACATTGTCAAGTGTGGCAAACCCAGAAACGATTCTACGCTCCTGGTCAACCTTGCTGAATGGCATGGACAAACGAACGTTGTCTCCATCCATATCCCACTGTGCTTTAGATATAGTCATTGTATTCTAATTATATCGCTTTTTTATCAAATTGTTATAAACAACATACCATTATAGCAGTTTTTATTCTGATGACGGGCCTTCGCCCTGAGCGTTCCTTCCTGATATAGTAGCTGGGCTATCTGACGCATTATTTGTTCTTTCGGCATCTCTTTGCCTATTGCCAGCCAAATTTGCTCTAGCGTCTGTAGCTTGTCTTGGTGACATTACAAAGGGGCTGTCGCCATCTGGCCTTTGTGGCAGACCAAGGACCTCCCTGGCCTCATTTGGAACCATAATCTGCGTCTTTACATATCTTTCCAAAATTTGAGACTGGGCTATCTCGTCTGTCAAAGTTAGCTCATTGAACTTTAGCTCTAAAATGTCAGTCTTTTCCTTAACAATTCTGTTTACTAGCTTCTCAATGGTTCTTTGTAGTGGTCTTGCTACCTGCTCCTTAAATGTTCTATCCTGAGAAAGGGAGGCTGCAATGTTAGAGGCATCAGAGCCTCCAATCTTTGAAAGTGGAACTTGGTGTGCAATCAGGATATCGTCACGATTTCGTAGTCTGTATTCGTTAAATGAGGCTTCCTGGACACCATTCTCAATGGGTTCCATCTTAAACTCAACCTTGTTTTGTTCAGTATCTCCTGGTAGTGGAATATAGAGGGTTCTGTGACTTTGCCCCTTTAGATTTGTCTGTAAGAATCTAAACAGCTTGTCTTCTGCTTCAGAGGATAGTTTTGCACCCTTAAGAGTAACAACATAGCGTGGTACGGCCTTATTGCTAAAGTAGTCAATGTTATATTGTGATGCAAGCTGATCTCCGTGAAGCGAGGATACTGCAGACATAATGTCTGGAATACCATAATAAGTATTTAGCGGAGAATATTGCTTAAAGTGAATAATCTCATTTGGTCTTGGATCTCCAGTAATTGGGTTTGGATTTGATGCCCCAAAGTTTCTAAAATATACAACCTTGTGTCCAATAACCTGAACAAAACCATCTTTAAGCCTACGAACACGAATTGTGGTAGCTGGAATATGACCAATATATCCAATCTCTCCACGTACCGTTCTACCAATCTCAAGATATCCGTTGCCAGTTGACTCATAGTCAGTCAGCACCTTCATCATAAGGTTTGTAAATGATTCTTCGTCATTGAGATTCTCTAGCCAATCACGCATCTCTATCTTCATTCTTTCAATGCGTCTACGTGCCTTGTCTCTTGCTGAATCATTATCATTTGATTCTAAAGCCATCATTGTTCTATCAGAGACATGGAAGTCATATCCAAGACCAACAGTATTTTCTACCTTTGCATCAATAGCTGCGTGGTTGGCAAATGATGTGTCATAAAAGTTAGCTAGCTCGTATAGGTTCCATGGTGGGGTAATAACATCAAACATGCCATATCCGTTACGATATACGCTTCCTGGATTAATCTCTTTTGATGACGCACCGTCTGTTCCAGAACTAATTGCAAGGGCACTATCCAGATAGGCTGGCGATGTTGTGTTAATATTTTTTGGCACCTGTATGTCATAGGCCTTGGCCATTCTATCTGACCTACGTTTAAAATTTTTATCTAAGCCAGACAAGCCCTTAAGTTCATCCCAAGACTTATTAAATGGATCCTGTTCCTTAAAAACATTATTTTCTTTTTCTGTATCTGGCAGGCCAAGATCTCTAATATAAAGCTCTTCTGACATTATTCTTCGTCTCCGTACATTTCAATGGTCTTTTTGGCTGCTGCCACTGCACCAAGGTCATTAAGATTTGGGATTAGGCCGCTTTTCATTCTGTCTATTTGCTCAGAATACTCTTCATCCGATACACGGCCCATCCCAGCAAAAAATACTGGCTTGCCATTAGGCTCGCCATGATAAGCTGCAGCTTGGCGTAGCTTATGCAGCTGTATCTCATCTCCCCTATGGGACGGAATGTTTAGGATGTTTCCCTGACCATCCGTAAACCACTTTCCGTTTTCTCTCTGCCAAACATATATACCCCAATCGTAGTTTTTATCTAAAACTGTGATCTTAGACTTACCAATTTGATTAGGATTTTGCTTTTTCATAACCATAAGTATACCATATTATACTGCCTGGTATACCTGAGAACGCCACTCTATGTTTTCCTTGACAGAATATTGATAGTCTCCAAATACAGACTCTATTTCATCATCAATAATTATTTTATTTGTTCCTGTATATATTTTATATATGTCAGATGGGTCTACTCCGTAAAAGCTAGTTTTTGAAACATATAGAACCCCATCCCAAAGATACGATGGCCAGAAGCCCCAGTCTAGAGTCAGTGGCCCAAGGCTTTTAACTTTAAACCAAGGCCTTTCTATTTTATTTTGAACCTCCTGTAGGTTCGTTGACTTATAGTAAGAAATGTTGTTATATGTTAGTGGTGCTGTTAGCCTAATTGCTCCAGCAAAATTTGAAAATTCTTGGGTATTTGCAAATCTTATACCCAACATTGCCCACTCTTTTACAGTCAAAGTTGGGTCTTTCACAATCTTTCCATTTAAGTAAAATGCTATTCCATTTTCTAGCTCTCCCCTGGAATTAATAGCATAAACCTTTGCACGTTTTCCAGATGGGTGATTTGCAACAGCATATACCCTAATATAAGAATTTCTACTTTGGATTTCAAAGAGCTGCATTGCTCCATATGGGAAAAAGTCTTCATCAAATCTTAATGCCATCTGCATTGCTATAACCTTAAAATTATCTGATTTTGAGTTATTCAGTGGTATGGAAATACCCCTATTTATTAATGGATCGTATCCGCCCCTTATAGTTATTCCACTATTTCTAGTCAAGTATAAGTAGGGTGTGCTTCCCTTATAAATAGAAAATGGATTTTGTTTTTTATATGTAAGATAGAAGCCTTCTTTTCTATATGGATAAATATCATTACCAAACCTAGTTCCAATAGCTGTTGGTATCGTGTCGGAAAGTGCCATTGAGGCATACTCTAATGATTTAATAGATACTGGAGTATTTTTAATATTTCGAGAGGCTATCTCAATATGTGTAACAATGGCCAGGTCATTAAAAGATATTGATTTTGGTGGATAGATGATCATATTATCAACAATTTCATATTTTGTATTTAGCCAATTTGATCCAGGAACAATGATATTGTTCTTTGGTGCTAACTCTATATTTGTAAAAGTTGATAATGGACTGTTGGCTCCGCTTTCAAGTAGCTGAAATGTAACATATGTCTTTACTATAGAATTTGAAGTATCATACTTATACGTATTTGCTGATTTATTTTGCAAATCTTCATAATTCTCAAATCCAGTAAATAGTTGATTATCTAGTGATTCGTATGTTCTTTGTATTGGGTTTGAGTATTCTGACTGTAGCTCTGCATATGTCCATGAGTCTTCTTCTGTCTCTTGAATAAAAATAGAGGGAGCTGGATAGTTTATATTAAATTGTATAAAATCTAGATCAAGCCTTGTGTCACCTCGTGAATCAATGGATTCTTTGGCAAAAAATGATAATGGAATTTGGTCCTGCCATGAGGAGTCTGCTTCGGCTAATATGCCAAATCCAGATAGGTCATACCCTGCAATGATTCCATAACTGGGTATATGATTTTCTAAAACAGCATAGGAGTATTGTCCAAGAGTTCCTCCGTCATATAAAAATTGAAAAATAGCAGATTCCTGAACATCTTCTCCAGCATCTGCGGTATTTGTATATACAGCAGAGCCATCAATAAATGTATCAACAAAGCTTAGTCCATCAGCAGCAAAAATAGAAGAAATCTTAGATAGATTTTTTGACGAACAAAAGCCAATCTCATATATATTCCCCAAGAATGTATTTGATAAATTTTTTGTTGAACCAACATAGACAGACATTATGGCTAACTTTCCAAAAAAGTCTGCAATTTTTTCACCATAATAATTAGAGAATTTTTGTAAATCTATTCCAATAACCGTTTTTTCTCCAACTCCATTTAAATATTGTCTAGATTTTGATAGCAATGTTGAGTAGCTTCCATTTTCATATAGCTTGTAATTAATGCTATCATTATCTAAAGTTATTTCAAATATGCTTTTTGTTGCTCTATTCTCAATTGCAATTAGAGTTTGTTCTGTAGTGGGTGCTGATATCTCTTTACAAATAATGTAAAAAGCCTTTAGCTGCTCATTAGCGAGATTAAGATTTTCAAAAAATAACTGGCCATTAGTTGAGTTCCAACTATTGTTTGGTCTAAATTTAATAAAGCTTTCTGGAAGCTCATTTTGAGCATCCTCTAGATCTATTAGCCATTCAGTGTTTGTTTTGTTGCTAAATTTGGCCTCTGGAACAGGATATTGCGGAAATTCAATAGCATTACCATTAATAATCAAATTGTCATATGCACCCTGGTTCCATTTCCCTAATGACGGATATTGATAATTTTTGGCATACTTTGAAAATGGATAATCAATAAAAATAGAGCTTCCGCTGTAAGCATTATTAATGTTTTCTGGAAACTCAACCCCCTGGCCATAAATAAATCTTCTTTTAGCAACCTGAAGTGGAACCCTATACCCATAAATGGCAACACCGTCAATTTCAATAGGAGACACATCTTCATATGACCAAAAACCTAACCAATCATTATCTACATTAATAGTATTAATTATTTGATTTTTTTCTGGAAAGCTTATATTGTCTATATCTATAAAGACTTCTCCGACCTGTTCTCCATTAATAAATAAACTTATAGAAGATGTCGAATATCTTATCTGTATCAACATTGGCCTATACCATTCGCCAACATAATGCCTAATTATGTAGTCTCCAATCTTTAATATTAACATTGGTCCCTGCACAAAAATTCCATCAGTGCCGTGAATATTTCCAAAAATTTTTCTTGCAATCGTAGTAGAATTAGAATTAATTTTTGCCCAGAATTCAAAAGTGTACTCTTTATATTTACCAGAACTATTTAAAAATCCTTGTCCAGGAATTAATAAAGACGGTATGAGCAAATTATTTTGTTGAATGATTGTGCTATTTGATGCACCAAATACCATTGGTATACTAGAGTTTTTGGCAGCTAAAGCATTATCAACAACCAGATAATATCCATTAAGGTCTTGTAGCCCGTATGCCTTTGCCTCAATTCCTACTAAATCTACCATTCCCAATATATTAGATGGAATATCCACTGTTGATACACCCAGAGATGAAGCGTTAAACTCTTCTGACCACTGACCAAAAGAAATGCCATTAACTAAAAATCTATAATTCGATAGCGTATCTCCAGTAAAAAATTTAGCCTTAATTACAATTCTTGCAGAAACATTATCGTTTGGTATATCAAAAGTTTCTGATAAGAAAATCCAACTGTCTGAAACTTCCGTTAAATAAAACTTTGTTTTTTCTACTAACTCTCCACTAGATTCATCAAAATATTGATATCCAATTTCAAAGCCAGAAATATAAGGGCTTTGTGTATATAAAAATGCACCAACAGCAAAAGTAGAAAGATTGCTATTGAGAGTATCTAAATTAATTAAATTTGGACTAACAGCGGATATATAAAAAGAATCGCCAGTAGCTGATAATGCAGATATTTCAGATACATAGCTGCTTGGAAATGGCTCATCTAAAGTACTAGTATTATTTTCAGCAGTTCCATTATCTATATCCCATAAACGCAAGTCTCTGTTTGTCTCAGATATAAGTGATACATAGTCTGCCCTGTCATCAAGAGGCCAGAATGCTATTGGATGCTCAGAAAAGATCTTTTCGGCATATAAACTAGATGGAGTAGACATAAATCACCACCTATAGTTTACCATAAGTAGTCTACGTATACTTGCTATTTAGAATATGGCTAACTTCTAGGTGATTTACATTAAAATGTTTCGGCAATGACGCTACCCATCTGATAGCCTCTGCCATATCTTCTGCAGTTAGAGCATGGTTCTTTTTTTCAATTTGGGTATCTATGGTGCCAGGGCAGATTTCTGTAACCTTAATCCCATACTCAGGGAACTCCATTCTCATGGTGTCTACTAGTGCCATCATTCCTCGTTTTGCATTGGTATAGTTACCTCCGCTTCTATAAGGAATTTTTCCAGAAAGAGATGTTATAAAAATAATAGTAGGAGACTCTGACCTTTTTAGGCATGGAACAAACAATTGAGACAGATACATTGGCCCAGAAACATTTATTTCGTATGCTCTTCTAAAGTTATCCATTGTCTCTCTAATAATGTTAGTTGGCCCAGAGCCGCCACCAGCATTATTGACTAGAAGATCGAGAGATATGTCATTATATTTTTCATAAAATGCCTGTATTTCTTTTTCTTGAGTGATATCCATTCTATAGGTTTCAATATTTTCTGATTCAAGCTCTGATATTTTTGATAAATCCCTAGACACTGCGATTACCCTGTATCCATTTTCAGAAAGTAGCTTGACGGTAGCATACCCCACACCCTTACTAGCTCCAGTGACTATTGCAGTTTTCATAATCCCAAAGACTCTATATCTTTTTTATAATATTCTTCAAACTCAACCCAAAATGGAATTCCATTAACCATCTTCATATTTTCTGGAATTCTATTAAACTTTCTACGCTCTTCTTCTATCTCTGCCCAAGAATCTTTGCCGTATTTTTCTTCAAGCTTTAACCAAAGAGGATGTCCAGGATATCTATATTTCCAATATGTCCTAATTATATATTTTTCTCCACTTGTTACAGAGTTTACTCCATGATAATGTGGATGTCCAGACATAAAAACAACAACATCTCCAGCCTCTGGTTTATAAACATAATCTTCTTTAATTATATTAATATCACTTTCATCTAAAAATCTAAATAAAACCTCTCCGCCAACATAGTTATCATTTAGATAAAAAACTGCAGTTATTCCAAACTTATCTCCAGGCTGATAAGAAAACTCTCTCTGATAGTCTGTATGATAGTGCATTGCAAGTGGAACATCTAAATTTGTTTTATATTTTGCTATATTCCAACTATCATAGACCCAATTATCAATATCTGGATTATTGGCTTTAACATATAGGCTAGTTATTTCATAAAATAAGTTGTTTACTTGATTTTCAAAATGTCTGTCTTGATTACGATGTCCGAAACCCTCTTCTAACTTATCTTCCCACTCTTTTCTATTTGGGAATTTTTCAAAATAAGATGGGTTAAATATGCCGCCCTCTGCATATTTTCCAAAAGTATACCAATCATGCCACTCTCTATTTTTTTCAAAAAAATCTATAATCTTGTCTGGGTCTGGTATTGCTTTTTTAAAAACCCAAATAGTGTTATGTATTTTTTTAATATCAAACTTTTGCATATAGCATTCCTTTTAGTCTAATACCTGTTATGAATATAATGATCTTTTTCTTTTATAAAGCCAACCAAAACATATCTAATAGGCCCCTCTCCAACAAACTCTACTCCATGCTCATATTTTTCATTGCCTGGAAAAATTAAAAGAGTTTTTGGCTTTGGCCTTAGTTTTAGATTAATATTTTCAAAAAACAGTTCTCCATCTTTATAGTCATCATTGATATAAATTATAGTTGCATACTTTATAGATGGGTCTGTATGCTGGTCTGTATGAGACTTTAGCTCTACGCCTGGTTGCATTCTTTGAATTGTTGCAAAACCACTAAGCATTAATGAGTCATCAGCCTCAGATACCATTGATGCCATTCTTTCATAAAAAACTCTATACTCTGGATATTGAGATACATTTAGATTTTTGTCTACCCAGTTTTGAGTAATTTCAAACTTACCTTCGGCAACAAGATTATCTACATCATCTCTACCAAATTTTTCCATACAAAAATTTTTTAGATTAGACATATATTCTATTTCCCAGTCAGCCTGAGAGGCTTGGTTTATTTTTTCAAGGAGAAATTCTAATTCATCGTCTGTTAGAAAATTTTCTATGGATGTTAGCTCGTCTGTTACTTCTTCAAAAACAAATCCTCTGTCTTTTAATATTTTTCTCAGTTTATCTATCACTATCAGGCTCTCCTATTTTATACTTATTTCCAGCTAGGTCAAGCTTGTATCCTTCTTTTAGTAGATTTTGCCATTCTTGTCGCTCTACTTCTTGTTTTTCCCTAATTTTTTGCATCTCTTCTGCCCAAGCATCTCTGACTTCTTGTGGATAAGCATCTTCTTCCCTATCATCCCAGAATGAACCTATTGTATATCTAACACCAGACTCAATTAACGTTACTTCATGCATATTTTCAAAACCGCCATCAAATGCAGCAAGCATCCCAGTCTTTGGTGCTATCTCAATATCTTGTTTGGGAAACCTTAAAAGTCCCCCAGTAAAATCATCATTTAGATAAAGAAATGCAGCATATCTACTTCTTGTAAATGGCCCACTATTTCCATGCTCATCTGTATTGTCTGAATGTATTCTTGCATATGCTCCTGGCTCCCACTTTTGTGTATGATATCCTATTTGAACAACCATTTTAGGATCTATGTCGTGAACAGATGCAACAGCATTAATAAAACCTTCTTTAATTTTTGAAAAAATATTTTCTGGTAACTTTTCTTCTATAATTTCTTTGTCACCGTCTTGTGGTAAAACAGAAGAATATGACTCATAGAAAGAAATTGGCATCCAAGCCATTGATCCATTTTTTGCAGACTTATCCAAAACTGCTATAATCTTGGAGCACTCCTCTGATGTCAAAAAATTTTCATAAATTACAAGGTCTTTGTTTAACCTAATTTTATTTTCTAAATTTACCATAGACTTTCCTATCAATAGTTAGTGGATCCAGTGCTGAGGAATCATATACTTATACCCACTTTTAACTAAATGGGCCGTGTGATGATATGGTGGTGATGGCGGGAATATAATAATGCTACCAGCTTTCGGTTTTATAGCAAAAGTATAACTAGATGGATCTGCTAAAGAAAAATCTGAATCTGGAGTACCGCCAGTTATTGCACCATTTGGATCTCTAATAGTAAAAGAAAGTTCTCCACCTTCGTAATCGTCATTAAGATACATGACTAGAGAATATTTTAATCTTTCATCGCCTTCTTGCTGATCAAAGTGTGCCCCCATTGATGTGCCTGCCATATACTTTTTAACTGGCATAGCTGGAAATAGCTTTGGATCATCAAAATTCCCATGGGCTTCTGCATAATCTCTTGCTGCTGCCTGAAATGCATCATTAATAATGTTATAGATTTTATCATTTACTGCAGCACCGTCAAACATAGTTCCAGATGAAGGAATAATCGTCTTGTCTGTTCCATAAACATAATGCTCACCGCTACAAGCAGCCCACTCTCCCCAGTCAGATATCTCTTCTAGCTCTTTTACTAGGCCTGCTGGATCTTCTATTACATTTGTATAGTAAAATACCCTGTCATGCAAAATTTCTTTATTCATTTGATTCCTCCGTTTAAATTATACCATAATTCATTATTTATCATTATGAGATAAAATAGTCCAAAAAAATGGAACAGTATATCTAATTCCAGAAATAATGGGAGTTACTCCATGGATATAATTCATATCTCCTGGGAAAAAGTATGCAGCACCCTTTTTTGGTTTAAACTGAATTTCTTGGTTAGGAAAATACAACTCTCCGCCCTCATAGTCGTCATTTATATAAAATAATCCAGCTATGTCATAATATGGAAAATCGTTTGGTTTCCCAGCATCTGGTCCAGTGTGAAGCTCTTTGTCTGCATGTGGCATTTGTAGCTGTCCTGGCAACCATCTTACCATTGCTGGACTTGTTGGAAGGGCATCTACACCAAAAAATTTATCTACTTCAATTTTTAATCTTGCAACCATTCCTTCAATAATTTCTGGAACTTTTGGATCTGTTTTTTGAATAGTTGGATATGTTGCTACACGATTATCCCAATATCCAGAGTCATAAATTATAGTGCCATTTTCATTATAATGAGTTTCTGTAACATCCCACTCAGTATTATTCCTAATAAAATTATTTAAATATACCAACTCTTCATTTGTCATAAAGTTTTCTAAAGTAACAATATTATCTGGGGATGATCCAAAAAATCCAGATGGAGTAATAGAAACCCTATCAACAGAATTTTTATTAGCTAAGCTTTCTGACACAATCTCTTTTTCAGTCATATTTTCTCCTTTCCCAAACTTCATTTAAGTATACACCGCCATTTGGAACCCTATATTTTTTTGAATTTTCCATATTTTTCTTCATTAAGGATTGCATAGAATGATCAAGTTCATATTCTGATTCCCAGTCTTCACGTTTAAAGGGTATCATCTGTGCATATGGTGTTCCTGCAGGCAGGGTTCCAGTCCAGCCTTCTTGAATAAAAAATGGAAATGTTCCTGGTAGATTAACCTTATCATTATCTACAATACCGCTAGTAGTTAAAAATGGTAAGTCAAATCTTTGAAATGGTTGAGCATATAAAACACTATATCCAGCTGGTGTTGCTACTGCCCAATCTGGATACCATGCAAAATGTTTTTTGTAATATCCCTTTGGATGCTCAAATTGTGGCATTGGTGTTCTAAACTGAATAAAATCTGCATATCTTGGATCTGATACCTTTGCAGAAATTTCATTATTTTGATCAAGAAAGAACTCAATATCGCATGGCGTTTTATACACATAACCACTTATAAAAATATCGTATATTGCTGGGCAAGCTTTCCAGGTTGGAATCTTTCCCTTATCTGGTCCAATCCAATAATCTCCATTTGGCATTTTTGCATATCTATCTGCTGACTTATACCATTCTGGCAAACTTTTGGACACTGGCTCTGGAGTTGAGTGATCATTTTTAGATAGCCATGGCCTATTTGAAATAAATTTAATTTTTGGCATTATTTATTACCTTCATTACAATTTTTTTAGCTTCGTGATATCCTATTGAATCTCCATTATGATCAACAGCGTCTCTATAAAAGTGGGTCCACTCTCCTTTGGAATTTAGTTTTTGGCTTGCTTCTCCACGCTCACGCATTCTGTTATTCCAATTACTATCTTCATAATCTGGCCTGCCATTACGAATCTCTAGCTCATATGATTGAATATCTGTTAATGACAATGGCAAAATTGCTGCTACTGGAGTTCCTGCTGGAATCGTTATTTCAATATTTGGCTCAGTTATCATCCACGCTATTGGTAAATCACTTGCTAACACAGAGCTGCTAATTACTGTAGACATACACTGAGCACCACGAATAAATTGATTAGGAACTGGCATTGTTAAAAGACTTAAATTTTTACCGTTTTCTTCGACAAAAGTTAGATCTGTATAAAAACTAATTGTTCTATTTCCACGATTTGGATGAGCATATTTAGAGCCAGAAAGAATTTTTACATGATCTGCAGTTGAATCATTAATGCCATCCCAAATAAAAGTAATATCTTCTGGATATGATATGCCCCAACCCAACCTATTTGATAATGATACTGGAAAACATTGATATGCGTGTCTATCAAAAGTTATATCCATCCAATCACGGTGCATTGGTAATTGATCTATTGAAGAATAATTTCCAGAGGTGTAAACAGTAACATTAGGCATTAATAACCCGTCTCTTGATAAAATTCTGGACGATGATACTTATCAGAATAGTCTAGCATTGTTACGATTGAATATTTTGTTCCACTATGAACTGGCATAGCACGATGTGGATACATAAAATTAGATGGGAAAATAAATAGGTCACCAGCTTTTGGCTTAATGTTTAGATTTTGTAACCTAAAATAAAGCTCCCCACCTTCGTAATCATCATTTGGATATGCAACTAGAGATACAACGCAATTATAAGAAAAGCCATTATCGGAGTGTTCTTGAAAATGCTGTCCTGGGCCATACTTAACATAATTCATAGCTTCCCAATATCTGAGTTCTCCAATATTGTGAACCTTGCAATAATGTTTTACAGCCTGTAGCTGTCTAAAGTAGACATCATCCCATAATTCTTGAAGCTTTAAAGAGGCTTCGCTTTTATCATACTGAATATCAGTTTTCTTATATTTAAAATCATAGCAGTCACGATATTCTGGCATTTTCATACCATATCCAACCATGGCCTCTGCGTAGTTATAGTGATTTTTTGGATCATTCAATACAGACTCTAGCCTACTAATAATATTCATTGATTCTGGTAAAACATCTCTAAATAAGAAAATACCACTTCCCAAATCTTCTATTGATGACCAGGTAATTTCTTCTATTTGATAAAAATCATTAATTCTCTTTTGTATGTCTTCTTGTACACCCACAGTATCTCCTAATACGTTAACTTATTCATATCTTCTTGGCGGTAATTAAATTGTCTAAGATTTCCACGATCATTATAGTCAGTCATAATTACTATAGAATACTTTGTTCCAGATATCATGTCATTAGAGGCATGTTCATAAATATAGGTAGATGGAAAGACTACTACATCTCCAGGCTTTGGTTTAATAGTTAAATCAAAACGTGGGAAGTAAATTTCTCCGCCTTCATATTCATCATTTAAATATGCGACAACAGAAACAGTAGTAACATATGCTGGACCATGGTCAGCATGAATTTTAAAGTGTGTTCCAGCACCTTCATATTTAACAAAATTAAAAGCCTCGAAAAACTGAATGCCTACACCCCAGTATCTGCCATAGTCATCAGTCAATGGCTTAATGCTATCAAATGCTTTTTGATGCATATCATAAAATGGTGCGTTGTATTGATTTCTTTGTCCTAAGTTTTTGCTACTTACCTTAAAATCTACGCAATTTCTTGCTGTTTCCAATACATCGTCTGCTTCTGTTACTTTAGCACCCTGCCATCTAAATGGTCCTGAGCCATTTAGATTAGACTCTAAAGTATTTATAATTTCACCACAAAGCTCTAATGGTATTGCCTGATTATATAAGTTAATGCCTAATCCTGGATTAGATACAGTAATTCCATTATACATTGGCCTGTCTGGCATTCTATTATTTGCAGTTTCGGATCTGTCTTTTGTTAGCCAATCATTTAATGTCATAAATCAATTATAACATAGTCTGACTATGGCACCTATTAGAAGGCACAGCAGCCGCCAGGGCAACTGCTAATTGCTGTGGTATATCCAAAGCAGGTGCAGTAGCAGGTAGCAGCGAAACTTGGGAAGAACGGTGGGAAGAATGGTGGGAAGAATGGGAAGAATGGTGGGAAGAATGGGAAGAACGGGAAGAATGGGAAGAATGGTGGGAAGAATGGGAAGAATGGGAAGAATGGCGGGAAAAACGGCGGGAAGAATGGGAAGAATGGTGGGAAAAATGGGCTAAATGTAGTAACGCTAGATGAGTTAGCAGAAAACTGACCGTCTCCATTAGCATTGCTTGCACGAACCTTATATGTTTGAGAGGTTCCACCTTCTTGCGTGACTGTAGCAGATGTAACGTTAGCAGCAACGTTAGCAGACTTATTATCGCTACTTTCCCAACGGTATCCAGTAATTGCCTTACCACCATTATTAGGAGGAGACCAAGAAATAGAGTCCTGGTTTACTACAGTAGAAGAAACTGATGGGGCTGATGGAGCAGCTGGTACAGTTGTAGCAGTTACAGTTGCAGCAGAAGAAGCAGCAGAAGTACCAGCATTATTAGTAGCAGTTACTGTAATAGAGTACTGTACGTTAGAAGCAAGACCTGTTACAGTAATTGGAGAAGATGCTCCAGTTGCTGTTCTAGTTGTTTGACCAGAAGCAGTAGCTGTTACTGTGTAAGAAGTAGCTGCTGGAGAATCGCCAGGCAAGGAAAAAGTAACTGTGGCAGCACCGTCATTAAACGCTCTGCCAGTTCCAACGTCAGTAGCAGATACGCTTGTTGGTGCCTTTGGCTCTAGAAAGTCATTTGATGCCTGTGACCTTCTACCAGGTCTTTTTCCTACTGCCATGTTCTATTTTCTCCTTAATATTAAGATGCAAGGTCTCCAAATGCTACCCAGGTATTTGCAGCTCTCTTAAAGAGAGTTACAGAAGACCACTGAGCACGGAGGTTTAGGCCTGGTGTTGCGTTAACTGTTACGCCAGCAGCACCAGCAATTGATACACCACCAGTATTTGTTCTTAGAACATCTATTGATGTACCAATTGGGAAGTTTGTAGTAGAGTCTGCTGGAATTGTGACTGCAACTGCAGATCCACCAGTGTGAGATACTTCAATAAGTCCGTCTCTAAGAGAAAGACCACCAGTAGATAGGTTATATGCTGCAGCAACCTGCGTTATAGCTGTACGTGATGGAACACCTTCCTTTGTCTGAGTTCCGTCAGAAAACGCAACGCCTGAGCTAGCAGTAACCAATCCAGAGAATGTTGGGGCAGATATAACAGAAATTGTTGCACCAGTTTTGTCAATGTTTGTTCCAGCAACAATTGCTTCTGAAGCATTAAACTGTGCGTAGGTTACTTCAGTTGTTCCAATAGTAATTGTTCCAGTTGTGCTTACAATGAAACCCTTAGAGCCATTAGTTGAACCAGATGTTACGAATGTAAAGTCACCATTTGCCAACTCTCCTGTAGGGCTATTGTCTGCATCTGTTGCACGAGTTACAACCCATGGTGCTCCAGCACTTCCAACAGCAGTTATGGTATAAATACCATTTTCTTTTGCGTCTGTTTGTGCACGAAGAAGAATTCTATTACCAACGGAAACCGATACGCCATCAATTGTTCCAATTGAGCCATTTGCAGATGCTGTAATGGTTGCACCCACACCATTAGTTCCATTGTTATATGTACCAGCAAGGTTACCAGCTGTTGCTGCAACTACTGGCTGGTGGAAATTAATTCCTGCTGCCAGACCATCAACATACTGCTTTGTTGCTGCATGTAAGTCTGATGTAGGTGCTCCAGAAAGGGTTAGTGCACCTGTCAGGGTTCCACCAGAAAGATTTAGTTTTGCGTCTAGAGCAGTCTGAGTAGCTGTAGAAACTGGCTTGTTGGCATCGGATGTATTATCTACGTTACCAAGTCCAACCATTGTTGCAGTAATACCAGAAACAGTTCCTGTAAAGGTTGGAGAAGCTGTTGGAGCCTTAGCATCTAGCTGTGTCTGAATAGCAGATGTGACCCCATTAATATATTGCAGTTCTGTTGCACTAACATCGCCAATACTTGTTGTGCTTGGAAGGGTTACTGTGCCTGTAAATGTTGGACCAGAAAGTGGGGCATATGTAGAAGAAGCTGTAGAAGTTGCAAGCTTTCCGTCTATTTGTGTCTGAATATCTGATGTAACACCATTAAGATATCCAAGTTCTGTTGAACTTACATCGCCAATAGAGGTGGTGTTTGGAAGAACTACTGTTCCAGTAAATGTTGGGTTATCTTTTGGAGCCTTGTTTGTTTCAAGGTTTCCCGTGGTTGTTTCTAGTCCAGAAACATCAGACTGAAGATTGTCAATGTCTGTTTCTGCAGTTCCTAAGTCTGTTGCAATACCCTGTACCTGAGTATCCAAGTTACCTAGGTCTGAAGTAAGTGTTGATATATCTGTAGTGTGACCACTAACAGTAGAACTTAATGTGGTAACAGTTCCATCAATAGTTGAAACATCAGTAGTTAGACCAGATACGGCTGAATTTATAGCCGAAACGGTTGTTGCAAATTCAGGATTATCTCCGATGGCTGCAGCTAACTCATTTAGTGTGTTTAGTGTTTCTGGAGCACCGTCAATGATATTTCCTAGCTGAGTAAGAGGAACTTTTCCAGTAGAGTCAAGTGTGGCAACACCATTGTTAGCACCCTTTTGGGTTAGAGGAATATAGTCATCAAGGCTTCCACCTAGGTCAAGGTCATTTGAGTCTAGGAAGTAGTATAGCTCAGTCCATGAGCTGGTACCATCACCCATCTTAAACTTACCAGTGTCAGTTTCAAAACCTATTTCACCAGCACCCAAAACTGGGTCTGCTGCTGTCCATTGTGCCGCAGTTCCTCTGCGTTGCTGCATTCTAGTTGCCATTTATACTTTTCTCCTAATGGGTTCTGCCCATACTCTTTTATTATACCGCTATTTTAGTTAAAGTTATCTACAGGGCTTCCACCGTCAAGTGTCAGTGTCCAAACAGTTGTGTCTGGTCCACCGCCATCTACTGGTGCTCCCTGTGGATCATTAAAGCTTCCACCACTTGTAAAAGTAGTTACGATTAAACCATTCCCATCAATTGATGTGTCGTGAATGTGTTGTGGAATATTCAAGGTGTCATCAATTACTGCTATGGTTAACCATGTACCGCCATAGTATACGTTAACTCTTTCTGTTAGCGTATCAAACCACATGTCTCCATTATCTGGAGAAACAGGAGGGGTAGATCCAACTGGCATACCGCCAATTAGAGCATCAACATAAGACTTAGTTACAGCATGGTCAGCTAGGCTTGGTGTGCCAACTGTTACTGCACCACCAAACGAACCTCCACTTGCAACCTGCAAGCCATTTTTGACCTTAAAGTCTTTATCTGTTGTAGCCAAGATCTACCACTCTCCTGTTATCTATATTTTATTTTTACTTCAGTAATGTTCCAACTACAGCAACTGTTGAGTTGTTGTTTACAGTTGTAACACGTAGTCTTACATCATTTCCGTTTACATCTGCAGAAATTGATCCAAGGTCTCCATTGGTTCCGACAATTGCATATTCTGTAATAGCAATATTGTCAGAAGTGTCCATTGTTAGAAGTACCTTTGCAACTTCTGTGTGCGAACCAGCAGCAAACTTCACAAGAAATTCAGCTGATCTGTAGTCTGCCTTAGCCCATGAAACTGCAGTGCTTGTGCTTGCAGTTGGGACAGAAGCTTCTGCAGCCACCTGCTTTGCAACAGAGTCAATCTCTACTGCTGGGAAGTTTGGTGTAACTCCCTCTAAAGCATCAATAGCCCTCTGATCAGTAAAGTAAAGGTTGCTTGTACCTTCAGCTAGATCGTCAGTGTCTGAATCTGCAACACCATTCTCTGCTGTAACAGATAATGTGCGGTTTGCTTCATCATAAACAATTGCAATATTTGTCTGTGATGCATTTTCTAGCAAGTATCCTGCTGCATCCTTGGCACGGTTGTCAGTGAAGTACTTGTTTGTAGTACCCTCTGCAACATCGTCAGTATCAAGAGTGATGCTTGAGCCAAGTTCAACCTCATTGCCATTTACTGTAACGGAATCATTTACAAGAGATGCATTTGCAATGTTTGAAAGTGTATTGCTAGATCCATCAATTGTCTTGTTTGTTAGAGTCTGGCTATCAGAGGTTCCTACAATGTTTCCAGTTACACCGTGAACACCAGTTGTAGCATTCTGGTGTGTGGTTAAATCTCCAGCAACATCAGAAACTTCATCATCAACATACTTCTTGGTTGCTGCATCCTGGTTTGATGTTGGGTCTACAAGGTTTGTAACCTTGTATGTGTTGGTTGCATCAAGGTTTGCACCAAGCACTGTTCCAGAACCAAGAGTCTTATTGGTAAGAGTCTGAGTATCGCTTGTACCGACAACATCACCAGTTACACCGTGCACACCGCTTTCTAGGTCAACGTGTGCGTCTAGCTCTTCCCCAACCCATGTTCTAGTAGCAACAACGGTTTCATCAATTTCAAATGTGTTGCCATCAAGGTCTAGACCATTTCCAGCAAGGTATGTGCCAGCACCAGAGAACTGAGTAAAGGTAATTGGGTCAGTTCCAATTGTAACTACGCCTGTAGATGTCTGTACCCAACCAGTGTTGTCGTTAGCGTTACCTCCAGTTACGAAGATAAAGTCACCACCGTCTACTTCTGCAGGTGCATCAAAGTCTGCTGCACGAATAGCAGATCCAGATGGCTGAACCTCATAAATACCATTTTCTGCAGCATTGGTCTGGTTCTTTACAAGAACACGGTTTCCAGATGCAAGGTTAACGCCATCAATAGTGTCTCCAACCATAAGGTCATTAGCTATGCTAATGTTTGTTGTGGTAGCAGCAACTGCTGATGCGTGAATGTGAAGGCCCTCAGCATATGAATCAACATATGCCTTGGTGGCTGCATCAGATGAGCTTGATGGGTCGCTAAGATTTGTAATTCTGTGTGTTCCAGCATCTAGGTTAGATCCGAGAGTCTTGTTTGACAGAGTCTGAGAATCTGTTGTACCAACAACATCTCCAGTTACTCCGTGAACTCCAGAAGATACATTGTGAGCATCAATTGCGTCAGACAGATTTTGGTCAGTTGCAATTACTGAACTATCAACCTCAATCTGTCCAGAGCCATCAAACTGTAGACCGTATCCAAGATCTGCAGAGAATTCACCAGTTGTGGAGTTATAGTCTAGACCATCTCCAGCAGATAAAGCATCGTGAACTCGTCCTTGTGTAAAGTACTTGTTTGCAATACCCTCAGAAATGTCATCAGTGTCAATAGATGCATTGATGTAGTCATCAACTCTCTGGTTTGTGTAATAAAGGTTTGTTGTTCCTTCATCAAGGTTGTCTGTTGTAGAGTCGTCTACGCCATTTTCTGCTGTAATTGTGAGACCAGATCCAGTACCAGTAATAGTAATGTTTGTTAGTGTTGCACCTGTAAGCAACTCAGCTGCTGATGTCTTAGCACGAGCATCAGTAAAGTACTTGTTTGTTGTTCCTTCGTCTAGGTCATCTGTATCGTGGTTTGAAATATCGGATACTGTACCAGTTACGTTACCAGATAGATTTGCTGTAATTGTTCCAGCAGCAAAATTACCAGAACCATCACGCTTTACGAGTGTGTCTGGTGTGTTAAGTGCTGTTCCTGTTCCACCAACCAAATTTGTAATATATGTTTGGTCTGCAGAACTTTTTGTTAAAATATCAAAATTGTTGATGGTACCAGTAGTTCCTTCAACAATCAGACCATTTTTTACCTTAAAGTCTTTTACGACTGTTGCCATTTTTTATATCTCCTTTTAGTTATGCCTTAAGTCCAATACGTGCGTAACGTACTGTGACTGGCTTAATAGCTGGATCTGGGGTAACAGTAATTGCTACTGTATTGCCAGCCCTAGAGACACTAATGGTTCCCATATTCCCATCGTTGTCTATTGTGCCATATTCGCTAACGGAAACGTCTTCTCCGTCAACCAATAGGGTCAATTCTGTGGCATAGAACTTATTATCTCCTGCTGATGTCTTTGCAATAGAAATAATATATTTGACCATTCTCCATACCGTTGCATCAAAGCTGTCAATAACGGTTGGGTTTTCAATACCTGTGATTGTGTTCTCATTGTTACCAGATGTTCCCAGGTCTGTAGCCTGGCCAGCAACGGTATCAATTAAATCAACATAGTCTTCTTGAGATGGACGATCTCCAGTCTCGAAACGTGTTTTTACATAGGAAATAGAGGTTCTTGCCATGCTCTAATTATACAAGCGTTTATTAAAACAATTAGAGAATATAGTTGCTGTAACCTATAATCTGAAGTCCAATACCTGGAATATTATTTTGATTATATCCAGGAACCATAATGTTTGTTAAACGAATTCTAAACGGCAATGTTTCATCAATGCGAACAATTTTTCTGGATGGCACGATAGTAAATCTAGAATAGTTTTTAGACTCTATCTTTCTAGCTAGGTTTGATTTATTAGTAATGACTGCTGTAGCCATTAGTCAGTTACATCCTCAAGAATGATCATGGCACCTTGGGCTACAGTCCAAACAATCTCGTCTTGTGGTAAAGATAGCTGAATGTCAAAAATATCTCCAGTTTCTAGATCGTGAGTTTGCTCAGCAGTTAGCGATACTGTAAACTCTCCTGGCTCGTCATCTGGGTCTGCAGCTGGAGTAAGTGTGAGAAGTAAAGTTGCAGAATCTGTAAATACTGGTGGAATGATTGGATTAGCTGGACGCTTCATTTTCATATTAATGGTCCAATCTGGAATGTTTAGTGGCTGACGCTCATCATCTGTAACATATACTCTAAATGCAGCAGTATCCCCACGAACGACTGTCCAAGTAACAACTGGTGGATTGTTTCCAACAGAATAAGCTGATGCAGAACCTCTAGTAGTAGCCATAGTCGTATTATATCACATTAAGCTAATCCAGCTTTTAGTGCCCCCCAAGTTCCATTACCTTTTGCCTCTACAATTACAAGACCTGTTTCTGCTGCATATGCAACAATACCAACTGCCCCACCAACATCCTGAGTTGTTGTTAGTCCGCCTGATGCACCAGCATATAAAATATCTCCAGCAGTAAAACTAGATGTATTAATATTTTCTAGAATACCTGATACCACAATGATACCACTATCTCCATTTGGAATATCTGTTTTTGCTAAGCCAAGAATGGCCTGTGTGGTTGAAGATGTAGCTCTAGCAACTGTAGTTTTTGTTGTATATCCAGTCACATATACTGGATCGCCAGCATCAATTGTTACACCACTGTTATTTAAAACTGCAAGCTGGGAATATGATGCGGATGGAAGAATTGTATCTATCTTATTTGCCAGATCTTCCAAATCTCCATGGACATTAACAAAATCAGTTGACTTTGGAAACGGTATCTCATAATTAGTAGTTTTATCAGTTGCCATAAAAATAATTATAACATGACAAAATGACCAAAAAGTGGTATAATTTATTGAACACCA
>Ga0209972_10001386_pt1 | contig 21343 bp, 17 predicted proteins | sample NOAtaG_7_FD_187302 | JGI IMG/M metagenome (GOLD analysis project Ga0209972, IMG submission 187302) | Freshwater lake microbial communities from Lake Erie, under a cyanobacterial bloom - NOAA_Erie_Diel1S_2200h metaG (SPAdes) (version 2) | ecosystem: Environmental > Aquatic > Freshwater > Lake ... | reverse complement strand
TCGGTCTCGGTCTCGGTCTCGGTCTCGGTCACGGTCACGGTCACGGTCACGGTCACGGTCACGGTCACGGTCACGGTCACGGTCTCGGTCTCGGTCTCGGCTCCCTTCGCCGTCCGCGCAGGCGCGCTACGTGTCTGCTACGACTCTCCGCGTGGCTTGGCGCGTCAGCCCGAGGGGCGTGACCCTCGACGTGCGGATCGTCCCGCGCGCGAGCCGCGAGGCCTTGCTCGGGCTGCACGACGGAGCGCTGCGCATCGCGCTCACGGCCCCGCCTGTCGACGGCGCCGCGAACGCTGCGCTGCTCGCGTTCGTCGCGCGCTCCCTCGGCGTGCCGACCCGGCAGGTCCGCCTCGAGCGGGGCGCGACCGGCAAGACGAAGGTGGTGGTGGTCGATGGCGCGGGGCCCGACGACGTGCGCCGGTGGCTCGAGAGCGTGGGGTGACCCGGACCGTGCCCGCGCGGCATCGCCTGAGGCGTCGAGTGGGTGGGACGAGCGGGGGCGGCGCGGCGTCTTCGCCACCGCCCGGGCCGATCGCCGACCGTCGATTCCCGACCGCCGAACCCGAACCCTCCCGTGGTATCACCGCCCCATGCCGCGCCACCTCCTCGCCATCGATCAAGGCACCACCGGCTCCACCGTCCTGCTCGTGGGCGAGGACACGCGCATCCTCGGCCGCGCGGGCGTCGAGTTCCCCCAGCACTTCCCCGAGCCGGGCTGGGTCGAGCACGACCCGGAGGAGATCTGGCAGAGCGTGCTGCAGGCGCTCCGCACCGCCTACGCGCACTCGGGCCTCGATCCGAAGGACTGCGCCGGCATCGGCATCACCAACCAGCGCGAGACGACGGTGGTCTGGGAGCGGGCCACGGGCGCGCCGATCCACCGGGCCATCGTCTGGCAGGACCGGCGCACCGCGCCCCGCTGCAAGGAGCTCGAGCAGAAGGGGCACCTCGCGCTCGTCCGCGAGCGCACCGGCCTGGTGCTCGATGCGTACTTCAGCGGGACGAAGATCGCCTGGATCCTCGACCACACCGCAGGCGCGCGGGCCCGGGCCGAGCGGGGCGAGCTCGCCTTCGGCACCATCGACTCCTTCCTCGTGTGGCGCCTGAGCGGCGGCGCGGCGCACGTCACCGACTCGAGCAACGCCTCGCGCACGCTCCTCTTCGATCTGCATCGCCTGACCTGGGACGACACGCTCTGTCAGCTCCTCGGCGTGCCGCCCGCGGTGCTCCCCGAGGTGAAGGGCGCCTCGGAGGTCTACGCGACCACCGCGGGCGTGCCCGGGCTGCCCGACGGGATCCCGATCGCCGGCATCGCCGGCGATCAGCAGGCCGCGCTCTTCGGACAGACCTGCTTTCGCCCCGGCGAGGCCAAGTGCACCTACGGCACCGGCGCGTTCCTCCTCGTCACCACCGGCGAGCGCGCGGTGCCGAGCCGCAACGGCTGCCTCACCACCGTCGCCTGGACCCTGAACGGCTCCACCAGCTACGCCCTCGAGGGCAGCTCGTTCATCGCCGGCGCGGCGGTGCAGTGGCTGCGCGACGGCCTCGGCATCATCGCGCGCTCGAGCGACGTCGAGGCGCTCGCCCGCAAGGTCGACTCCACCGGCGGCGTGCACTTCGTGCCGGCGCTCTCCGGCCTCGGCGCCCCGCACTGGGATCCCGACGCCCGCGGCACGATCACCGGCCTGACCCGCGGCAGCACCGCGGCGCATCTGGCCCGCGCTACCCTCGAGGGCGTCGCGTTCTCGGTCGCGGACCTGGCCCGCGCGATGGAGGCCGACATGGGCGAGCGCATCGGCCGCCTCCGCGTCGACGGCGGCGCCGCGGCCAACGATCTGCTCATGCAGTTTCAGAGCGACGTGCTCGAGGTGCCGATCGACCGGCCCGAGAACGTCGAGACGACCGCCCTCGGCGCTGCCTACCTCGCGGGCTTGGCGGTCGGGCTCTTCGCCGACCTCGACGCGGTGAAGCGGGCCCACCGCATCGCCCGGGCCTTCACCCCGGAGATGGAAGCGGCCGAACGGACGCGGCGCCTTTCGGGCTGGCAGGACGCCGTCCGGCGAAGCCGCGGCGCGGACGCCCTCCGGTGAGCTAGGCTCCGCGCGATGTCCCGGGTGATCCGCGACGGTTCGGGTGTGGTGCTGCTCTTCTCGGCGTTCGGCGCGCTGTGGGGGACGGTCCTCGAGCTGCGTGCACGTGACTACGTCGCCGCGATGCTGTGGGCGACGGTGGGCCTCGCACTCGTGAGGGCGGCGGTCGCGCTCCTCAGGCCATCGATGGGAGAGTGATGCAGACCCGCACCGCACTCGGACGGCTCGCGATCACGCTCGCCCTCACGGCGTGCGGCGAGGACGAGCCGGAGCGCCGCGAGCCCGCCCCGGTGGCCGAGGAGCTATCGGTGCTCGCCGGCCCGGTCGTCGCCACCGTGAACGGCACTGCCATCACCCTCGGGGAGGTCGAGGACGTCGTGCGCCGTACCGGACTCAGCCCCCGCGACGCGCTCACCCGGCTCGAGGAAGAGGTCGTGCTCATCGAGGCGGCCGGCGAGCCCGACGACGCTTCGCGGCGCGAGGCGGAGCACGTCCTCCGGCGCGCCGCGGTGCAGGCGCTGATCGTCCGCGACGTGGAGGAGCGGATCCGCCCCGACACGCTGGACCCGGAGGCCGTCCGGGCCCGCCTCGAGCGCGACGCCGCGATGTTCGCGCAGCCCGAGCGGCGCGCGTCGGTCCACGTCCTGTGCCGGCCAAACGACGGAGCTCCGCCCGAGGCCGACGCCGCCGCGGAGCGCCACTGCCGAGGCGTGCTCGCTGAGCTCGTCGCTGCGGCCGACCCGCGCGCCGCCGCCGAGGCCCACCGGGGCACCGACACCTCCGGCCGCACCTTTCAGGTCCTCGTCGAGACGGTGCCCCCGGCGCGGCGCGAGGGGGAGCTCGCCGAGGAGTACGCCGTGTCGCTCTTCTCGTTGGCCGAGCCCGGAGTCGCACCGGAGCTCGCCCACACCCGCTTCGGCTGGCACGTCGTCGTCCTCACCGAGATCGTGCCGCCGTGGTCGATTCCCCCCGAGGAGGCCGAGCGAATCGTGCGCCGCCAGATGGCTGCCGAGGCCCGCGCACTCGCCCTCGACGCCCTCGGTACCGAGCTGCTCGCGCGGACGCCCGTGACGATCGATCCGGTCGGTCTCGACCTCGCGCTGCGCGCGCCACTCGGCGCACCATCGGGGGCTCCCGGCGCGGCGGCTCCGTGATCCGGCCCGAGGCGCCGAGGGATCTCCCCGAGACCGCGTTCACGCCGGTCCTGCGGGCCCTGCTCCGCGGCGCCCCGGCGGTCCTCGCGGCGGCCTTCGTCGACGAAGAGGGCGAGTGCGTCGACTACTGCTCCACGGTGGTCTCGGCCTACGAGACGAAGGTGATCGGGGCGCAGCTCCTCGTCGTGGTGAAGCTGGTGCGCGCGGGCCTCGGTGGGACGGCCGGCGAGCCCATCGTCTTGCACGTCGCGGCGAGCGAGCGTGAGCTCTTCGCTCGGCGGATCTCGGACGACTACACCCTCGTCGCGCTCGCGGAGCCCAGCGCCCGCTGCGGCGAGACGCTGGCGATGATCGAGACCGCGATCGCCGGCTTCCGCGCCGAGGCCGGCATCCCGCGACCGGCCTTCGAGGGGAGCCGGACCGGCACGTTCGTCGACGTGCGCGAGTCCCCCTGGGGCTTTGCGCCGACCACGCTCTACGAGCGCGGAGACCGCATCGAGATCCGCGACGTGCTCGGCCGGTGGACCGAGGACTCGGGACGGCGAGTGGGCTTTCTCGCGCGCACCGACCGCGGTGACGAGGTCGTGCTCTTCTGCGATCCCACGACCGGCGCGTGGGAGCGCCGGCCCTGAGGGGCCCGTCACTCGGTCGGGCCCGCTTCGTCAGCCTCGGACGCCCCGGCCTCGTCCGACGTTTCGGGCGGCAGCGCGCCTTCGCCCGGCTCTGCGGCCGCCTCGTCGCCCCCCGCTGCGTCGCCCGACCCGCCGGAGGCCCGGGCGGCGCGGATCGCGTCGTCGCTCGTCGGCTCGACCCCGCGGCGGCGGGCATCGCGGTCGGCGCGGGCCCATTCGCGGCGCAGGACAGGGCGCTCGCGGTTCGCCTCGCTCGGGCCCGAGGAGTCGGTCCAGAAGTAGCTGCGCTCCCGGACGTCGAGGTGCACGAAGCCGCTGACCGGATAGATGCCGACCCCGACGAAGCCCTGCCGCCGGGCCCACGCGGCGAGGCGACGGTCGCTGACGCCCGGCAGGACGAAGTCGATGGCCCGGCCATGGGCGTGACGGCTCGTCGCGCTGCCCGGCCGGTAGCCGCTGATCACGTGCACCCACGGCGCGCGGAAGTGCCGGACCGCGTCGTAGACGAGCTCGACGAGGCGCGGCTCGATCGGGTGCTCGGCCCCGTCGTCAGGATGCGCGAGCGCGGCGGCGGCGAGCGCGAGGGCCGCCTCCTCGAAGCCGCCCTCCGGCCCCGCCGGCGCGAGCGTGTGGCTGCCGCCCCGCACCGGCCGCAGCACGAGCGGCGGCGGCTCGTGGGCGAGCCACGCCGCGATGGCGGTGCGCGGTGCGCGGGCGTGGCGGCGTCGGATCGCCCGCCGCTGGGCTGCCGTGAGCCGCGGACGGCGCACCCGCCGCGCCCGACCGCGCCGCTGGCAGGTGACGCCTCGGTCGGCCTCGGCGCTCGGCCCCGGCACCGCTGCCAGCAGCAGCGACAGCGCCCACAGCGCGACGAGCCAGGTTCGGAAGCGAGCGCGCACGGCGTCGCATCATCCAGCGAGGCGGCTCCGTACGCCACCGGTGAAGGCGCAGCGCGGCGGATGCGGCGATGGCCTATACTTCGGGCTCGCCTTCGCGAGAGGAGCTGTCGTGCCGTCCCACCGCATCGCCGTCCCCGCCATCTTCGGCCTCGCCCTGCTCGCAGGCTGCGACCCTGCCGCCCCGCCGCCGCCCCGCCTCGATGCGCCGCCGCTCTACACCGAGTCGGACCTGCCCGACGCGATGCTCGGCCGCGAGGCGCTGCGGATCATGGGCTCGAGCGCCGCGGGCGGCACGGGATCCTGCGCGACCTGCCACGGGATGACCCGCCGCACGATCCAGACCTGGGTCGAGCAGGCGCAGGTCGTCCTCGACACCTGCCTCACCGACCTCGACGTGACGACCGACGCCGCCGCGAGCGAGATGATGGCGTGCCTGCACGCGCCCCGCATCGACGGCATGAGCGGCGACTACCGCGCCTCGCAGGCGAGCGTCTTCTCGATCGCCGCGCACCTCGACTGGTTCCGCTTCGTCTTCGAGCGAGGCGCCATCGCGAACGGCGAGGCGAGCACCTGGGAGGAGGAGCACGGCCGCTTCCTCATGCGCGCCGGCATGCCCACCGAAGGCATGACGCCGCTGACCCAGGAGCAGGTCGACGTCGTGCTCACCTGGCTGCTCCGTGGGGCGCCCGGCGTGACGATGCTCCTGCCCGAGGATCCGCCGCCCTCGGAGTGCGTGCCCTTCGTGTCCCCGGAGCTCGGCGCCCACCTCGCCCGCATGCGCACCGAGGGCTGGGCGGCGCGCAACCTCGCGGACGGCATCCTCATGCACGGCTGCACGGGCGCGAGCCGCCCCGAGGACTGCCTCGCGGAGGCGCCCGCGGCCCGCGACACCGACTACGGCGCGGACTGGGATGTGATCCCCGGCTCGACGATCCGCGAGCTCTACACGACCGACTACGCCTCCTCGTTCTGGACCCGCAGCTCGGCGGACGGGCGCTTCGTGGCGCACGGCCCGGGCGTCACCATCGATCTGCTCCGCGATGTCGAGGTGGCGATCGACTCGCCCTACGATCCCGGCTTCTTCCCCGACAACAGCGCCTTCGTCTGGCCGAGCCGGGTCTGCGAACAGTCGCTCCTCGAGACGGCGATGAGCGTCACGTTCATGGAGCCGCAGTGCATGGACGCCGCGATCGGCCTCTACGAGCACGTCGGGGTGGGTCTCAGCGGCAGTGACTATTGGGTGGTCACCGGCGAGTACGCGAGCGACAACGGCGGGCACGGGCCGACGCTGCGCGACACGCCCGCGATGTTCTCCCGGGACGCGGCGCACAGCTTCCTCCGCATGGTGAACACGGGCGCTGGCTTCATGCCCGGCTCGACCTCGTCGTTCCCGACGCCCTTCGAGGGCGACGGTGTGATCTCGCCGAGCTCGAACCACCTCCTCACCCGCATCGCGGGCCCGAGCGACGAGCCGCTCGGCTACACGCTCTACGCCATCGAGAGCGCGACCGGCGGCTCGTGCGGCGGAACGCCGACGGCCTGCACCGCGCGCTCGGCGGACGCCTGCGACGACGGGTGCTCGCTCGGCTCGTGCGGCGGGACCGCGGCCCCGTGCAGCGCCCTCACGACGAGCATGGCCTGCACCGCGCAGAGCGGCTGCGCGTGGTCGGGCGTGAGCTGCAGCGGCGCGGCGCGCGCGTGCTCGGTGCTCGACAGCGCCCGCTGCGCCACGCAGATGGGCTGCATGGCCGTCGCGGGGACCTGCGGCGGTACGCCGAACGGGTGCGACGGCTACGCGAACGAGGCGAGCTGCGAGGGCGCGGACGGGTGCGCGTGGACGACCGGCGCCGGCAGCGGCGCGGTGCAGCTGCGGGAGGTGGCACGCTACTGCGGCCCGGGCACCAAGACCGCGTGGTCCTACGACGAGCGCTGGATCGTCACCCACCACTACGTCACCCGCGAGGACGCCGAAGAGCTCGGATTCTCCGGTCCGAGCGATCCCGGCTTCATGCCCTACTTGAGCGAGGGCGCGGCGAACGTCTACTTGATCGACCCGCTCTCGGGCGAGCGCATCCGGGTGACGAACATGGGCCCCGGGCAGTACGCGCTCTTCCCGCACTTCCGCTCCGATGGCTGGCTCTACTTCATGGTCCGCGGCGATACGGGCGTGAGCGGCGAGCGGGTCATGGCGAGCGACGTGTACTTCCACCTCGGAAACTGAGCGGGCTCCGCGTGAGCGCTCCGAGCCTCGACCTGCTCGTCGAGCGCGCGCTCTCCGTGCGCCAGGACGAGGACCGCTGGACGGCCGCGCTCGCCGGGCTCGACGTGGAGGCGCCCAGGCCGCGCGATCCGGCGCCGTTTCTCGCGGCGTGGCCCAAGGCCGAGGGGCCTGTGCGCACGCTGCTCGCGGAGGCCGCGCTGCTCGCTGGGACGGCGCGGCCTCGGCGGGCCGAGCGGACGCTCCGCGCGACGCCGCTGCCGCGCCTGGGCGTGCGGCGGGACGGGGCGATGCGGGGGCTGAGGCTCGAGGGAGACGCCGCGCGCCGCTCCGCCATCCACGAGGCGCTCGGCCAAGCCGAGGACGCTGGCAGGCCGGCGGCCGTCGAGGTGGTGCGCTCGCTGCGCGCCGGTCTCGGCGCGCTCGGGCAGGGCACCACCTTCGAGGCGATCGGCTGGGGCCACCTCGGGCTCCGCGCCACCGCCGAGGCCGTGCTCGCGGCCACCGAGGACCCATGGCGCGAGCTCGCGCGGCACCGCGGGCGCGTCGTGCTCGGCCGGATCCCCGGGACGCTCGCGGACCTCGCCGCGCTCCTGCGGGCTCCGGCGGCCGATCGCGCGCTCCCCTTGGCCGACCGGGCCGGCATCGCGTCCCGCTGGGCGACGAAGGCCGGCCTCGCGCTGCCCTCGGTCGGACCGCTTCCGCCGCCGAGCGCGGACGGTCCCCCCCCGCGGGCCGTCGTGCCGGATGCGGCGCAGCGCCTCCGCATCGTGTTCGCGCCCGCTCCCGACGCCCACGGCGTGCTCGAGCTTGCCGAGCTCGTCGGAGCGCTCCTCGCGGCGCCCGAGGCGGCCCGCGATCCGTCGATCACGGCCCACCGTCTCGGCGCGACCCGCCTCGCGGTCCCGCTCGGCGGGACGCTCGCCCGGCGGCTCCTCCTCGCCCCCTCGTTCCTCGTGCGCGAGGCCGGGGTGGATCGGAGTGTGGCGCCCGCGTGCCTGCGCGAGCTGCTCTTCGTGGAGCTGGTGCGGCTCCGCGAGGCCGCGATGCAGGGCCTCGCGCTCGCGCTCTCGCTCGACCGGGAAGGGGGGCTCGGCGAGCGCATCGCCGACCTCTTCGCCCGCGCGCTCGGGGTTCCGCTCGCGCCGGCCCGCGCGCCGCAGCACGTGGCCGAGGCCTTCGAGGACGCGGCGCCCGCCCGCCTCGAGGCGGCGCTCGCCGAGGCAGCGCTCGAGGCCCGCCTCGTCGCCGAGCACGACGAGGACTGGTTCCGCAATCCCCGCGCCGGGAGCGCGATCGAGCGGGGTTTCGTGCTCGCGGGCGCGCTCGGCACGGCGGAAGGAGCGAGCGATGCGGGCGAGGCCCTCGCCGCGCGCCGCGCCGAGCTCGATGCCCGCCTCCGTCGCTGGTGGCGGGATGCGGGCGCCTGACTCCGTCAGCCGAGCTTCTTGCCCATCTCCTCGCCGAGCGTTCGGGCGCGCGCGGTCGCGGTCTCGACCGCGTTGATGAGCGTGGTGCGGAGCCCACCCGCCTCGAGCGTGTGCAATCCCGCGATGGCGGTGCCGCCCGGGCTCGTCACCATGTCCTTGAGCCGCCCGGGGTGCTCGCCGGTCTCGAGCAGGAGCTTCGCCGAGCCGTAGAGGGTCTGGGCCGCGAGCAGCTGCGCCGAGTCGCGGTGCAGGCCCACCTTCACGCCCGCATCCGCGAGCGCCTCGATGATGAGGAAGATGTAGGCCGGGCCGGAGCCGCTCAGGCCCGTCACCGCGTCGAGCAGGCTCTCGTCGAGCACGACCGAGATCCCCACGCCGTCGAAGAGCTTGCGCGCGAGCGCGATGTCCTCGGCCGTCGCACACGCGCCCCGGGACAGCCCCGTCGCGCCGGCCTGCACCGTCGCGGGCGTGTTCGGCATCGCCCGCACGACCCGGGTACCCGGGGGCAGTCGCCCCTCGATCGCGGCGCAGGCGATGCCGGCGGCGATGGAGATGACCAGCGTGCCCGGCCGCAGGCCCGCGGCGACGTCGGGCAGCAGCCGATCGAAGGCCTGCGGCTTGGTGCTCAGCACGACGACGTCGGCCAGCGCCGCCGCCTCGCGGTTGCTGGCCATCGTGCGAACGCCCAGCGTTTTCTCTAGCTCGGCGAGACGCTCCTCGCGCACGTCGGTGCAGACGATCTCGCCGGGCGAGGCGATGTGCTGCCGCACGAGGCCGCGCACGAGCGCCGCGGCCATGTTGCCGGCACCGAGGAAGGCGATGGTCTTTCCGAGCATCCCGGCGTTCTATCCGAACGTCCGCGCCCGGGCCACGGGCTGCGGACGCGGGCGGCGCTCAGGTGAAGGTGCCGCAGGCGCCGTCGATGCAGAGCAGCAGACCGTCGCAGTCGAGGTCGTCGGCGCACGGCTCGCCCGAGGTGCGGGCGCGGCAGCTGCCTTCGACGCAGCGCATCTCGCCGCAGCACTGCTCGTCGGTGCGGCAGGCCTCGGTCGAGCAGCAGTCGCGGGTCGATCCGCCGAAGGTGTCGGGGCGGCAGGCGAGGCGTCCGCAGCACTGCCCCGGCGGGCCGCCGTCGACGCAGCGCTCGTTCTCCTCACCGCACGCCGCGGTCGAGTAGCAGAGGCCTCCGACGCATCCCAGTCCGTCGCAGCAGTCGCTGTCGGAGTCGCATTCGGCGTCCATCGCGACGCAGGCGCACATCCCGTCCTCGCAGGAGGTGCGGCCGCAGCAGTCGTCGTCCGCCTCGCAGGAGCCGCCCGCCGCCGCGCAGCACTCGTCGGGCGGCGGCTCGACCGCCATGCTCGGATCGCGGTGCGGCGCGCACGCGAGCCCGTCGCAGCAGACGCCCGAGCCCATGCAGGGCTCGCTCGCGTCGATGCACATCATCCCCTCGGGCTGGCAGGTGAAGGTCTGGCAGGTGAGGCCCTCGCCGCACTCCGAGCTGTCGATGCAGAAGGAGCCCTCGCGGCCGGCCTGGCAGGTCCCGTCCTGACACTGCATGAAGCCGCAGCAGTCGAGCGAGTTCGTGCACGCCTCGCCGGTGCCGACGCAGCAGCGCGGGACGATCGGCGCCGGCCGGCAGACGGCCCCGTTGCAGCAGCCCTGGCCGGGGAGGATCCCGCCGAGCAGGCAGGTCAGCGACGGACCACGGCAGGCGGTGCAGCCGCCGAACTGGCAGTTCAGCGAGCCCTCGCAGGTGCCGCCCGCCGCCGCGCCGGTGTCGCAGCACATCTGCATGTCGCGCCCGCACCCCTCGGGCGTCATCTCGCAGGTCGGGACCGGACCCGAGTAGTCGCAGATGAGGCCGGGGTCGCAGCCGCCGCGGGGGCCGCAGGGCTGGTCCATGCCGCCCTCGTCCTCGGGATCGAGGCACATCCCGCCGACGCAGCGCAGGTCACCCTCGCAGGTCGCACCGGCACACGAGCCGCTCGGCGCGGGCATGCCATCGGGACCGCACGCGGGCCGATCGATGGTGCCGCAGGCCTCGTCGGGGTTCGGCACGTCGACGCAGGTCGCGGTGCTCGGCGCGCACGCGAGGTCAGTCGAACTGCACGGCGTCGCGCCATCGCAGCAGGGCTCGCCCTCGTCGCCGCAGGCCCGGCACGTGCCGCCGTTGCACACGAGGCCCGCGCGGCAGGTGAAGCCGGCGCAGCACACGCCCATCGCTCCGCCGCAGCCTTCCATGCCCGGCAGGTCGCTCTCGGGGCTCTTGCAGACGCCCTCGCTGCACACGAGGCCCGTGCAGCAGTCCGCCGACCCCGTGCAGGTGCCCATGCGTGGCGTGCAGCACGCGCCCGACGAGCAGGTGAGGCCGGTGCAGCAGTCGGACGGCGAGTCGCAGCGGGTGGTGCTGCCTGCCTGCACGCAGCAGACGTCCCGGCTGCAGCGCAGCCCGAGCTCGCAGGTGCGCCCGGCGCAGCAGCGCTCACCGGCCGGGCCGCAGGGCGCGTTCGGGCCGATGGACCCGTCGAAGTCCGGTCCTGCATCCGCGCTCACGCTGCCGTCGCGCGGGCGGGTGGGGCTGGGACAACCTGAGAGGGAAAGGAACCCGAGGAAGAGGCCGAACGCGGCGAGCCAACGGAGCATCCGGCCACTCTATCACGCGCGGCCGCGCGGGCCGGCGTCGCCGTGCCCTCAGGGCACCGGCGGGCCGAGCATCACGTCCCGCTCGCCCGAGAGCGCACCCGGACCGATGGTCACCGAGAGGCGCACCGTCTGTCCTGGCGCATACCCGGCGAGCAGGGTGCGCAGCTCCTCCGTCGATCGGACGGCGCGACCGTCGACCGCGGTGATGATGTGCCCCGTCCACGCGGTCCGGAGGCGGCTCACCGCGGCGGGAGCCGGCTCTTCGCTTCCGAGGATGCCTGCGCGCTGGGCCGGAGAGGCGGTGACGGTGCGCTCGACCCGAACGCCGCGCACCTCGCCAGCCGTGAAATCGGTCCCGACGACACCCAGGGAGACCGGGAGACCCGTATCGGGGTGCGGCGCGGCGGGCACCGTCGTTCCGCCGGCCCCGGCGCCGGCCGCGCCGGCCGAGCCCGTCCCGGAGGACGTGGCGCTGCTCGACGCCGCGAGCGCCGCCGAACCTCCTGCACCCGCAGGCGTGCCCCCGCGCTCGCGCACCCGATCGATCATCTCGAGCACGTAGGTCGCCGGTACGGCGAACCCGATCCCGACCGATCCCGAGGTGCCGCCGAAGACGCTGCCGGGCGAGTAGATCGCGGTGTTGACCCCGACGACCCGGCCGCGGGCGTCCACGAGCGGTCCGCCGGAATTGCCTGGGTTGATGGGCGCGTCCGTCTGGATCAGTCGGTGCGCGCCGCCGCCGCCCACGCCCGGCACGTCGCGGCGGGCACTGACGACGCCCTCGGTGAGCGTGCCCTCGAGGCCGAAGGGGCTCCCGAACGCGAGCACGGTCTGCCCGACCTCGACGTCGTCCGAGTCGCCGAACTCGAGGGGCGGCGCGGCGACCGCACCGAGCACCTCGAGGAGCGCGAGGTCGTGCGACGCGTCGAGTTCGAGGATCCGCGCCTCGCGCGAGGTCCCGCTGCCGAAACGGACCTGCACCGCGAGCGGCACCCGTGGCGCGCTGCCCCTCTCGTCGGTGGGGTTCACGACGTGGTGGTTCGTCACGACCCAGTGCTCGTCGCCCACGATGAACCCCGACCCGGTGCCGATCGCGTTGAAGCTCGCGCCCGATCCGGTCCCGACGAGCACCGAGACGGTGCTCCGCGCGAGGCGGCGGGCGATCCGGACGCGGCGGCTCTCGGTGAGCTGGGCCGCCGCGGGCGCGGCGAACCCGCAGACGCCCACGGCCCCGAGCACGCCAGCGACGAGCGTCGAGTCGACCGCGCCGGCGAGGGCGAGCGCGCAAGCGGCGGTGCGGACGAGAGAGCGGTTCATGGGAATCCTCCGATGGGGGCTTGGACGTCCGAGCCCTCGCTTCGAGTCAACGTTCGACAAGGGTACGCGCTTCCGGTTCCAAATGCTCCTCGCGCACCGCGTCGCGGCGGCGCTGCCTGGACGCCACCGCGCCTGCGCCGCGGCCTCGCGTTCCTGGGGCCGGCACGGGCGTTCGCCAGCTCTCCTTGCGTGGGGCGGCCTCCCCGCAGGCGCTCGGGGCGCGCGGCCCGAGCGAGAAGCGGTTGACCCGGGTCGCCCCGGGCCGGTATGGGGAGAGCATGACGAGCGAGCTTGGCGAGCGGCTGGTCGACGTCGGCCTCGTGACCCGATCGCGGCTGGCCCGGCTCGGTCCCCAGCCCGACGCGGTGGGCCTCGCGCGCGCGCTCGTCGACGGCGGGCTGCTCTCCGAGGCGCTCGCGGGGTTCTTCCTCTCCGAAGGATTCGGGCCGCTGCAGACCCGGGCCGAGCTCGACGCGGCAGATCCCGCGCTGCGGCGCGGGATCGATCCGGCGCTCCTCGAGGGACCGCTCGCGCTGCCGGTCCGCCGCACGCCCACCGGCGTGCTCGTCGCGATGGCGGTGCCCTCCGAGAGGTTGGCCCTCGCTGCACTCGGCGATGCGCTCGACGCGGTCGTGCTGCCGGTCGTCGCGCGGCTCGACGAGCTGCGCGCCGCGCTCCTGTCGTTCCGCGCGCCCGCGGAGGAGCCCGAGGCTGAGCCGCTCGTCCTGGCCCGGGTCCGGCGCCGCGCACCGGCTCCGCTCCCGAGCGCGCTGCCGCCGTCCGAGGCCATCCCTGAGAGCGTCGACGAGGGCGAGCCCATTGCGCTCGTGCGGCACAAGCCCGTCACCACGCGGCCCTCCATGAGCGGCCCGGGGCCGAGCCTCTTGCCGACTCCGTCGATCGGTCCGAAGCCCCCCGCGGCGTCCTCGATCGCGGCGCCGGCGCTCGGGCCCCTGGCCTCTGCGCCCGGAAGCGAGCGGCCGCGCGCCGCGCACGAGACCCACGAGTACGCCCGTCCCGACGCCCGGGAGCGGCCCGCCATGCCGCCCTCGGTCGGTCCCTCTGCGCGGCTGTCCACGTCGCCCGCGTCGCGCTCGAGCGCGGGGGTCGAGGCCGCGGCAGACCGCTGGGATCTCCCCCCGCCTGCGGGCGCATCCACGCCCCCGGGGAGCGTGTCGCCCGGCGCCGATCCCATCGAGCGGATGGCGAGCGCCCGCGACCGGGACGAGCTGGTCCGCTGGACCTGCGAGGCCGCCGGGGAGCTCGGCCGCTCGGTCGTGTTTCTCGCGCTCCGCAAGGGCGTGCTCAAGGGATGGGATGGCCGCGGCCAGGGCATCTCCCGCGACGCGGTCCGCAACCTGTGGATCCCCGCGAGCAGCGAGTCGGTGTTCCAGCGCGCCATCGGGACCTCCGCGCCGGTCGTCGGCACCTATGGCGCGGGCATCGCCGACGGCCTCTTCCGCGCCGCCGTGGGCTCGCGCGGCGGCGATGTCGCGGTCTGGCCGGTCGCCGTCGACGGGAAGATCGCCGGCCTGCTCTGCGTGGACGATCTGCGCCCCGAGGCGACCGCGCGGGATCGTCTCGACGCGATCGCGGCCGCTGCGTCCGCAGGCTTGCGGCGGCTCGTGCAGGGCGGACGCGGGTGACTGGCGAGCGCGGCGGACGGCTACCGGTGCCGCCCGGCTTCGACCCGGGCTCGGTGGTGCTGAGCTTCCGGGTGCCCAACGAGCTCGAGGGCCAGCGCCTCGACCGCTTTCTCGCGTGGCGCATCCCGCGCCTGAGCCGGGAGCGCGCGCGGGCGATCGCGGAGGCGTGCGCGGCGCACCCCGACGGACGACGGCGCGCTCCCTCCGAGCGCTTGCACGCGGGCGAGACGGTGCTGCTCGTGCGCGAGCGCTTCGTCGAGCCCGAGGCGCCCCGGCACTTCGCGGTGGTCTTCGAGGACGAGGCGATGCTGGTCCTCGACAAGCCCGCGGGGCTGCCGGTGCATCCCTCGGCGACCTACCACCGCAACACCCTGACGGCGCTGCTTCGCGAGCGCTACGGCGAGGACGCGCCGCACATCGCGCACCGGCTCGACAAGGAGACCAGCGGGCTCGTCGTCTGCGGCCGGCCCGGCCCCGACGAGGCGGCGCTGAAGAAGCAGTTCGAGCTGCGGCAGGTGGACAAGGCCTACCTCGCGGTCGTGCGCGGCGTGGTCGCGGACGACTACGGGACGATCGATCTGCCGCTCGGGCGCCGCGGTGCGGACGAGGGGGCGAGCGGGCTGCGCGCCGATCACTTGCTCATCGAGGTGCGGCAGGACGGACAGCCTGCCTTCACGCGCTACCAGGTGCTCGCGCGGCGGGCGGATCGGACGCTCGTGAAGCTCTGGCCCGAGACCGGACGGCAGCACCAGCTGCGCGTGCACCTCGCTGCGATCGGCCACCCGATCCTGGGTGACAAGCTCTACGGGCCGGAGGGCCAGGATCCCTTCCTCGAGCTCATCGAGAGCGGCCAGAACCAGTCGGGCGCGATGAGCGCGTCGATCCGCGCGCGCCTCGGCCACCACCGCCACGCGCTGCACGCCGAGGAGATCGCGATCGCCCACCCGCGCACCGGAGAACGGCGGAAGTTCGTCGCGCCGCTGCCCGAGGATCTGCGGGCGCTGCTCGACGAGGCTTCCGCGCTACCCTCGCGGGCATGACGACAATCGAGTTCTTCTACGACGTGGGCTCCGCGTACTCCTACCTCGCGGCGACGCAGATCGACGCGCTCGCGGCCCGCTCGGGCGTTGCGGTGCGATGGCGGCCGTTTCTGCTCGGCGGCGTCTTCAAGGCGACGGGCAACGACATGCCGGCGCGCGTGCCGAACAAGGCCCGCTGGATGCTCGCCGACACCCAGCGCTGGGCGCAGGGCTACGGCGTCGACTTCGTCATGCCCTCGCGCTTTCCGGTCATCACGATCGCGACCATGCGGGCGCTCGTCTCGGCCGACCTGCGCTTCGGAGAAGCGGCGCAGAAGGCGCTGGCGCACGCGCTCTTCCGTGGCTTCTGGGTCGAGGATCGGGACGTCGCCGACGAGGCGGTGATCGCCGAGCTCGCGGGCAAGGCGGGGCTCGACGCCGCGGCGATCGTGGCCGGCATCTCCGCGCAGGACACGAAGGACGCGCTGCGGGCGGCGACCGACGAGGCGGTGCAGCGCGGCGCGTTCGGCGCGCCGGCGATGTTCGTCGGGCAGGACCTCTACTGGGGCAACGACCGGCTCGGGCAGCTGGAGGACGCGCTCCGCGGCCGCTGAGGAGGCTGGGGAGAAGAGAGTTCCGCTGAGGAAGGCAGGAATGCAGGAACGGGAGATTTCATTCCTGGATTCCTGGATGCCTCGGCGGAACTCTCGGCTCTCGCGCACCGCGGAGCATTCCGGGCTCAGCGGCGGAGGCTGCTGCGGGCGAGCTTCTCGACCTCGGCGCCGGCGTGGTCGCGCACGACCGCGGCCGCGTCCTCGACGCCGGGGGCGACCTCGACGCGGTGGGTGAAGACGTGCGGCGCGAGCAGCTCGAGGTCGCGGGGCGTGACGTGGTCGCGGCCCGCGACGAGCGCGTGGGCTTGCAGCGCCGGCATCATCAGCACGAGCGAGCGGGTCGAGGCGCCCTGCAGCACGCGCTTGTCGGCCCGGAGCCCGCGCGCGAGGTCGACGAGCGCCTCACGGAAGCGGGGATCGATGTGCACGCTGCTCCGGATGGCGCGGCGCGCTTCGATGACCTGGTCGCGGGTCACGCCGGGCAGGCTGCGGGCCATCGAGAGGTGCGGCTGGGGGTAGGCGGCGAGGACCTCGAGCTCGGCGTCGCGCTCGATGTGCTCCATGCGGAGCTTGAAGAGGAAGCGGTCGAGCTGCGGCGTCGGCAGCGGATACGTGCCGGCGAGGTCGAGCGGGTTCTGCGTCGCGATCACGAAGAAGAGTTCGTCGAGCGCGTGCGTGTCGTTGTCGACGGTGACCTGCTTCTCGGCCATCGCCTCGAGCATCGCCGCCTGGACCTTGGGCGAGGTGCGGTTGATCTCGTCGGCGAGCACGACGTGGGCGAAGATCGGTCCGTGGCGGTAGACGAACTTGCCGGTCTCGGGCTCGAAGACGTTCGTGCCGGTGATGTCGCTCGGCAGCAGATCGGGGGTGAACTGGATCCGCCGGAAGGGTGCGATGACGCCGCGGCCGCCGCCCTCGATCGCCTCGCCGAGCGCGCGGGCGAGCGTGGTCTTGCCCGAGCCGGGGAAGTCCTCGAGCAGGACGTGGCCGTCGGCGAGGAGGGCGGTGAGGAGCAGGTCGATGACCTGGTCGCGGCCTCGCACCGCGGCGCGCAGGCGCGCCCCGAGCCGATCGGCGACCTCGCGGGCCCTCGCGAGCCCGCTGCCCGCCGCGTCCGAGGCCACGCGCCCGGTCGGCACGGGCGTGTTGGGGATGTCGCTCGTCTCCATGCTCGCTCTCTCCGCGCGCGGGCCGACTCGAGGCCGCAGCGCGACGGGGTTGTACTGCGACCCGCGCCGGACCGCCCGTGCCCGCCCAGGCGTGCAGCGCTTGGCGGCCCGACCGGTTGGTGACAGGGTTCCGGCCCCATGGGCGCTCTATCTCGCGAGGCCGTTCGTTGAAGGAACGTCTGCGTGCGCTCGGCCGCCGGCTGCGGGCAGGAATCGACCGCGGCTTCGAGCTCTTTCCGCTCACGCCGCTCGGTCTCTTGGTGGTGTTCTCGGCGGTCGCGGGCCTCGTCTTCGTCGCGATGCCGGAGATGGACCTCGTGCTCGTCGCGCTGTGCTGGGTCGTGCTCGCCCTCGCAGCGGGCGCGATGCTCGCGGTGATCGGCGGCGCGGTGCGGCTGCGGCTCGCCCTCCGCGGCCTCGCACGCGGTCAGGATCGGACCCTCGAGACGCTCCGCAGCCTGCCGACCGGCTTCTCGCTGCCCGGCCTCTTCTTCCTGCCCTTCGTGCAGATCTTCTGGGAGTGGATCGGGCCGACCGGTCAGCTCGAGCTGAACCGCGAGGGCCTCCGCGTCGCCGAGGACGCGCTGCTGTTCGAGCGAGGCTACGTCGGAGCGATCGAGCGGCGCATCGTCGTGCGCGACGTCTTCGGTCTCGCGAAGGTGGCCTTCCGCCACCGCACCACGCAGTCGCTCACGGTGCTCCCGAGCGCCGGCGCGCTGAAGCAGATGCCCATCCTCGTCTCGATGTCGGGCGGCGACGACCTGCCGCATCCGATGGGCGTCGAGGATGGCGATCGCGTCGAGCTGCGCCGCTACGCCCCTGGCGATCCGGCCCGCTTCATCCACTGGAAGGTCTACGGTCGCACCCGAAAGCTCGTCGTCCGCAAGCCGGAGCGCGCGCTCACCCGCGCCCGCCGCGTGGTCAGCTACCTCGTGGCCGGCCCAGGCGACGAGGCGAGCGCGGGCGCGGCGCGGGTCGCGATCGAGCGCGTGCTCTCGGCCGGCGAGCTCGGGGCGGAGTGGATCTTCGGCGCCGACGGAAGCGTCGGCGAGGCCCGTGACGTCCCCGGCGCGCTCGACCGCGTCGTGCGCTCGGCCGATGTGCGCGGGCACGCCGGCGGCGGGGCCGCTGGCCTCTCGAGCTTCGTCGCACGGGCCGAGGAGAAGGGCCCCGCTTCGCTCGTCCTCTTCGTCCCGGCCGAGCCGGGCCCATGGATCGAGCGCGCCATCGCGGTGCTGCGCCTTCGTGCGAGCCGCTCGAAGGTGGTGGTCGGCGTCGACGGCGTGGAACTGCGGCCGCCTCGCTCCCTCTGGGCGCGCGCGCTGCTTCGCGCCGAGGCTCCCGCGCGCAGCTCGTCGGCGGAGGCGCTCGAGGAGGTCGTGCAACGGCTCAAGGGGCACGCGGCGGAGATCGTCGTGGTGGATCGCTCGAGCGGCCGCCGCCTCGGCGACGCGCACCGGCGCGCCATGCTTGCCGAGGCCGCGCGCCGGGCCGCGCCGAACACGGAGCGGGCCGCGTGAGCGCCGTCCCCGAGATCCGCCCGACCGATCCCGAGCAGCAGCGCGAGCCCTGGCTCGCGACCGCGCTCCGGTTCGGCGTGTACGGCCTCACCGCGTTCGTCATGACCTCGATGGTCGCGGTGGGCGAAGGGATCCTCGGCGCGGCCCTCGGCGCCGCGGCAGCCTCGATCGTGGGCCGTCTGCTCGCGGGCACGCGGATCCGCACGCCGGTCCTCGTCGGGCTCGCGGCTCTCCTCGCGCTCGCCGGAGCGATCCTCGCCGACCGGTTGATCGCCAGCAGCACGCTGCCCGCGCTCCTCGGGCCCTCGGGCGCGCTCCGGCTCGGCGACTTCGTGTTCTTCGGAGCGGTGTCCTTCGGAGTGGGGCTCGCGACGCGGGTGCTCTCGGCCCGCCGGCGGAGCTGGGCCGCGCTCGAGGCGCTGCTCGTCGCGCTCGCCTTCGCGCAGCTCGTCGTGGCGCACCGGCACGGGGCCATCAACCGTCCCTTCGAGCTCGCCGACCCCATCCTCGAGCGGGGCATGGACCCGACCTGGGCCCTGCTCGGCCTCGGCGGCCTCGCCGCGGTCGTGCTCGGCCTCTTGCTGTTCAGCGAGCGCAGCGTCGCGCGCGCGGCCCTGCACCTCGGCGCGGCGTTTCTTCTGCTGCTCCTCACCCTGCTCGGCACCCAGCTCGTCGGCGTGCCCGAGCCGGAGATCGACCAGGACGTGCTCGGCGGCGGCGCGGACGGGGAGGGCGAGGGCGAAGGAGGCGGGGGCGGCGCGAGCGACGGCCCCGAGTTCCGTGACGACTACGAGGACGAGAACCGCAACACGCCGGTCGCGGTCGTGCTCCTGCACGACGAGTACTCCCCGCCCGGTGGCTCCTACTATTTCCGCGAGGACGCGTTCAGCCAGTACAACGGCAGACGGATGGTCTCGGCCACCATCTCGGGCGTCGACGACGACGTCTCGACCGGGTACCCAGCGGTGAACGCGATCGACGTCCCGAACGCTCCTCCGACGGGCGCCTTCCGCAGCACGGTCGAGACCACGGTGGGCCTGCTCGCCGATCACCCGCGCCCGTTCGGTCTCGAGTCGCCGATCCGCTTCATGCCCGCGACGAACCCCGGCTCGACGCGCTTCAGCCGCGTCTACCGGGTGCGCTCGGCGGTGCTGACGAGCGATGCGTGGGGCCTCGTCTCGATCGGCGATCGGTACTTGCTCTCGCTGTCGATCGACGGGCTGCCGGGCACCCTCCGCACGGGCGCGAGCGCGAACCTCCGCGTGCTGGGGCGCTTCGACGACGGCACGCGCGGCCCGCCGACCGGCACGGTGATCTGGTCGAGCAGCGACCCGAGCGTCGCGGTCGTCGAGGGCGGCGTCGTGCGGGCCGTCGCGCCGGGCACGACCGAGCTCGTGGCGACGAACGGCGATGCGGCTGCGAGCGCGCCGCTGACGGTCATCGACGGGGCGGTGTCGCGCCTCGAGATCGTCGCCCCGTCGCGCACGTTGCCGGTCGGGCTCGGCGCGACCTTCACGCTCACCGCCTACTGGGACGACGGGAGCACTGCGGAGGTGGCCCGCGGCGCGGCGTGGCAGAGCGATGCGCCCGAGGTCGCCGAGGCGGGCCCCGCGGGCGAGGTGCGCGGGCGCGGCGCGGGGACGACGACGGTGCGGGCGCGATTCGGTGGGGTCGAGGCGAGCGCGTCCGTGACGGTCGCGGCGATCGCGCCGAGCGCGCTCACGCTGACCCCCGCGCACTCCGAGGTGGGCACCGGCGAGGCCGTGCAGTTCACCGCGACGGCGACGTTCGCGGACGGCGCGAGGCTCGACGTCACCGCGTTCGCGACCTGGTCGCACGAGGGCCTCGAGTCGGCAGGGCCAGGGGCGCTGACCGCACCGCGCGAGGGCCTCTTCCACGTCACCGCGGAGCTCGGAGGCGCGAGCGCGAGCGCGACGCTCGACGCCGCGCAGCGCCTCGGGCTCGGCGTGGGCGATCCGAGCTGGAGCCCCGACGTCGTGGCGCACTACACCCGCGGTCCCGACGATCCGCGCTACCGCGAGCTCGCGCTGCGGATCCTCGAGGACCTGCCCGAGCGCTATCGGGACGACCCCTACGCCCACGCGCTCGCCATCACCGACTACCTCGGCGCCAACGGCATCTATTCGCTGCGCAGTCGGCACGCGAGCGCGAGCGATCCGACCGCCGACTTCCTCTTCGGCGACCTCACCGGCTACTGCGTGCACTTCGCCCACGCGGCGGTGTACCTGATGCGCTCGGTCGGTCTGCCGGCCCGCGTGGCCACCGGCTACATGCTCCCCGAGGAGGCGCGGCGGGGCGGCTCGGCGATGCTCGTCACCGGCCAGTGGTCGCATGCGTGGCCCGAGATCTACGTGACCGGTGTGGGCTGGGTGGTCGTCGACGTCGCGCCCGAGCGGGCCCTCGATGGCGCGCCCGCGGTGCCCGACGAGTCGCTGCAGCAGCTGCTTGCGGAGTTGCTCCGCGGCGAGACGCCCCTGCCCTTCGACGGAAGCGATGCTCCGACGCCCGTGAACGAGTGGCTGCGCATGCTCGCCGGGCCGCTGCGGATGGGCCTGCTCTTCCTCGTCGCCTTCGCGCTTCTCCTCGGCTACGCGGTGAAGGCGTGGCGGCAGCTCGCGCCGCTGGCGGTGCGCGACGCACGGAAGAGGCCGCGTCTCGTCTACCGCGCGACGGTCGACCGGCTCGCCGCGGCCGGCATCGTAAGGAAGCGGGGTGAGTCGCCGGAGTCGTTCGCTGCGCGGCTGTCCGCCACGATGCCCGAGCTGCGGCCGCTCACCGAGGCCCACCTCGCGCGCGTCTTCGGCGGTACGGCGAAAGAGACGGACCTGGCTGCGCAGGCCCGCGCAGTGCGTGCCGGCCTCTCGCGCACCGTGCCGTGGTGGCGACGGGCGATGGGCGCGGTGAACCCGTATTCGTGGGTGATGACGCGCTGAGGGCCGAGACCGGGACCGAGACCGGGACCGAGACC
>Ga0209972_10001384_pt1 | contig 21356 bp, 30 predicted proteins | sample NOAtaG_7_FD_187302 | JGI IMG/M metagenome (GOLD analysis project Ga0209972, IMG submission 187302) | Freshwater lake microbial communities from Lake Erie, under a cyanobacterial bloom - NOAA_Erie_Diel1S_2200h metaG (SPAdes) (version 2) | ecosystem: Environmental > Aquatic > Freshwater > Lake ... | reverse complement strand
CAACTTCCCTCTCGATTTGGCTGCTGTTGATGTTGCTCCTATCGCTATGAGCGCTCCTGCTATCAACGGTTAATCTTCGAGATTATTCCTTATAAACAAAAAAGCCTCTCCGCATGGAGGGGCTTTTTTGTGCTTTATAATCACTTAATTAAAGAATTAAGGAAGCACAAAATTCCCACAAGATTATAAATTAGGAGTAATATCATGTCAGTTGTAGCAGTGATCGACTACGACATGGGCAACTTGCACTCAGCCTGTAAAGGCTTAGAAATTGCAGGGGCAACCCCAACTGTTACTAATGATCCATTAGAACTATCTAAAGCCGATGGTATTGTTTTACCAGGAGTGGGATCATTTGATCCCGCAATGCATAAGTTAAGAGCTAATCATCTAGAGCAACCAATTAAGGATGCGATCGCTTCAGGTAAGCCTTTTTTAGGAATTTGCTTAGGGATGCAGATCTTGTTTGAAAGTAGCGAAGAAGGACAAGAATCGGGATTAGGAATTATTAAAGGTCAGGTCAAAAGATTTATTCATGAGCCAAATGTGACAATTCCGCATATGGGTTGGAATCAGTTAGCCCTTACTCAAGCTGATTGTCCACTTTGGCAAGATTTAGGCAATAGTCCTTGGATGTATTTTGTGCATTCCTATTACACTGCACCTGTTGATACTAGGGTGACTGCGGCAACAACAACCCACGGCAGCCAGACTGTGACTGTAGCGATCGCCCAAGATAATGTAATGGCAGTGCAATTTCATCCTGAAAAATCATCCACTGACGGGATACATTTACTAGCAAACTTCGTCAGAATGCTTAGTGCGTAGCATAATAGTAAGGTATCGTAAGATTTATGAAGATCCAAATGATCAAAAAACTGGGTATTGTTTCCTGTCTAGCAGTGGCTTGTGCAGTTATTTCGCCGTCGGTAGTACGCGCCCAATCTAACGCTGGATTTATTCTATTCGGTGGCATCAGAGATAATGCACTTGACTACTGCCTTGACAATGGCACCAGTAATCGCACTGATCGCTATTATCTAGAAGTTAAGCCGCAAAAGTTTAAAGTTTCAGAAATTATCATTACTTATCCCGATCACTTTAACGGTAGCTTTGACACGTCAGATATCAAGTTACGTGTAACTGATCAATGTCGTGGTGGAAAAGATTTAGTAATTGAGTCAGTAACTTGGGATAAAGAAACTCGCCGCATTACAATAGTCCCGAAAGAAGCAATTCCTTCCAAAACATCATTGCGAGCTGTTTTGTCCAATGTGCGAAATCCTGACTATAGCGGATTTTATCAATTTGACGGCAGAGTACTGCGTGCTGATGTACCTGTACCCGTCTATATTGGCTCTTGGGTGATTACCCTTGACTAAAGATCTTGATTGCTAAATAGCAGAAAAATTTTGAGGGGGGCGCTAAGCGCCCCCCTCAGTTGCTTGTGTAAACCTTTGAAAGATTAAAGTATGAATATTCTGATTAGTAATGATGATGGCATTTATGCTCCTGGAGTAAGAGCTTTAGCAGAGGCACTTAGTCATACAGAACATCGGATTACGGTAGTTTGTCCCGATCGTGAACGCTCAGCTACTGGTCATGCTCTCACTTTGCAAGAGCCGTTACGAGTTGATCAAATTTCTGGCTTATATCCAGATAATATTGAAGCTTGGGCTTGTTCGGGGACACCTTCAGATACTGTGAAATTAGCACTTGATGCATTAATAAGTGATCGCCCCGATTTGGTTTTATCAGGAATTAATCGTGGGGCAAATTTAGGAACTGATGTTTTATACTCTGGTACGGTATCGGCAGCAATGGAAGGCGTATTAGAGGGTGTACCTAGTATTGCCTTGAGTCTTTCTAGCTTTACCCATTTGGACTATAGCGCGGCAGCTAACTTTGCCAAAAGAATGGTGCAAGCGATCGCTACCTATCCACTCGAAGAACCTATTTTATTAAATGTGAATATTCCTGCGATCGCGGAAGAGGATATTTGCGGTGCTGTGATTACTCGCCTGGGTATTCGTCGCTATCGCGATCAATTTGAGAAACGGATTGACCCTAGAGGCAAAACTTACTATTGGCTATCAGGCGTAATTATTGAAGAAGAAGCAGAATCGGATACAGATATTCAAGCAATTCGTGATAACTACATTACAATTACGCCACTTAAATATGATTTGACTTGCGCCGCCGCAATTCCTTTTATGCAGACATGGACAGAAAAACTCATCACATTATCAAAATAATTTGGAAGGGAAAAGCCCTTGATTCCATCGAAGCAGATTGAGCAATATTGATGCTCAATTAATTATCTTTAAAACACATGACTTGGGAACTATCTGATCTACTAAGGGCGATCGCTACCACAATTGTGATTTCTATTCATGCTTCCCATCACTGGTGGTTTGGGGTCAAAGATACTGTGACTCTTAATCCTGAAATTTTTATTGACACGATCATTAACCAAGTAGGGCGCTTTACAGTTCCCATGTTTGTAGTCCTATCTGGATTTGCCCTTGCTAAGTCCGAAGATAAACGTCCTTTTGATTTAAAAATATTTTGCCAACGCCGCCTATGGCGAGTTTTTCCACCTTATATACTCTTCACCTTGCTCAATATTACAGGGCAATCAGAGTTTCTATCAGGTGGTTGGCAAGATAGAACTCTACAAATTTGGCAAGCCTTATCAACAGGAATGGGGGATTATCATCTTTACTTCTTAGGCATCATTTTGCAATGCTATGTGAGCTATCCTGTACTTCGTCATATTGTATTCACAGCGTGGAATCTAGGTATATTGCTAACGATTACCTTTTTACTATTTACTTGGCGCTGGATTTTTTCCACGTTTGACTTAAATATGTCTAATTTTTTACCTGATGGCAATCATGTGATTTACTGGTTGCCCTATTTTCAAATAGGTATCTGGCTCGCCAAAAATCAAGAATGGATTAGCCAGCTTGTCTCAAAATACCGATCGCGTACATGGGGATATCTGTTTGCGATCGCCGCAACGTTGGAGGTAGGTGAATTCTATTGGATGGCAATCCTAAAAAACTCTGCCGAGGCTGTTGGTCATTACACCCGTCCCACGATAGTTTTAATTAGCTTGACTTTCCTACTATGGTCAATTTCGTGGAGATTTCGAGGACGGAGCAAGTATTTTCCTAAAATCCTCTCCAATGCAAGTTTTACCACCTACCTAGTTCATGTATGGATTTTAAGAGCAATTGCCCCCCTAGAAATAGTAGGTGGAATCTTCTTTGTACCCATTGCCGCGACAGTATCATGGTTAATAGGGATTAGCATCTGGCACATAGTCTCAGGCAAGCGTTGGCTAGCTATAGCTATAGGAGCATAGCCATTAAGCAAACTTATTTCTGTAGCGCCCAAGGTAGCAAGGAGAATTACATAACCTTAGATTGGTAAATTTGAAGATCGACAAATCTGAAGTTATTCCCAATTAGATTTAACAAAATCTATGGACATTGTAGTCTTGTTCTTACAAAAAACTTTTAAAAACTATAGACAAAACATCTTGTATAGAGTTAGGATTGTTAATCGTGACTAAAAAACAGAAACTGAGAAAAAGCCTAGGCAATATTTCTTAAGTCTGAGCCACGCAACTGGTATAAGTAGGCTAAATCAGACTTATGGTTTTTAGCTTATAACGACCACCCAAGAGATTGTGTTTCTCAAGTCTAACAAAAATTGGTTAGACATCTGCCGTAAGTCGTCTCGAAGTTCCTTGAAGCGTCTTCAACAAAAATACTTCTTACTAAGATCGAAACCGATCTCTTTTGAGCCTGTCAAAAATCTGCAAGAAAAATCTGAAAAATCTATTTAAATTTGCAGCCACAAGCAAGCGGAGCTAACTTTAATGACTGTCGGAATTCTCGGCACAAAACTTGGGATGACCCAAGTATTCGATTCGGATGGCAACGCAGTTCCTGTAACCGTTGTTCATGCAGGACCTGTTACGGTAACTCAAGTCAAAACCGATACCAAAGAGGGCTACAAAGCCATTCAAGTTGGTTATGGTAAGACTCGTGAAAAGCTACTCACCAAGCCAGAGTTAGGGCATTTAAAAGCTTCAGGTGCAGAGCCTGTTAAGCATTTGCGTGAATATCGTTTAAATGATGTGAGCAATTACACCATCGGACAAACCCTAGATGTAAGTCAATTCAAGGATGGTGACATCGTTGATGTGATTGGAACTAGCATTGGTAAAGGTTTTGCTGGTTATCAAAAGCGCCACAACTTTGGTCGCGGTCCGATGGCTCACGGTTCTAAAAATCACAGACAACCTGGTTCGACAGGCGCAGGTACAACTCCTGGTCGTGTTTATCCTGGTAAGCGCATGGCTGGTCGTCTTGGCGGTAAACAAATCACCGTAAAGAAACTAACTATATTCAAGGTCGATGCAGCGAACAACGTGCTGCTAATTAAAGGAGCAGTACCTGGTAAAGCTGGTGCATTGCTTAATGTCATTCCTACCGTAATTGTCGGCAAGGCTAAGTAAGAACTAAGTAGTTTGTTCGTGAGATCGAGAGAGTTTAAGTTATGCCTATAGTAAAAGATTGGACAGGGAAGGAAGTCGGTGAAGTAGATCTGGAATTGCGTGTTGCTAACGAAGCAACGGCAAAGGGTCTAGTACACCGAGCCCTCGTCAGACAGCTCGCTAATGCCCGCCAAGGTACAGCTAGCAGCAAAACCCGTGCCGAAGTTCGTGGTGGTGGTCGTAAGCCTTTTAGGCAAAAGGGGACTGGTCGTGCTCGCGCAGGTTCGACTCGTTCTCCTCTAACCCGTGGTGGTGGTGCTATTTTTGGACCAAAACCTAGAGATTACGATACTAAGATGAACCGCAAAGAGCGTCGTCTTGCTCTTCGCACCGCATTCACTAGTCGTGCCGCAGATTTGATCGTAGTTGAAGATTTTGCTGTAAATCTCGTACAGCCTAAGACTAAGGAGTTCACTCAAGCTCTTGAGCGTTGGGGCGTATCTGCTGGCGGCAAGGTATTGGTCATTATTGATCAAAAAGAAGAAAACATTGTTTTGTCTGCACGCAATATCCGTAACTTGCAGTTGCTTGCGGCTGATCAATTAAATATTTTCAACATCGTTAATGCTGAGAAAATTGTGGCAACGCGCTCGGCGATCGCCAAAATTCATGAAGTGTATGGCAGCGATGCGAAGCTAGCAACTGAGATCGTTATGGTCGAAGATACAGAATAACGGAATCTAAGTAGAAGAAAGAAACACTATGGCTAAGATCCCCACCGAATTTGATCCCCGCCGCTTGCCCGATCTCATTCGTCGCCCTCTGCTCAATGAAAAGGCAACTACACAATTAGAAAGCAACAAGTACACATTTGATGTTGTGCATGATGCCACTAAGCCTGAGATCAAAGCTGCAATTGAGAGTTTGTTCTCAGTCAAGGTTAAGAAAGTGAACACCCATAATCCACCCGCACAAGCACGTCGGATCGGTAAGTTCGCAGGCAAACGCGCTCAAATCAAAAGAGCGATCGTTACCCTCGCTGAAGGCAGCAAAATCGATTTGTTCCCAGATGTGTAAAAGTTCAAAACGAATAACTTTCAGTTATTCGTTTTGAACAAAAAACAAAACCAGAGAACTGTTCTTTAACAACATCAGACAATTATGGGCGTTCGTGCATATAAACCGTATACCGCTAGTACCAGACAAACCGTTGTCTCGGACTTTGTGGAAATCACCAAATCAGAACCCGAAAAGTCCTTAACCACCCACGTTCATCGTAAAAGAGGACGTAATAACCGTGGTGTGATTACTAGCCGCAGACGTGGCGGCGGTCACAAGCGTCTTTATCGGATTATCGATTTCAAGCGTAACAAGCGAGACATCATCGCCGAAGTTATCGCGATCGAGTATGACCCCAACCGCACCGCACGGATTGCGCTTTTACAATACGAAGATGGTGAAAAGCGTTACATTATTGCGCCTAAAGGACTCACCGTAGGTAGCAAGATCCAATCGGGACAAAATGCTCCTTTTGAGATTGGCAATGCTCTACCGCTAGCAAACATTCCTCTCGGTACAATCGTTCACAACGTTGAGCTAGTACCTGGCAAGGGTGGTCAAATTGTTCGTTCTGCTGGATCTGGTGCTCAAATAGCAGCAAAAGAAGGTGACTTTGTTACCCTCAAGCTCCCTTCTAGTGAAGTTCGTCTCGTCCGTAAGGATTGTTACGCAACAATTGGACAGGTTGGCAACCTTGATCACAGTAATACTAGTCTTGGTAAAGCTGGACGCAGCCGTTGGTTAAACCGTCGTCCCAAAGTTCGTGGTATGGTCATGAACCCAGTTGATCACCCCCATGGAGGTGGTGAAGGTTGTGCCCCAATTGGTCGTAGTGGTCCTGTCACACCTTGGGGTAAACCAACTTTGGGTTATAAGACTCGCAAGAAAGGCAAACTTAGTGATGCCTTGATTGTTCGTCGCCGTCGCAAGTCCTCGAAGCGCGGTAAGGGCGGACGTAACGCTTGAATTTTTGCTAAGCAACTACGAAGCGGTTGCTTAGCGCGAAGACTTATTTAGAGAGTACAAATTATGACGCGATCGCTTAAAAAAGGTCCTTTTGTTGCTGATCACTTGCTGACCAAAATCGAAAAGCTCAATGCCAAAGGTGAAAAGCAAGTTGTGAAAACATGGTCTCGAGCTTCCACAATCCTTCCTCAAATGATCGGGCATACCATTGCCTGCCATAACGGAAAACAGCACGTTCCTGTATATGTCACAGAACAAATGGTAGGACATAAACTCGGTGAGTTTGCTCCTACTCGTACCTTCCGTGGTCATGCTAAGAGTGACAAAAAGGCTAAGAGATAGGTAGACAGGTATATAAAATGATCCTTGCCCAAAACGAAATCCCTGCCGTAGCTAAATACATTCGGATGTCCCCTCACAAGGTGCGCCGAGTCCTCGACCAAATCCGTGGTCGTAGCTACCGTGATGCATTAATGATTCTTGAGTTTATGCCCTATCGCTCCTGCGAACCAATCACCAAAGTATTGCGCTCTGCTGTAGCGAATGCTGAACATAACGCTGGACTTGATCCCGCATCCCTAGTAGTTAATCAAGCCTTTGCTGATATGGGACCTAGCCTTAAGCGCTTCCGTCCCCGTGCTCAAGGTCGTGCTTACCAAATTCGTAAGCCTACTTGCCACATTACGATTACCGTCAAACCATCGGAGGAAGAATAGGTATGGGTCAGAAGATTCACCCAACAGGGTTACGCCTCGGCATCACCAAATCCCACCTCTCACGCTGGTATGCTGATGTCAATCGTTACGGTGTCTTGGCTGAAGAAGACAATAAGATCCGTAAGTATATTGAAAAGACTTTAAGTAATGCAGGCATTGCTGATATTTTGATTGACCGTAAGGCTGATCAAGTCGATCTCGAAATCCGTACCGCCCGTCCTGGTGTAGTTGTCGGTCGTGGTGGGGCTGGTATCGAGCAATTGCGTGTCGGTCTGGTTAAGTATCTTGAACAAGATGGCTCTCTCAAAAAAACAGGAACCAGTCAAGTTCGGATCAATGTTACCGAAGTTACTAGAGTCGACGCAGAAGCACCTCTGATTGCCGAATACATCGCTCAACAAATCGAACGTCGGGTTTCCTTCCGTCGTGTCGTTCGCCAAGCGATTCAAAGAGCACAGCGTGCTGGTATTGAAGGTATCAAGGTGCAGATCAGTGGTCGTCTCAACGGCGCTGAAATTGCTAGAACTGAGTGGGTTCGTGAAGGGCGCGTACCTCTACATACCCTCCGTGCTGATATTGACTACAGCTATAAAACATCCAGAACTATTTATGGTGTCATTGGCATCAAAGTCTGGATCTTTAAAGGCGAAATTATCGAAGGCGAAGAAGCCCCTGCTCCAGCCGCTCAACCCCGTCGCCGCCAGCAACGTCGTCCCCAATTTGAGGATCGTTCTAGCGCTGAAGGATAAACTTCTGTCACCCTTGAGTTTTGAACCATGTTAAGTCCTAAACGTACAAAATTTCGTAAGCAGCAACGCGGTCGGATGGCAGGTCCCGCTACCAGAGGAGCTGAAATCAACTTTGGTGATTATGCCATGCAGGCTCTAGAGCCTTCTTGGATTACTTCTCGCCAAATCGAAGCTGCCCGTCGTGCTATGAACCGCTACATCCGTCGCGGTGGCAAAATCTGGATTCGTATTTTCCCTGACAAGCCTGTAACTATGCGCCCTGCTGAAACCCGTATGGGTTCTGGTAAAGGTGCTCCAGAGTTTTGGGTAGCAGTAGTTAAGCCTGGACGGATCATGTTTGAAGTCGCAGGTGTTGCTGAAGAGACCGCAAGAGAGGCTATCCGTTTGGCTGCTGCCAAGATGCCGATCAAAACCAGATTTGTTATCCGTGAGAAGGAGTAGAGATATGGCACTCCCAAAAGTCCAAGAAACCAGAGAACTATCTGATGATGAATTGAAAGCACAAATCTTGAGTGTCAAGAAAGAGCTATTTGATTTGCGCTTTAAACAGGCAACTAGACAGCCTGTGCAGCCCCATCAGTTCAAACACGCAAAGCATCGCTTATCACAATTGCTGACTGTCGAGCGTGAACGCCTGTCCAGAGCTTAAGAGAGCTATCTAACAGCAAATTGAAAAACTTAAGATTTAAAGACATAGGAACTAGCAATGGCAGTAAAAGAAAAAGTAGGCGTTGTCGTCAGCGATAAAATGCAAAAGACGGTGGTTGTAGCAGTTGAAAACCGCACTTCTCACCCCAAGTATGGAAAAATCGTGGTCAAAACGACTAAGTTTAAAGCCCACGATGAAGAAGATAAAACCCGTGAAGGCGATCGCGTCAAAATTCGGGAAACCCGCCCCCTTAGTCGTACAAAGCGGTGGGAAGTTGTAGAGATTCTCTCATCTAGCTCGGAAGCATAAGCCATGATTCAACAAGAGTCTTATCTAAATGTTGCGGACAATAGTGGTGCTAAGAAGCTCCTATGTATCCGCGTACTGGCAGGCGGCAACCGCGTGTTCGGTGCTGTTGGTGATGTGATCATCGCTACTGTTAAGGACGCTGCTCCAAATATGCCAGTTAAAAAATCTGATGTTGTCCGTGCTGTCATCGTTCGTACCAAAGCATCAATTAACCGTGAAAGCGGGATGAGAATTCGTTTTGACGACAATGCTGCTGTAATCATCAACCAAGACGGCAACCCCAAAGGAACGCGCGTATTTGGACCAGTTGCGCGTGAGTTGCGGGATAAAAACTTCACCAAAATTATCTCCCTAGCGCCAGAGGTACTGTAATGCCCTTCAAACCCAAACCCCAATATCGTGGAAACCGTAAGTCTTTTAAGGTTCATGTCAAGAAAGATGACCTAGTTCAAGTGATTTCAGGAAGCTCGAAAGGCACTGTTGGCAAGGTTCTCCAAGTTTTCCCTAAGGACAGCACCATCATTGTTGAAGGTGTAAATATCAAAACCAAACACGTCAAGCCTCAGGCTGATGGCGAGTCTGGACAAATCATCACCCGCGAGTTCCCTATTCACAGTTCTAAAGTTTTGTTGTACTCCGAGAAGGAAAAGACCGCTAGTCGTGCGGCAATTACTTTCACAGAAGACGGCAAGAAAGTAAGAATGCTCAAGAAAACTGGTGAAATTATTGATTCTGTCAAGACTGACAAGAAATAATTCTAGAAACCTGACCAAGCCCAGGATAATTCATCGAGGAAGATAAAATGCTAACACCGTTCGCCGAAGTCTATGCTAAACAAGCTGTTCCTAAGCTGATGGAACAGTTCAAATACACCAATATTCATCAAGTTCCTAAATTTGAAAAGGTTGTCATCAATCGTGGTCTGGGTGAAGCTGCTCAGAATGCTAAGTCTTTAGAGGCTTCTTTAGCTGAAATTGCCACCATAGCTGGTCAAAAGCCTGTGGTAACAAGAGCGAAAAAAGCGATCGCAGGCTTTAAACTACGACAAGGGATGCCTGTAGGTATTGTAGTAACCCTACGTCGCGACAAGATGAACAATTTTTTAGACCGTCTGATCAACTTCTCTCTACCTCGCATCCGTGACTTTCGTGGAGTGAGTCCTAAGAGTTTTGATGGACGTGGTAACTATACCCTCGGTGTGCGCGAGCAACTTATCTTCCCCGAAATCAGCTACGACAGTATTGAGCAAATTCGGGGGCTTGATATTTCCATCATCACCACTGCTAACACAGATGAAGAAGGACGTGCGCTCCTGAAAGCAGTCGGGATGCCCTTTAGAGAATCATAAGTAGATCGAATTAGGAGATAAGGATGGCCACCAACGACACCATCTCGGACATGCTTACACGCATTCGCAATGCCACACTTGCGAAGCACCAAACAACCGCAATTCCTGCGACCAAGTTGACATTAAGCATTGCTCGAGTACTTAAGCAAGAAGGTTTTATTACAGACTTTGAAGAAACTGGCGAAAATATTGATCGACGCTTAGTAGTTTCTCTCAAATATGAAGGCAAGAACCGTCAATCAATCATTAAGCGCCTCAAGCGCGTTAGCAAACCTGGCTTACGAGTTTACTCAAACTCTAAGGAACTACCCCGTGTATTAGGTGGAATCGGCATTGCCATTATTTCTACCTCCAAAGGCATCTTGACCGATCGCGAAGCTCGCAAACAAGGGGTCGGCGGTGAAGTTCTTTGCTATATCTGGTAAATCAGAACTGTTAATTCAGGAATAACACACAAGCAAAGGAAAACAGATATGTCTCGTATTGGAAAACGTCCCATTCCTCTGCCTCCTAAAGTCGCGGTCTCCATCGCAGGGCAAGAGGTGACAGTCAAAGGACCAAAAGGTGAACTGAAGCGCTTATTACCAAATACTGTAGAAGTGGTTCAGCAAGAAAATAACTTGATTGTCAATCGCGTTAATGAATCTCGACCTGCTCGTCAACAGCATGGTCTTTTTCGCACCCTTGTAGCCAATATGGTCGAAGGTGTCTCAACAGGTTTTCAGCGCAAGCTAGAAATTCAAGGAGTTGGTTACCGAGCCAACCTGAATGGTAGCAATATTGTGCTAACCGTTGGCTATAGCCACACCGTTGATATTGCCCCTCCTGCAGGAATTTCTCTTGCTGTGGAAGATGCTTCTGGCAAAAAAGTTCCTCAAGGTACATTCATTGTTGTTGAAGGAATTGACAAAGAGGTCGTTGGTAACTTAGCTGCCAAGATCCGTGCTGTACGTCCACCTGAAGTTTATAAAGGTAAGGGCATTCGTTACTTCGGTGAATTCGTCAGACGTAAGGCTGGTAAGACAGGTAAGAAGTAAGATAAGACTGTAATACAAAAGTTTTTCTGGCTTCTTTATTTAATTTTCTTAATCTTTAGTTATAGATAGAATCGATACAAAGTCGATAGGTTACGAACAAATATGAGTGTCAGTCGTAGACAAGCAACCATAAGCCGCCACAAGCGAATTCGCAAGGGGTTAACAGGAACTCCCGAACGTCCTCGTTTATCCATTTATCGCTCCAACAAGCATATTGTGGCGCAAGTGATCGATGATGTAGCGCAGCATACTCTCGTTGCTGCATCTACCCTTGAAGCTGATATCCGTGAAAAAGTTAGTTCCACAGCTAACTCTGAAGCTTCGGCAAAAGTTGGTGCTTTGATTGCGGAAAGAGCGATCGCTAAGGGAATTACCAAAGTCGTATTTGATCGCGGTGGCAACCTCTATCACGGTAGAGTACAAGCTCTCGCTGAAGCTGCCCGCGAAGCAGGTCTCGATTTTTAAGCAATGAATCATCCAGTGAATCAATAGATATAAATACTATGGCTAAGAATAGAGAATCCAAACCAAGTGGTCGCGATGGCGGCGGCGACAATGGCGATAGCCGCGAAGAAAAGCGCAAAGGCAAGCGTGAAGGTAAAAAGGCTGACCGTAGCCGTACCGAGAAAGAATCGGAATGGCAAGAACGAGTTGTCCAAATCCGTCGTGTAACTAAAGTGGTTAAAGGTGGCAAAAAGCTCAGCTTCCGCGCGATCGTCGTCGTCGGTAATGAGAAAGGACAGGTTGGTGTTGGCGTTGGCAAAGCTGCTGACGTTATTAACGCTGTTAAAAAAGGTGTTGCCGATGCCAGAAAGCACGCGATCGACGTGCCTTTGACAAAAGCTAATTCCATTCCTCATCCCACCAATGGTATTGGCGGCGGAGCAAAAGTGATCATTCGCCCCGCATCTCCTGGTACTGGGGTAATCGCTGGTGGAGCCGTCAGAACTGTACTTGAACTTGCTGGAGTCAAAAATATTTTGGCGAAACAGCTCGGTTCCAGCAGCCCCTTAAACAATGCTCGTGCTGCGATTAATGCACTTTCGACATTGCGTACCTTTGGTGAAGTTGCCAGATCCCGAGGTATCACACTTGAGCAGTTATTTAATTAATGCAGTAACAGTGCGTAGCGCTGTCATTGCACCAACGATAAATAAGGAAAAACTATGAGAATTGACGATCTTCAGCCTCAAGAAGGCTCACAGCATCGTAAGCGTCGAATTGGGCGCGGTATTGCTGCAGGGCAAGGTGCTAGTGGTGGATTTGGTATGCGTGGTCAAAAATCTCGTTCAGGTCGTCCCACCAGACCTGGATTTGAAGGTGGTCAAATTCCCCTTTACAGACGAGTACCCAAACTTAAGCACTTCACAATTGTTAATCCTAAGCACTTTACAATTGTGAACCTCGATCAATTAAGTGGATTACCAAAAGATTCAGAAGTAACACTTGAGTCTTTAATTGATGAAGGTATCGTTACTCAAAATGATGGAGCTTTGCGGATTTTAGGAAGAGGCGAAGTTAATGTTGCACTAAATGTCCGTGCCCATTCCATCACTATCTCAGCTAAAACAAAAATTGAAGCTGCTGGCGGTACTGTAGAAGTTATAGCCTAAGCAAAAGAGAATATGTGGCGAGGTGTTAGACGCTTCGCCACATATTCTCTTTTTTCGTTTTGGATAGCTAGATTGCACTGTTCATCAACGAACTACAATATATTTCATAGCTAGGGTAGGTGGTGCAATGCATCGCCTACCTTAGCCTATAGACCATTAGCCTTGAGGTAAGTTTAGTTATGGTTGTCAGTAAAGGTAAGACCCCGACAGCCCAAGAAACTTTTTTGCAAATGGCTCAAGCCGCAGGATTGCGTGGGCGTTTGCTAGTTACTGTGGGCGTTTTGATATTAGTTAGGCTGGGAATTTATTTACCCTTACCTGGAGTCGATCGCCTTCGATTTACAGAAATTGTTAAAAATAATGCCGTAGTTAATTTCTTAGATATTTTCTCTGGCGGAGGTTTATCACTCTTGGGTATTTTTGCCCTTGGTATTTTGCCATTTATTAACGCTTCGATCATCATGCAACTGATGACCTCAGCACTACCTAGCTTAGAAAATCTGCAAAAGAATGAAGGTGAAGCAGGTAGAAGAAAAATTTCTCAATATACACGCTATGTTGCTTTTGCCTGGGCAGTTATCCAAAGCTGGGGTTTAGGCGTTTGGGTGCAAAACTCAGGAGTCCTATCCGAAGCTAGTGCGAATTGGCTTTCCCTCGGCGATGGACGGGTCATTTTTTCCAGTTTCATTTTTCAGACTACAGTTGCCCTTGCGGCTGGTTCTATGTTTGTAATGTGGGCTGGTGAATTGATTACCGAAAAAGGTGTTGGTAATGGTGCTTCCCTGCTGATTTTTATTAGTATTGTGGCAAACTTACCAAAGTCCCTAGGTGATACGATCGCGCTTGCTCAGAAAGATAGCTCGCGAGTTGGTGGTGTTATCCTATTGCTGGCGATCTTTTTGATTATGATCATTGGCATTGTATTTGTACAGGAAGGAACGCGACGCATTCCCATTATTTCTGCACGTCGTCAGGTGGGGCGCAAGCTTTATCGTGAACAGGCATCCTATTTGCCATTGCGTTTAAATCAAGGTGGGGTGATGCCCATCATCTTTGCTTCATCGGTGATGATCTTGCCTGCTTATTTAAGTCAAAGTATTAATAACGAAGTATTTGTCTCGATCGCTACTTGGATTTCTCCTAGCGGTGCAGGACATATTCCCGTTTATATGCTGCTGATTTTGGGCTTTAGTTTCTTCTATTCAACTCTGGTGTTGAATCCGATTGAGTTATCACAAAACCTTAAAAAAATGGGTAGCAGTATTCCCACTGTCCGTCCAGGCAAAGCAACTTCCGATTATATCAGTGGTGTTTTAAACCGCCTAACTTTACTTGGTTCAATATTCCTTTGTGGAATTGCGATTATTCCTAGTGCCTTGGAAAAGGCTACGGGGGTATCCACCTTTAGTGGCATTGGTGCAACTTCATTACTAATTTTGGTAGGTGTGGCGATCGAGACCTCCAAGCAAATCCAAACATATGTAATTTCTCAACGTTATGAAGGTATGGTTAAACAATAATGCCTAGAGTGATTTTGATGGGTCCTCCTGGGGCTGGCAAGGGTACACAAGGTGAAATTTTGGCTACAGAATGGCAAGTACCCAAAATTGCTCCTGGTGACATTTTTCGTGCAGAAATCAAGCAGGGTACTGATTTGGGATTAAAAGTCAAGTCCTACAGTGACTCTGGTAGATTAGTTCCTGATTCAGTTGTGATTGAAGTAATTGAATCGCGCTTGCACCAACCTGATACTCAATCTGGTTGGATTCTTGATGGATTTCCTCGCACAGTTGCCCAGGCGGAAGCCCTAGATCTTTTATTATCAGAATTGAGCCAGCCCTACGACTCTGTGATTAATTTAGATGTGCCTGATCAGCTTTTAATTGATCGACTTAAAGCAAGAGCGATCGATCAAGGACGTGCTGATGACACTGAAGATGTGATCAAAAATCGGTTGGAGGAATACAATGCCAAAACAAGACCTCTGCTAGAATTTTATGGCAATAAAGTTAAACAGATTGATGGCACACCGTCGATGCCAGAAGTAACTGAAGCAATCAAAAAATTCCTTGCATAGGTAGGTTGATAATTTTATGGAGCTACGCTTCATAAAATTATCTCAAACATACAGAACTTATACTGAATTTTGGAGAGTTTATTTGTCAAAAGAAGATGCTATTGAAATGGAAGGGACGGTAACTGAGTCACTTCCTAACGCTATGTTTCGAGTTGCCCTCGATAATGGCTTTAATGTACTTGCTCACATTTCGGGCAAGATCCGTCGGAACTATATCAAAATTTTGCCAGGCGATCGCGTTAAAGTGGAGCTAACGCCCTATGACCTCACGAAAGGACGCATTACTTACCGCCTCAAGAACCAAGGCGGCGGCAAAAAATAATCTCGAAAAAATAAAAGCCCCATCTGGGGCTTTTATTTTTTATTTTCTGGATCTCTTATAGAGGCGATAACCAATAAATGCAGTGATCGCGATTAAAACAATAATGACAACAACTTTGCTAACTACATCTATATATTTTTCAACTAATTTATAGTTTTCTCCTAAGAAATAACCTGCATAGGTTAATAAAGATACCCATCCCACAGTACCGATGGTGGAATAGACAAAAAATGGTACAATCGACATATTGCTAATGCCTGCGGGAATAGAAATTAATGTCCTAATCCCTGGTACTAGACGACCCAGAAGAACCGCTTTGTTTCCATGTTTTTGAAACCAATGGACGGATTTTTCGATATCGTCGCTAGAAATACCAATCCATTTACCATAACGTTCTGCTAACAATTGCAGGCGTTGCTGCCCCAGCAACAGGCCAGCATAATACCAAGGTACTGCCCCCACAATTGTCCCAATTACACCTACTGCGATCGCAGGAATCACTTGAATTTGTGAATTAGGCTGAGATGCGGTAAACCCTGCCAAGGGCATAATTAATTCGGAGGGAATTGGTGGAAATAGATTTTCCAAAAACATTAGTAGTCCAATCCCTAGATAGCCTAGGGTATTCATTGTGTTTGTAATCCATTCCTGCATTTATATTTACCAAGTCCTAGAAATCGTAGCGAATATGGCGATCACTGTTATTAATAACCGCTATGTTAGTAGAGTATGTTAATAAGTTAATAAAAATAGGTGCAATTGAAGAGTTAATCTTATTTTTATATCTTGTTTATTCTCTGAAATTCAGAAATTTTTTGCCAAGGCAATATTGCCTAATCGCTAATGAAAAAGTTTTTAGCCTATCGCACGTTACAAATTACTGCTGCTATAGCAGTTTATACGGCAGCTTCGGTATGGGCCTCGGAAAACCATGTAGAGATTGTTTCTCAAATGATTACCCGTATCAATTCGCTGTTAGTCATTTTAGCGATCGCTTTCGTATTCCCTTATATTTGTTTCAAAGCCTTAAGCAAACTCTATACCCCTCCATTGTCAAGAGATCTCGATGATTCCAAGTCAGCTACTAATAGTGTAGATAATATTCAGAATGAGTTCGACGAAACTTGGGAAACGATGCAATATCGAGGAAATCGATATAAACCAGAAGATTTAGAGATTAAGTCAAGTAACGCCCAAGTCAAGCAAAATACCACAAAATCTGTCATTAAATATCGAGGAGCCATCATCAATAGTGACCAGAATGAAGGTGCTACATCTGCGGAGGTCTCAGATAACTTATCAAAAGAGTGCCAACCCCAAAAATCTGCACAGCCTAAGGAAAGAATGAAATATCGTGGTTCCTATATTGATTAAGTATTAGATAAGGATAGATGAAAAGAAATGCTTTCTAATCTATAGTTCGACAAAAGAGCAAAACGATAAATGGGTATTCATAATTAGGTAGTTATGTAATGTAATTGTGTTGGGGGCGCGAAGCGCCCCCAATACAATTACTAAAAAAAATACTTTGCATAACTACCCATAGTTATATTAAAAAACTTTCAGAGAATCTGTAATTAACTGGCGAATATTGCTAAATCCGCGCTTAAGGCGATCGGGTTGGTCATAAAGTCGAGAAATTAGCAGAACTCCCTCTAGCATTGTCAAAATCTGCTCCGCGAGAAGATCAGGATCGACGCGATCGCGGAGTTGCTCTTGTCCTTGGCGTAACATTTGAGCAAAAAAAGAATGCCATTCATCAAAAACCTGTTGTAAATGTTGGCGAAAGGTTTCGTTATATGCTGTTAAATCGACAATTAAATTACCTAATAGACATCCCGCACAATTGATTTCTGAAAGATGCTTTGCCTCTATTTTATCAATTACCCAAAATAGTCTTTGAATTGGATCTTCTGTAATCGATGTTGCTGCTAAAAAGGCATTTTCGCGAATTTGTTGCCATTGATAATCGATGAGCGCATGAGCAAATTCATCTTTTGATTGAAAATAGTTGTAAAAACTGCCCGATGAGGCATGGGTTGCAGCAAATAAATCCTTGAGTCCCGTTGATTGTAAACCCCGACGATGCACCAGATCAATCGCTGAGGTAAGAATATCTTCGCGGGTGCGTTTGAGGTTTGCCATAAACTCGTTTGCTGGAAATAGAACAGAAGATTTGCGAGTTTTCATTTTGCCAGCATGGCAAAATGAAAACTCAGATAGAAGGCTGTCCTACCATTTTTTGTAGGGAAGGAATTTGCCGTTCATTGTTACCTTTACACGATCACCTTTAGGGTCTTCTACTTTCTCGATATCGAGGGTAAAGTCAATAGCGCTCATAATACCATCACCAAACTTCTCATGGATGATTTCCTTCATCGGATATCCGTAAACTTGCATGATTTCATAGAAGCGATAAATCAAAGGATCTGTGGGAACAACAGGTCCTAAACCCTTACTAGGATAAGAACTCAAAGTTGTAGCAATATCTTCTCCTAGTCCAAGGATTTCTACAATTTTTTGAGCTTCTTCGAGAGAAGTACTGTTCTGTCCATAAAATAGCGAAGCAATCCATACTTCGTCATGTCCTAGAAGCTTTTCTAGATCAGCAAAGCTTAGTCCTTTGGCTTTTTTAGCTGCTAACAGTGTTTGTGTAAAGGCAGGAAATTCAACGGTCATAGTTTTTGATTTTGAGGATTTTAATGATTGTAGGGATTATACCAAAGCACAAAATCATTATTGTGCGCCATGATTATAGTCGAGAAGCCTCAACTGCACGGGTTTCCCGCATAAGATGTTCTTCCATCTCAGCTTTGAGAGCATGGTAGCCTGCCTGCTGGTCAAGATTTTCACGCGATCGCGGGCGAGGGAAGGGAACATCCAGAATTTCATCAATTCCTGCGGATGGTCCTCGCTTCATCATGACGATTTTATCGGAGAGTAGCAATGCCTCTTCGATACTATGGGTAATCATCACAACGGTTTTGCGCTTTTGTTCCCAAATTCTGGCTACTTCATCTTGAAGGAAGCCGCGAGTGAGGGCATCCAATGCGCCAAAGGGTTCATCCATCAGCAGAATTTGTGGATCGATTGCAAGGGCGCGAGCAATACCAACCCGTTGTTTCATACCCCCCGAAAGCTCATGGGGATGTTTCTTTTCGGCTCCCTTTAAGCCAACGAGTTCGATATATTCGTACACGCGACTTTTACGATCAGCGAGTGACATTTTGGGATAGACAGTTTCTATTGCAAAGTGGAGGTTTTCGGCAACCGTCAGCCAGGGCATGAGTGCGTAATTCTGGAAAACTACGCCGCGATCGGGACCAGGGGCATAGATTTCTTCGCCATTGACCAACACTGCACCACTACTAGGCGTATTTAAACCTGCAATCAAATTCAGCAGTGTGGATTTGCCACAACCAGAGGGACCAATAATGGAAACAAAGGTATTAGGGGCAATATCAAAGCTGATGTCTGATAAGGCAATATAGTCCTTGGATGTGCGCTTAGTAAGGCGATTGATCCAGCCACTTCGCCCTCGGTAGACCATAGAGACGTTTTGGAGTGAAATCTGAGCAGGAATAGCTGCTTCTGATAATGGATTTGTAGTTTCTACTGAAGACACGATCATGATGCTCTCCCAAAAGATACCCAATGTTGGAGCAGTCCAAATAGGCGATCAATAATCATGCCAATTGCTCCAATTAAGAGAATAGCGGTAATAATGCTGGTGATGCTCAGATTATTCCATTCATTCCAGACAAAGTAGCCCACGCCTGTGCCACCGAGCAGAATTTCGGCAGCAACAATGACGAGCCAAGCAATCCCTGCACTGATTCGCATTCCTGCGACAATGCTCGGAGCTGCCGCAGGGAGGATGACCTTGGTAATTGTCCGCCATTGCGAAGCGCCAAGGGTGCGGGTTACTTCCAAATAAGTTGGGTCAACGCTACTGACACCGAATTTAGTATTAATCAGTGTTGGCCAGAGACTCGTAATCGCAATTACGAAGATGGCGGTACTTTCCGAATCTTGAAGTAGCCCTAAGCCAATTGGCAGCCAAGCTAGGGGTGAGACGGGTTTGAGAATTTGGATAAAGGGATCGAAGGCTTTGGATGCAACGGGAAATAGACCGATAACAATTCCTGAAGGAATGGCAATCGCTGCGCCAACACTAAAGCCGATCGCCACACGGCGCAGACTAGTAATAAGATGCCAACCAATGCCTTTATCATTGGTTCCCTTGACATAAAATGGCTTAGAAACCCAGCTCCAAAAATCCGTGAAAGTACTTTTAGCGGATGGCATCAATGGAGAAAACCATCCTGAAGTCGCACCATATTCCCAGAAGATTAAGATCGTGGCTAGGATCAATAAAAAGAGCGCAAAAGCTTGATAATCGTGGGTAGGTAGCACACGCTGAATTGCTGCCATGATCGGATTAGCGCGTGGTTTTGATTTTGGTATTGAAGAAAAATAGCTCATCGGTTCTCTAAAGGTTCTCTAAAAATGTTGTTATATTAACCAAAAAGCTTGTCATCCCAAACCCAGTCAGGTTTTTAACTTCAGAAATGGCTACGCCATTTCTGAAGTTGGTATGGCTGAGTTACAGCTATAAGCACATATTTTTTAGATTTAGACCTTAAACTGTTTGATCTGCTCTTCGATATAGGCTTCGGGTTTGGCTGGATCGAAAGTATCAAATTTGAGTTTCTCAATACGCTCGGTTTCAGTGGCGGGAGATTGACCTAGCTCCTTCGCTAATTCGCGAGCCAAATCAGTTTGATAGATTTGTTCGGCAATAGATTTGTAATCTGCCTTGTCCTTAGGCATGAGTTCCCAGCGTACAAACTGAGAAGAAATCCATTTTGCGAAACTCTTCCAAGGATAGGGATCAAAACCAACACGATCAGGAATATCAAGAGTATTGCCTTGTCCGTCTTCAAACTTGCCTGTGAGAACAGCTTTCAATACAGGTTCAGGTTGATTGAGATAGTTTTTACCTGCGATCGCCTTGGCAATTTCTTCACGATTTTTCGGACTATTGGCATAGCCTGCACCATCAATAATCGCTTTATTAATAGCGCGATAGGTGTTGGGGTTGGTATCAATCCATTTTTGGTTAGCGGCAAAGGCGCAGCAAGGATGTCCAGCCCAGAGATCTTTGGTTAACAGATGGATAAAGCCAATCTTGTTGAAAACGGCTCGCTGAGCAACGTTGTCTGGCAGTAGAAATGCATCTAGCTGCCCTGCGGTCATTTTGGCGATCGCATCTGGCGGCGGAATTACCTGAATTTGGACATCCTTATCAGGGTTTAAGCCACCCGCAGCAAGATAGTAGCGTAGGAGCAAGTTGTGCATGGAGTAGGCGAAGGGGACTCCAATACTAAAGCCTTTAAAGTCCTTTGCCTCCTTTACCTTACCTAGATGTTGCTTGGCTACAGCGATTGCTTGTCCATTGATGTTCTCAATACTGGCTAATTTGACAGGAAAAGCTGTGGAGCCTAAGCCCAAGGACATTGAGATTGGCATCGGTGAGAGCATATGGTAAGCATCCAATTCACCAGCGATCGCCGAATCCCGAACTGCTGCCCAACTAGGCATCTTAACCAATTCCACCTTTAAGCCATATTTGGAATAGAATCCCAATGGTTCCGACATAATAATCGGTGTAGCACAGGTAATTGGCAAAAAGCCAACCTTAAGGTTGGCTTTCTCGATATTTGCTGCAGGAGGATTAGGCGTATTGGTGGTTGGTGCTTTAGAAGGAGTTTCAGGAGGTGGAGAAGAAGGGCAACCTGTGAGGGTGACTACAGCAGCAGCAGCAGCCACTTTAATCAAAAATTCGCGACGACGGAAAGTACTAGACTGAATGGCATCGGTGAAGAATTCCTGTGCTTGAGGTCCAAATGCTGCACTAAATGCTTCTTCAACACCACCCGCCATTTTGATCAGGTCATAGCAGATCCGCTTTTGACTTTCGGTGGCGTTAGCAAATGCG
>Ga0209972_10001380_pt1 | contig 21379 bp, 15 predicted proteins | sample NOAtaG_7_FD_187302 | JGI IMG/M metagenome (GOLD analysis project Ga0209972, IMG submission 187302) | Freshwater lake microbial communities from Lake Erie, under a cyanobacterial bloom - NOAA_Erie_Diel1S_2200h metaG (SPAdes) (version 2) | ecosystem: Environmental > Aquatic > Freshwater > Lake ... | reverse complement strand
GGCGGCGGGGGCCTGGGGGGGCGAAATGGTCAACGAGTCACACGGTCGGGTGGTCAAATCGGGGGCGGGCGGGGGCAGGGGTTCAGGGGGCCGGGGGTGTAGTCCGATATGGTTGGCCATGAGCAACAGCCAGAGCGGACAGTCGGCGGCGTGGACGGCCCTTGTGCAGCATGCCAAGGCGATGGGCGGGGTGCACATGCGGGAGTTGTTCGCGGCCGAACCGGGCCGGTTTGAGGCGATGAGCGTGAAGTGGAACGGGTTCCTGGTGGACTACTCCAAGCACCGGGCGACGGGGGAGACGATGGGGCTGCTGATGGGGCTGGCGCGGGAGCGGGGGGTGGAGGGGATGCGGGAGAGGATGTTCAGCGGGGAGAAGATCAACCTGACTGAAGGGCGGGCGGTGCTGCATGTGGCGCTGCGGAACCGGAGCAACCGGCCGATTGTGGTGGACGGCAAGGATGTGATGCCGGAGGTGAACGTGGTGCTGGAGCGGATGGCGGGGTTCTGCCAGCGGGTGCGGAGCGGGGCGTGGACGGGGCACACGGGCAAGGCGATCACGGATGTGGTGAACATCGGGATCGGGGGGAGTGACCTGGGGCCGGTGATGGTGTGCGAGGCCTTGAAGCCGTATGCCAAGCGGGACCTGCGGGTGCACTTTGTGAGCAACGTGGACGGGACGCACATTGCTGAGGCGGTGCGGGGGCTGAACGCGGAGACGACGCTGTTCGTGGTGGCGAGTAAGACGTTCACCACCCAAGAGACGCTGTGCAACGCGCACACGGCCAGGGAGTGGCTGATCGGGAAGTTGGGGAGCCCGGCGGCGGTGGCCAAGCACTTTGTGGCGGTGAGCACCAACGCCAAGGAGGTGTCGGCGTTCGGCATCGACACGGCGAACATGTTCGGCTTCTGGGACTGGGTGGGCGGGCGGTACAGCCTGTGGTCGGCGATCGGGCTGCCGATCATGCTGTCGATCGGGCCGGAGAACTTCATTGAACTGCTCAGCGGCGGGCACGAGGCCGACGAGCACTTCCGGACGGCCCCGCTGGAGAAGAACATTCCGGTGATCATGGGGATGCTGGGGGTGTGGTACAACAACTTCGTGGAGCCGGCGGCGCAGAGCCATGCGATCCTGCCGTACGACCAGTACCTGCACCGCTTCGCGGCGTACTTCCAGCAGGGGGACATGGAGAGCAACGGCAAGGGGGTGACGCGGGGCGGGAAGCCGGTGGCGTGGAGCACGGGGCCGGTGATCTGGGGTGAGCCGGGGACCAACGGGCAGCACGCGTTCTACCAGTTGATCCATCAGGGGACGAAGCTGATCCCGTGCGATTTCATTGCGCCGTGCATCAGCCAGAATGACGCGGGCAACGGCAAGATGGGCAAGCACCACCCCATTCTGCTGAGCAACTTCTTCGCGCAGACCGAGGCCTTGATGAAGGGCAAGACGGCGGAGGAGGCGCGGGCGGAACTGACCAAGGAGGGGCTGAGCGGGACAGCGCTGGAGGCCTTGCTGCCCCACAAGGTGTTCCCGGGCAACCGGCCGAGCACGTCGATCCTGATTGACAAGTTGACGCCCAGGACGCTGGGGGCGCTGATCGCGTTGTATGAGCACAAGATCTTTGTGCAGGGTGTGGTGTGGGACGTGAACAGTTATGACCAGTGGGGCGTGGAACTGGGCAAGCAGTTGGCCAAGGCGATTTTGCCGAAGTTGACGACGGCGGGCGCGGTGAGCGGGCATGACAGCAGCACGGTGGGGCTGATGAACCACTACAAGCGCGTGGCGGGGGTGTGAGCGACGGCCGGGGTTGGCGGGTTGGCATTGGTTGCCGGGTTGGCCGCGGCCGGGGCGGTGGCTCGGCTTGGGGCGTCGTTGGGGCTTGAGCCAGCGGCGGGGTTTGAGCTTTCGGCGGGGCCGGGCTCGTCGTCGGAGCCGGTGTCGTCGTCGAGGTCGGTTTCGGTGCTGAACGCGTCTGCGAGGGGTGCGGTGCTGCTGCCGGGCTTCCAGCGGCCGCACGGCGGGCAGGTGCCGGTGCGGGTGTAGACCTCGTGGGCGTAGAGGACCTCGGCTTCGGTCGCGCCCTTGCCGAGGTCGTGGACCCACTTGTGCAGCAGCGTGTGCCGGACGTCGGCGTAGTCATACGCGATGGCGATGTTGAGGAGGATGCCGGGGTGGTAGCGGTACGGAGCGATCTCGTCTGGGGTGGGCAGGGAATCGGGGCTTCTGTCGGGCGCCATCCAACCCGGCGCGACGAAGGCGGGGTGGCCTTGATCGGGCGGGAAGTCCTTGGATTGCAGGCATCCGCGGTGGGGGCTGGTGGCGGCGTTCGGGGTTGTGGCGGGCGGAGCCCCGGCAGTGGCGCAGAGGGTGGCTGCGCGGGCGGGCTTGGCGGACCGGGAGCGAGGGTGGGGTGGGGCGGTGGTGACGTCAGCGGGGAGGGCCTGGCCGGTGAACTGGGCGAGGCCGGTGTGGATGGCGGGGAGGGACTTGAGCAGGATGACGATGGAGGCGGCGGCCCGCTGGGCGAGGGCGGGGGTGTCGAGTTGTTTGGCGACGGCGGAGAAGGTGGCCAAAGCGAGGCGCATGGCGGCGAGGGCCTCGTCGTGGAAAGCGGTGAGGGCGGCGGCGATGGGGGCCGGAGTTGGGGCGGCGGGGGCGTGAGGCGTGACGGGGGCGGCGGACATGGGCGGTGCTCCGGGAGTGGGTGGGGGAGGGGGGGTGCGGGTGGGTCGCGGTGGCGACGCAGCGTGGGCTGCACCCATGGCGGAAGCGGCGCGTTCGTGCGCGCTGTGGCACCGGGTTGGAGGTGCGATCGGAGCGGTGTTTGCTGTGGTGAACGTGGGGTGGGGCGGGTGTGCGGAATGCGGGTTTGGTGTGAGCGCGTTCGTGCGCGCGGGGGGTGGCGCGTTCTCTGGGGCGGCGTGGCCCGGAGGGCGTGGGGGAAGGGGAAATGAACACGCCACCGGGATGACCAGCGGGCACGTGAAGTGTGCCGGTCAACTCGGTGGCGTGTCTGTCCCGTCGAGGATGGGTGCTGCCTGGCTGCTGTCCGTGCGTTACGTAGAGCGGCGGCGACGGAGCAGGGTGGCTCCGGCGAGGCCGAGGAGGGCGGCAGCGCCGGGGGAGGGCAGGTCGCGGCTGAAGTTGTCGGGCCCGAACTCGCCGAAGAGGTCGGCGTCAGAGGGATCAACGAACGGGAAGGTGACGCCGGAGCCGAACTCGAGGCCGAACTGGGCGGGGTTGGGGAGGTCAAACACGTTGTCGAAGAATTGCAGCGGGGTTTGCTGCAGGCCGGTCATGCCGGGGCCGCCGGGGACGATCTGGCCGTTGACGAACGTCCAACCCGGCTGGCTGTTGGCGCCGAAGCCGGTGGTGAGCGGGTTGGCGAGCCGCATGATCTGGAAGACGCCGAAGCCCATGGCGTTGCCGGTGAAGTTGCGGGGCAGGGGGCCGGAGAGGGGGCGGCCGATGGCCTGGTTGCCGGGGCCGAGCAGGGCCCAGTTGAGTGAGAGGATTTCGCCGGGGTCCCAGTCTTCGACCTGGACGGTGAAGCCGTCGAGGACGTTGCCGGTTCCGTCGGGGCTGATGGGGTTGGGGGTGATGCCGGGTCCGCCGTCGCAGGCGAGGTCGCCGAGGGCATCGAAGCCGGCGACGGGCCTGACGCGGCCGGGAAGGCTGGGATCTGACGGGTCGGTGATCAGGCGTGTGCCGGGCACAAGTTGGGCGGCGGCGCGGGTGCCGGCGTAGTTGTTCGCGACTGAGTCGCCCGGGGAGGCGGCGCCGAGGACGTCGCGTGCGGGGATGGGCGTGCCTATGGCTCCACGGGTCCAGTAGGCGGCGGTGTTGCGGATTCTGGCGGGGCCGACGGGGACGGGCGCGGCGGACCAGTCGTTGAGCAGGCCGGGGATGTCGCCCCGGCCTCGGCCGCTGTGCATGGCGGGGACATCGAAGGTGCCGGGGCCGATGTCGTTGCCGCCGGCGGGCTGGCCTCGCGGGCCACCTCGGCCGTCGGGGTCGATGCTGGCTCCGCCGAAGCTCTGGCCGCCGGTGAGGCCGGGAATGGTGCTGGATGAGAAGCGTGGGGCGGCGCCCTGCAGGCCGGTGGAGAGCTGGTTCTGGGCGACGACGAGGCCTTCGGCGCTGACGTTGGTCCAGTTGAGGACTTCGAAGGAGAGGATGAAGCCGTTGGTGGAGGAGGGCACGCGTTCAATGTCGCTGACGCGGAAGCAGAACATCTGCGGCAAAATCGCGGGGAAGAGCTCGGGACGGGGCGGCGGGGGCGGGGGCGGCGGCGGGTCGGCGAGGGCGGCGGAGGTGCCGGCCAGGGACACCAAGACAAACATGATGCAGTGGGTGCGGGTCATTTGTCTCGTCTCGCTTTCTGAACCCATCGGGGTTCACAAGTGCTTGCCCGGCCGCGGCGGCGCGCTGCGACGGGCGTCCTGAAGGTCGCGTCATCGCTGTGGCGACCGACCCATGCGGGCAGCATACTGGAAGGCGTCTGCGCGTCAAGAGGGCGATGGACTTTTCGTGGCGGGGTGATCAGGCCGGCGTTCGGATGACATCGGCGACGAAGGGGGCTTGTCGGATGGCGTTGCCGATGCGGGGCGAAGGCTTGCTGAGGGGATGCAGATGCTTGCGGATACGAGGGATGCGCTGCGGCGCCTGCCGGGGCGTGGGATGGCGATGAGATGCGTGGAGTCGTGCTGACGTGGCGCTTGAGCCGGCGATGGCTGCGACCGAATCGGGGAGAGTTGCGGGGGGAGCTTGCGCAGGGAAAGTTGCTTGGCGGGTGCGCGGTGTTGGCATCAGGGCGCGGCCGCGGTCAGCGTTGTGCGGGCGCCGGGTTGGGGTGGAGGATCAGTGCGTGACGGCGGAAGGTGCGAGTCCGAAGGAAGGTGATCGGCAAGGTCACGCGTTCCTGAGGGAGGCCATGTCGATGACGAAGCGGTACTTCACATCGCTGCGGAGCATGCGCTCGTAGGCCTCGTTGATCTGCTGCATGCGGATGAGTTCGATGTCGCAGGCGATGTTGTGCTGACCACAGAAGTCGAGCATTTCCTGGGTTTCGGCGATGCCGCCGATGAGGGAGCCGGCGAGGTTCTTGCGGGGCATAATGACCGAGAAGGCGGCGACGGGCTGGGGCTTGGGGGGGACGCCGACCAGGGTGAGCGTGCCGTCGAGCTTGATCAGGGCGAGGTAGGCGTTGAGGTCGTGATCGGCGGAGACGGTGTCGATGATGAGGTCGAATGAGCCGGCGTGTTTGGCCATGGCGGCCTGGTCGTTTGAGAGGACGACTTCGTGGGCGCCGAGGCGGAGACCGTCGGCGGCTTTGGAGGGGCTGGTGGTGAAGAGGACGGTGTGGGCGCCCAGGGCGCGGGCGAACTTGACGCCCATGTGGCCGAGGCCGCCGAGGCCGACGATGCCGACTTTCTTGCCGGGGCCGGCCTTCCAGTGGCGGAGGGGGGAATAGGTGGTGATGCCGGCGCAGAGCAGGGGGGCGGCGCGGGCGGGATCGAGGTTGGCGGGGACTTTGAGCGTGAAGGCCTGATCGCAGACGATCGACTCGGAGTAGCCGCCGAAGGTCATGCCTCCGGAGTGCTTGTCGGGGCCGTTGTAGGAGAAGATGGGGCCGCCCTCGGCGGTGCAGAACTGCTCGAGGCCCTGCTTGCAGTGGTTGCAGGTGCGGCAGGAGTCGACCATGCAGCCGACGGCGGCGAGGTCGCCGACTTTGAACTTGGTGACCTTCTTGCCGACGGAGGTGACGCGGCCGAGGATCTCATGTCCGGGGACGACGGGGAACTGGGTGAAGCCCCACTCGTTGCGGGCGAAGTGAAGATCGGAGTGGCAGACGCCGCAGAAGAGGATGTCGATGGCGACGTCGTTGTCGAGCGGCTGGCGGCGCTGGATCGAGAAGGGGCCGAGGGGTGAGGTGGCGGACTGGGCGGCGAAGGCGCGAGTGGACATGGGGATGGTACCGGTGACGGGAATCGCGGTGGCGAAATGGTCAAATGGTCAATTCGAGGCAGATGAGGGATGGGGGCGGCTTTGCGCTCGTCACGGACGGAACTGGTGGTGGGTGGGGCGGTGTGCCGCGGTGGGTGCGGAGCGGGGAGGAAGAGTTGTCAGCGAAGTAGCGAAGGAAGCGAAGGAAGACAAGAGAGCAAGACCGGTTGGATGAGAGACGGAATGCGGTGTGGGCTGTTCGCTGGCTTTGGGTTTCTGCCGCGTTCGCTCTGTCCGCTTGTTCGCTGACCGTTCTTCTCGTTGCCGTTGGTTGGGCAGACAGAGCAAGATGAGCGGTCAGTGCTGGCGGCGAAGGGCGAAGGCACCTCGGGGTTGCGGGGAGTCAGGCGAACATGCTGCCGGTGGTGGCGAGGCGCTGGTGCCAGGCGAGGCAGGTGGCCAGATCGTGCGGGATGTGGCCCTGGCGGCAGCGGCCGAGGTATTCGCGGAGGAGGGGGCGGATGGAGGGGTGGGCGCAGTTGTCGATGATGCGGTGGGCGCGGGCGAGGGGGCCGAGGCCCCGGAGGTCGGCCAGGCCCTGCTCGGTGACGAGGACCTGGACGGAGTGCTCGTTGTGATCCACATGGGAGACCATGGGGACGACGGAGGAGATCTTGCCGCCCTTGGCGATCGAGGGGCACATCTGGATGGAGATGTAGGCGTTGCGGGTGAAGTCGCCGGAGCCGCCGATGGCGTTGACGAGCTGGGTGCCGGCGACGTGGGTGGAGTTGGTGTGCCCGTAGAGGTCCATCTCGAGCACGGTGTTGATGGCGATGACGCCGAGGCGGCGGACGACGCCGGGGTTGTTGGAGATTTCCTGCGGGCGGAGGACGATGCGGCGGGCGAAGAAGTCCATCCTGGAGAAGACGCGGTCCATGACGCCGTTGCTGACGGCCAGGGCGCAGGTGGAGGCGCCGGTCATGCGGCCGCTCTCGAGCAGGGCGACCTGGGCGTCCTGGAGGACCTCGGTGTACATGGCGAAGGGCGGGATGCGGGAATCAAGCCCGAGGGCGGCCATGACGGCGTTGGAGACGTTGCCGACGCCGGCCTGGAGGGGGAGGAACTCTTTGGGGATGCGGCCGGTGAGCATCTCGTTGTGGAGGAAGGAGACGACGTGGCCGGCGATGGCCTGGGAGACGGCGTCGGGGGCGGTGAAGGGCGGCACGCCGTCGGCGGCTTCGTTGTGGACGATGCCGACGATGCGTTTGGGATCGACAAAGGCGAAGGGGGTGCCGATGCGTTCGAGGGGTTCGGTGATGGGGATGGGGCTGCGGGCCGGGGGCGGGGGGAGGAGGGCGACGTCGTGCATCTCGGCCAGGCGAGGGGAGGAGTAGGCGTTGATCTCGATGATGACCTTCTCGGCATGGCGGAGCAGCGAGGGGGAGATGCCCGAGCCGGTGGTGAGGTAGACGCGGCCGTCGGCGGTGACCTCGGTGGCTTCGACGACGGCGACGTCGATCGGGCCGATGAAGCCGAACTCGATGGCCTGGGGCACGTGGGAGAGGTGCATCTCGACGAACTCGCACTGGCCGGCGTTGATGCGGTCGCGGAGGGGCTTGGAGCCCTGATAGGGGGCACGCCAACTGATGGCGTCGGCGGCGGCGAGGGCGTCGTCGACATCCGGGCCTGTTGAGGCGCCGGTGATCAGGCGGATGCGGAAGGGGCGGCCGGCGGCGTGCTCGGCCTGGGCGCGTTTGGCCAGCGCGGCGGGCACGGCCTTGGGGGTGCCGGCGGCGGTGAACCCGGACAGCCCGACGAGGTGGTTGTGGTTGATGAATGCCGCGGCTTCAGCGGCGGACAGAACCGGATAAGGAGCCTTGCCCATACGTGGGAGACCCTAGCGCGTGCGCGGGGAGGGTTTGCGCCGGAGGGTGAAGAAGGGGCGGAATGTGGATGAGATTTCAACCAAAGAGGGGATGGCGCGGGTCGTGGATGACGCTTGAACGGGGGATGGGCGAGGGCGGCTTCAGGCGACGGGGCCGGGCGGAGGGGAGGAAGCGGTTTCGGGCGGTGTGGGGTCGTCCAGATCGGCGGCGAGGAGGTCGCTGTAGGAGAGGCTGACGGGTTCGCCGAGGGCGGGGTGGAAGGCGCGGCGGAGTGCCTCGACGGCCTGGTGGGCCTTGGCGAGGTTGTTGCGAGGGGTGACCAGACATTCGAACTCGAGGAAGGCGCCGAGGTTGTCGACGCGATCCAGGTGGACGCGGACGCTGGCGTGGCCGGCTTCGTGCACGGGGGCCATGTAGACCTCGCGGTGCTTGCGGACGGTGACCCAGACGGGGAGGTCGTTCTGGCCGTACATGGTGCGGGCTTCGGCCTCGGAGTAGATGCGGAAGCGGGAGATGCGGGCTTTGGTGTGGTTGTCGCGGGCGTAGAAGATGTACTCGGTGGGGTGGCCGGGGCACTCGCGGCGCTTGAGGCGGCCGTCGGCGAGGCGGAAGTAGGTGTCGGTCTGCTGGAGGGTTTCGACCAGGGGGGCGTGGAGGGCGGCGCAGATGGAGCGGGCGAGGGGGAGATCGCGGAGTTCGGCCTTGTACTCGACGTTTTGCATGGTGTTGCTGAGAGGGCGGTGGGGAGTCGGTGATGGATCAGTTCGGTGCGATGCCCAGGGCTGCCAGTTCGGTGAGCAGTTGCGGCTCTTCCCAGACGGTGACATTCAGGGAGCGGGCTTTGTCGAGTTTGCTGCCGGCTTCGGTGCCGCAGACCAGGACGGAGGTTTTGGCGGAGACGGAGCCGGAGACTTTGGCGCCGAGCTTTTCCAGCAGGGCGGTGAGGTCGTCGCGGGAGAACTTCTCGAGGGTGCCGGTGATGACGAAGGTTTTGCCGGCCAGGGGGGCGTCGGCGGAGGGGGCGGCGTTGGTGGGGCGAGGGGGGCGGTAGTCGTGGCTGGTGAGATCGACGCCGAGGGCGCGGAGGTCGGCGAAGGTGCGTTTGGCGGGGGCGGAGTGGAGGTAGGCGTGGACGGCGGGGGCGGTGTCTTTGCCGAGGCCGGTTTCGGGGCGGTCTTTGGGATCAGCCGGGAGGTTGTAGCGGGCGGCTTCGTCTTTGCTGCAGGCCTTGGGGCGGAGTTGGGGCTCGTCGGCGGCGAGGAGGGCGTCGAGGTTCGGGTAGAGGCGGGCGAGGGCCTTGGCGGTGGAGTCGCCGACGTGGCGGATGCCCATGGCGGCCAGGAGGCGGGCGAGGCCCCGGGACTTGGCGTCGGCGATGCCCTGGAGGAGGTTGTCGACCTTCTTCTCGCCCATGCGCTCGAGGGTGAGGAGGGTTTCGCGGTGGTCGGGGAGGCGGAAGATGTCGGCGAAGCTGGAGAGGGGGATGTGGCCGTGGGCGCGGATCTGGTCGATGGTCTTCTCGCCGAGGCCTTCGATGTCCATCTGCTTGCGGCCGGCGAACCAGATGAGGCGTTCGCGGACCTGGGCGGCGCACTCGGGGTTGACGCAGAAGCGTTGGGTTTCAAGTGCGGGGTTGTCGACGGCCTCGGGGGGCTCGATCTCGACGGGGCCGTCGCAGGCGGGGCAGCGGGCGGGGGGCTTGACGGGCTTGGCGCCGGCGGGGCGGCGGGTGAGATCCACCCCGGAGACGTAGGGGATGATCTCGCCGGCTTTTTCGATGTAGACGAAGTCGTTGATGCGGATGTCGGTGGTGTCGCCGGTGGGGTTGTCGGGGTTGGTGGGGGCGGCGAGGACGCGGCCGTAATTGTGCAGGGTGGCGTGCTGGACGACGGAGCCGGCGATGAGGACGGGCTCCATGACGGCGCGGGGGGTGATCTTGCCGGACTTGCCGACCTGGTGATCCACGCCGATCAGGCGGGTGGTGGTGCGTTCGGCGGGGTACTTGAAGGCGACGACCCAGCGGGGGCTCTTGGAGGTGAGGCCGAGGCGGTCCTGCTCGGCGAAGGCGTCAACCCGGACGACGACGCCGTCGGTGGCGTAGGGGAGGGTGCGGCGGGTGGTGTCGAAGGCCTCGATGGCGGCGATGACGGCGGTGAGATCAGACGAGAGGGCCAGGGGGCGGTTGATGGGGACGCCGAGGGCGGCGATGCGGGTGAGGAAGGCGGAGTGGCTGGGGGCGAAGGCGGGGTCGGAGACCTCGCCCCGGCCGTGGGCGGCGAAGGCGAGCTTGCGGGAGGCGGCGATTTTGGGGTCGAGCTGCTTGAGGGTTCCCGCGGCGGCGTTGCGGGGGTTCATGAAGGGCTCTTCGCCGGCGGCCTCACGCTCGGCGTTGACGCGTTCAAATTGGGGCAAGGGGAAGTAGACCTCGCCTCTGATCTCGAGGACGTCGGGGACGGGGCCGGGGAGGACGAGCGGGAGGGCGGGGATGGTGCGGACGTTGTGGGTGACGTCGTCGCCGGAGGTGCCGTCGCCCCGGGTGACGGCGTGGACGAGGCGGCCGTTCTCGTAGCGGAGGGACATGGCGACGCCGTCGACCTTGGCGTCGGCGACGAGGGCGGGGCCGGGGGGGGAGGCAGGAGAAGAGAAGAGGCCGGCCGGAGGGGTTGGGTCGATCCCCAGGCCCCGGAGGACGCGGCCGTGCCACTCGCGCAGGCCGGCGATGTCGTAGGTGTTGTCGATGGAGAGCATGGGCCGGGCGTGGCGGCGGGTGACGAAGCCGTCGATGGGCTCGCCGCCGACACGCTGGGTGGGGGAGGAGGGGTCGAAGTGCTCGGGGTGGGCGGCTTCCAGGTCGGCCAGTTCGGCGAGGAGGCGGTCGTACTCGGCGTCGGCCATGATGGGTTTGGCGTCGGCGTAGTACGCGCGGTTGGCGCGGTGGAGGAGGTCGCGAAGTTCGGCCAGGCGCTTGATGGCGGATGGGGCGGCTTTGCTCACGGGGGAGAGGGTAACGGCGTCGGGGCCGGGGAGCGCAGAGGGGGGCGGCGGTCGAAATGCTCGTGGAGTACTTCAAACTGAACAGGAATTCTGCGCTGACGCTTGAGAGGGAGCGGGAGGTGGCAGGGTGCGCGAGTGGGGAACGGAACATGATGGGTACAATGTGTTGATGATGGTAGGTGGCAGCCTCGGTAGACATTGTGAATGCCCAACTGATGAAGCCAGTTAGTGCCGTAGCAAGATGCACGCGAGTTGGAGCATCGCATGGTGGCTGGACCACATCGTGGCGTGGCAAACGAGGATTGCGCGGCAGCAGTTGAACCACTAGAACTCGCGTTCCGTGTCCCCCCCCGCCGAACGCGTCTAGCACATCGAGCAGATAATCGGCTGACTACCGTAAACCTCCACCCCCAGGATGTTACGCACCAAAGCAAGCACACCGACGCTGATGAATTGCTTCACTCTTCCGTGCACCCGTGACTCGGTATCGAACCGACTAGGCAGCGAGTTGCGCCGGGAGTCGAGGAGAGACTAGATCCCGTGCGGTGTGGCCATGCTCACATGCCTTCCTCAAGTCGACTTGCCAAGTTCAGTAACCTTACTTAAGGATCTACCCCAAATCGATTCTTAAATGCAGCCAGTTTAGCATCGCGCTTCGATACCCAATCGTGACTTCGGACGACTGCCTCAATCTTGCTATCAATGGCGCGAACAAGATCAGCAGGAAGACTCGACCAAGATACTTCGGCAATCCTACTCTGTCCGGAGCGTGCATAGGTCAAATGGCCTGACCTCGCCCCGTTGACGTCTACCGAGACAGGGATTGTCAGTGGTGCACTTGATGTCTGATTGCTACCGATCTTGCGGTTGTCATGCCCCTTGACGGATGCCTTCATTACAACAGCAGCCTCCTGCAGTCGCAATTCTTCAAGTCGCTTAAAATAGGCCTTCTGGACGCCAAAGTCCTTAAGCGATGGGTGATCGCCTTGAACAGCGCGAAGTCGATTCAAAAGGCAGAATCGAAGCACGGTCCGTAAATCCACTTCATCAGGCGTAGTCATGACGACGTCAGGAGATCGGTTGGTGACAAATGCATCCTTAATTTGCAGAACCAGCGAATCACTTGTGGAGGTGAATACTCTTGCGGCGAGTGCGTTGTCGCCCGGAGTCTCAACGAGGCGAACGATCTCGTCGATCAATGTTTGCTGTAACGCGCTGACGCTCTTCCAATAAGCAGCCCTTGCATCTGCAAGTTCTTGCGCGGCGAGCTTCTCTCTGTTTTTGGCCTCCTCACGCATCTTGCGATCGGCGGCGACCTCGGCCTTTCTCGCTTCTTCGGCCAATCGCAGTCGCTGGACGGCCTGTGCCGTCGTCTCCAGGCCGCGGTGGGCCCTCTGAGTGTTCGAGTTCATCGAGCGCGGTGCTATCCCGATGACGAGCGCAGACGGATGCAAGATCTTACGGCGGTCAAGTATGCCGGGCGTGGTGAATGCCGTCCGCAGCCAAAGCTCCTGGCGATTGTCCAGTTTCGCGAACTCGCCATCGTCAACAGAGTCGACGAACACGAACGCAGCACAAAGTGGCTGCGTCATCCACAGCTTCTCTGCGATGTAGAGCGATCGCTCGCCGAGTTCTCGATCGGTACCATCGCCGGCTACCACAATGGTCTCGATCGAGCGAGGACTGCCCCCCAGTAGGCGTTGAGATGATGTCGGCTTTGACGGCGAGTAGCGGATCTCACAGATTGCGAAGGTACCGTAGCGATCTGCGATATCTTGCAGCGCAAGATCTACGAACACCTGAGTGTTCTGGCCACCGCTGCCCAGGAAATCCACGAGGCCGTTCCACGCCCTGAGGTCCTGATTCTTCGCGTTCGCCGCGACGAATCCCCGAACGACAAGCGGGACGAACAGGTCGGCGGACTCGGCAATGGGAAACTGGGAGACGGCGGCACTCAGTCGATTCGTGGCCTCGGCGTGTTTAATCCGCTGAGCCTCCGGGTTCGCAATTCCGTCGACCGCGATCAACTGCCTGATGGCGGCATTGATCCGCTCGATAGCTGGCGGCCACGACTCCGGTACCCAGTCCAAATCCGGAAGCTGTTTCTCCGTTGTTCGCGTCCCTTCCACCGGTTTGGCGGCACGCGGGGTCCGGCCATCGTCTGTTTGTGGCTGTGGACTGTCTGGATCGCCGCTGGCCGGGTGGGGTTTGCGATTGATAACGCCGTCGTTCGGGTCGGCGTAAGGGGTGGGTCGCTGCGTGGCGGCAGCTAACCCGATCCCGGCAAAAACGCAGACCGAGAGCATCACCAGGAGTCTCTTCATGGCTGGTCCTCGTGTTGGAGCGGGGGCTGAAAGAACAAGGTGCCGGGCAGGAGCACGAGCGACACGACACCAGCGGCAGCAAACGCGACGGCGACGATCCGAAGGTCAAGGCCGATATAGGCTCCGAGGCTGTTTGCGCCGACCCCATAGAGCCCCCAGCAGATCCCCGCGAAGATCGCGGCGACGATCGGCTCCAAGGATGCGGAGTAGACGAGTGACTTGCCCCGATCCCCTGAGATCATGGCGTTGTAGCCAACAACGATCGCCGGGGGTAGGGTAATGGCCCAGGCGCTCAAGGTGGTCGTCCAGTCGAATATGCGGACCGCCCACGCGGCCGCTGCGACAATCGCGACGAGGGTGATCAACAGTCGCGGTGCACGCAGCGCCCTGATGATGTGCCAAGACATCATCGGGATCAAGAATGCAGCTGCGACGGCCGGGATGACGTGACTGTTGTAGAAGAGGAATCCAGAATACAGACCGCTTCTATCCTGCTGCGAGGCGAGGTCGGTCCATCTGAGGTGCCACAAACTCACCATGGCCCAGAAGCTGGCATCCGGAGGACGCGTGGCCACCGGCGTGACGAGGACGTGGTACTTTCCCGCGACAAAGACGACGCCAGCGACCGCCATCATCCCCGCGAAGATCACCAGCGGGATGGCGGCCAGCACATTGAGTGCAACGACGATTGCTCGAACGCCAGCGTTGTACGCTCGCTGGGGGAGTGGCTTCCTTGCCGCTCGCGCGGAGTCGTAAAGGCCCTTGCCGGCACGGTACCAGTCGCGTTCGTAGATGCCCAAGCTCGCTGAGAATAGGCACCGCGCGGAATCGCCATGTCTGGGTGGGAAGCACACGCTTCGGATCGTCCCTGGATCCCTTGAAGTGGGGGTGGCGATGGGCCTGCGCGATTGGCCGCGAGTGGTGAAGCGTGTGTTCAGAACGCGGTGGAGGCCTTCCCGGCGAAGGAGGCTTCGTCCGTTGAGCAGGCAGCCTCTCGTGCGGGGAAGCCGTACACATCTCGCTATCGCTGGCCAGGGTGCAGGGGCCTAAAGTCGCAGCATGAGAAGCTCCGTCTTGAGCGAGATCGGTTGTTTGATGGCATTCTTCCTCATCATCAACGCCAGTGGGTGTGATCGGGAAGCCCCGAAGGTTGCGGCAAGCCAAAGCGCACGCGAGCCCGGCCCGGCGAGCCCAGTTGAGGGCCTTGCTGACGACCAAGGCGAGTTTGTGCCAACCCCGGATGAACTTGCGGCAGTCCCTGGGAGGTATCGACTGGCGATCAATCCCATTAGTGATGGGCAGAGGTTGCACTTTTTGCTTGACACCGCCACCGGCAGTGTATGGGTTGGATTTATTCCCAAAGCGGGGGATGTGTTCAGTCAGATGCGACAGGGTGTCACGGACTGGATTCCGGTAAGGGTCTATCCCGCACCAGACGTCATTCTGCCAGAGCCTGGGCGATTCTCGATCGAGTCGAGCTTCACCTACGGCGCCGACAAGTTTCTGCTCGATTCGGTGAGTGGAAGTGTGTGGATCTGTGCGGTGGACGAGAAGCAGAATTTTGTCTTCGAGGGACAGACAGTGCACAGGCCGGCCCCGAGCCCATCGGTGCCGGGCGATGCGGCCGGAAAGGCACCTGCGGAGGGAAAAAAATGAATAGGTGGCTCGCTCCGGTGTGGTTCGTTCTCGCAGTGACTGTCGTGTCACCGCAGGCCCCCGCATTTCAGCAGGCGCGGAATGGGCAAAGTTCGCAGCAGCAAGCCGCGCAGAGGGCAGCACAGCAGCAAGCAGCCCAGCGGGCCACGCAGCAGGCGACCCAGCGGGCCACGCGGCAGACGTCCCAGCTGGCCGGGCAACAGCAGCAGAGGCGGGCCCAGCAAGCCACACAGCAGCGACAGTCAGTGAGCCGAACGGCCTCGTCCGCTGCTTATGGTTCGGTTGGTGCCGCTCGGCAGTCGGCGTCGAAGGCTACGCCAATCATCGGGAGGGATCAGAGAAACTGGGTCCGACCCGAGGCATCACGAATGGCACGTGATGGCCGGCCGACCATTACGTATAAGGGGCTCGGTAGGGTTGAGCGGAAGTCGATGAACGAAGCCGTAGAGCGATTTCGGCAGAAGCGAATGGAAGTGGAGCTTCGCACGGCTGCTCGTGCCGGGTTAACCGGTCAAGCCGCAATGGCTTCGGCCCGCGCAAATGTCGAGCGGCAAGCCGCGCGCTACAAGAATGCGGTGTATGTCGCTCATAATCGGGCGTGGATCCAAGGTGTGACCAGCGGCGCGAAGGTCGGAGCGAACAAGGGTGTGGTCGATATTGGGCATATGCCGCGTACATCAGCGCGGTCTTTCAGGGAGTTGATCGTGATTGCCCGGGAAAAGAAGGCAATTGCCGAGGGCCGCTTGAGTTCAAGCCAGAATCTGCAGATGGAGCGGCGAGTTGAGCAATGGTCCGATCGGAATGATGCAAGGGCTACAAAGCCCACTTGGACGCCTAAGCCCAGCGACGGGAGTGGATCACGGAGGTAATGTGACGTACAGCACTCAGAGCGAACTCGGGGAGCAGTTGTTTGTTGTGCGTTACGCCAACGCGATGCTCCGCAGCGTTTTCTTTCCTGTCGCGGTTGTCGCGATCGGCTTGGGCTGGCTGATCGCCGGCTCGCTTGCGTTGAGCAGCGGCCTTCCAAGTGCGACAGGTATGGCCCTCCTGCTGCTGCCGATGTCCATGCTCTTGTACATAGGCTGGAGACGCTACCAGCGTTCGATTATTATCTGCGAACGGGGTGTCGTTCTCTGTCAAGGGAAGATATCGACTCCACACATGTTTGAGAGCATCACTGCAAAGTTCACTGTTGAGAAGCTGCCTTCCGGTCACGTCAGTGCCATCCGGGCGGACATCATCCCGCAGGATTCGCGTGGGCGATTTGTCTTTAAGCGGCGATTTCCGCTTGCCTTCGAAGATCCCAAACAGGCCGAGCGAGATTTCCAGGCATTTGACTACATGATGGCTAAGTTGCTGCCAGCTGCGACGCCTGAACCTGACGCGTCGCCACGATGAGTCTCCGGCAGTTGATCGGTGGGGTGCACAGTAGCGGAATGCCGAGTTCGGCAACAGGTTGGCGTGGTGCGAGGGCACGGCCGGTGATTCGGCAGGGAGAGGCGGCGTGGCGGATCCGCATGCTGAGCGATGACGGCATGTCAGTGGGGGCGAGGAATTCGGGGTGCCCAGCGGGCGACGGGGATTGCTGGCGGCGTTGGAGAACTGGACGCTTCACGTGCCGACGAGGGGGCAACTGCGCATCTCAGCGGAGGAGGCGGAGGGGTCAGAGACGAGGCGGTGGCGGACGGGGCGGCTACCGTCGGGCACGATGCCCGCGAAGATTCTTGATGGCAAGGCCCTGGCCGATCGGTACCGCGACGAGATTGCCGAGCGTGTGCGGCAGGTGCGCGCCCGAGGTGGGCAGGTTCGGCTGGATGCGGTGCTGGTGGCCAGCGGGGACAACGCGGCGCGGGTGTACGCGGACAACCAGAAGCGGACGGCTGAGGCGCTAGGGATTGCGTACAAACTGCATGAGATCCACGCCCCGGAGGGGGGGCAGGTGGGGTATGAGGACATCGCGGGGCGGATTCTGCTGTTGAACACGCAGGAGGATGTGACGGCGGTGATGCTGCACATGCCGTTGCCGGAAGGGGTGGACGCGTACTCGATCCAGCGGCTGATTGCGCCGGAGAAGGACATTGAAGGGGTGAACCCGGCGAACATCGGCAACGTGGTGTACGGGCGGTCGTCCTTGGCGCCGTGCACGGGGCTGGCGGTGGTGAAGATGATCCAGCACACCGGGGTGCCGATGCGGGGCAAGCGGGCGGTGGTGGTGGGGGCGAGCGATGTGGTGGGCAAGCCGATCGCGGTGCTGCTGATGCGGATGGATGCGACGGTGGTGTCGTGCAACAAGTGGACGGAGAACATTCTGGAACTGGAGCGGGGGGCGGATGTGCTGATCGCGGCGGCGGGGGTGCCGGGGTTGATCACGCCGGCGTGCATCAAGCCGGGGATGAAGGATGTGATTGTGATTGACGTGGGGGTGAACCGGGTGGTGGGGCCGGATGGGAAGATGAAGACGGTGGGGGACGTGCAGTTTGAAGAGGTGCGGGCGGTGATCGGCGATGGCGGGTGGATCAGCCCGGTGCCGGGGGGCGTGGGGCCGATGACGGTGACGATGCTGCTGCTGAACGTGGTGACGGCGGCGGAGCGGGCGGTGGGGATCGTGGAGGCGAAGTGACCTTCGGTTTTTCTGTCTCCCCTGATGTGGTGGATGTTTGGGTGGGTGAGGGGCATCGGGGCGGGGTTGGCGGGGTGGGAAGTGGTAATTTGCGGAATCTGACCCGGGGGCGCGAGCAAGGCGGGGGGGTGGTGCGTCGTTGTTTGGGTGCGGCCACTACGCTTGACCTGTTGGCTCGGGCACAGTTTGCCCGGGCCGTTGGGCGGCCAAGCGGGCCGCGTTTGGAGTATTCATGAGCAGCATGCCCCTGTTGGTGTCTCCGTCGCTGGCGTTCATCCAGAACCTTGGGTGGATGGAGATGCTGGTGATCATGGCGTTGCTGCTGCTGCTGTTCGGGCGGCGGCTGCCGGAGGTGGGCAAGAGCCTGGGCAAGGGGATCGTGGAGTTCAAGAAGGGGTTGAGCGGGGTGGAGGACCAGGTGAACAGCGCTGGTCGGACGCAGCAGCCGGCGGCGATGCCTCCAGCGCAGGCGGCGTATCAGCAGCCGTTGCCGCCGGGGCAGGGGCAGGGTGTGCAGGGTGGGCAGGGTGCGTCGCCGTGGTCGCAGGCGCAGCAGCAGTTGCCGACGCAGGGCGGGCCTGGGCAGCCGGGGACGGTGGGGCGGTCGACGGTGGAGTGAAGGGGGGTGGCGGGGCGCGGGCGGGGGCGCTGCGTGTGCGGACTTGGCGCCACGCTGGCCGGGTTAGGGCCTTGGCGTCGGCGTCAGCAGTCGTTCGGCGGCGGCGGCGTTGGGGAATGTGCCGTCGAGGACTTCGCGGATGGGTGCAGGGACATCGGCGTTCCTGGGCAGCGCTCTGATCCGCTGTGGCTCAATCGCGAAGTGGCTTACTTGGACATAGCGTGATCGTGGGTCGGCAAACGAAGCGTTGTAGACCCAGGCCAGCAACCCGTCGCGCGTGAGTGTGGGGATAGAGGGTGCGGCGAGCATGGCGTTGAGCGGGGGGCGGACGCCCGGAGTGTCAGCCCGAATCACGGCGGTTGCGACGTGGGTTGGCTGATTGCCGGACGCATCAGTGAGTACGGCGCGGATGAGCGTCTCGCCCGTTTCGACCGGTGCGCCGGCGAGATGGAGGCGGCCCCAGGGTCCCTCGATGAGGATGGGGCGGTGGAGGGGAACGTCTACGGCAAAGCCCGAATCAACCAAGAACGCATCGCGGTCGAGGGCGCGAGCGACCAGACCAGGGACGGCACCTGTGATGGCGAAGCCGGAAAGGAAGGCGATGAAGGGCAAGGCTCCGACGGCGAGGAGCATCGGCCACCGGCGTGGCGGACGATGCCGCCTGGTCGGCGGCATTGCTCCGCACTCGGGGCACTTGTCAGCGACGATTCCGCCGAAGGGATAGCCGCAACGGGAGCACGACCGCCTGGCACGGTGGGCGGCGTACTGCCGTTGGCGAGCGACATTTAGGGTGCAAAGCCCCCAGACTGTCGCCGTGGTCAACGCGAATAAAGCGGGTGTTGTCCAGCCAACGTGTTCTAACGGAAATCCGCGGGTTCCGGGCGGCGGTATCCGGATTGAGTACTGATGAACGAGGGTGGCCGCCAAGCCAAAGCCGACGGCGGCCAGCAGGGCGAAGAGGGGGCTGAGCAGGACAATGGGCCAGCTGGGGATTCGGGTTTCGCGCGGAAGCAAGTCCAAAGGCGTGCCCAAGCCATCAGGCCCACGACTGACAAGTAGTCGTACTACCCAATGAGCAATCGCCCAAATGATGAAAGTAATGATCGATCCCATGAAGAACTGCACAAGCAGCAGGGCCGGAGACCACAGATTCTCCGGAAGGAGAGAAAGCGAGCCAGACCAAAGCCAAGACGCCTGCTCTCGTGTCCAATGGATTGGGTGGTGGGCAGTGCCTTCCACCTCAAGAGCGGCGTTTGGATGGAACCAAGCGATGTGCAATGTTGTTGATCGCTCGGTGAATGCGGCACCAAGGGCGGCCCACGGAATGTGTCCGAGCATGAGGCCGGCAGCAATCAGCATACTGAATAAAGAGAATCGATGCCAATTGTTCATTTTGCGTCCGATTCGTCAAACGTAGAACGATCTAATAAAGCGGACCCGCACCACGGAAAGCGTGAGTCCACAAGTAAGTGTTTTTGGCAATCTGGCTACGTCATTGCGGAAAGATTTCGTGGGTGACTACGCATGGCCAAGACGGTGGCGGTCCAGCAGGCGGAGGCGGACATGGACCAATGGACGAACACACCTCGAACTGCTCTGCATACTGTATTTCAGTGGTGCACCATATCCACCAGCACTCCAGAGTTGGTCGACGGAATGTGATAGTCCTGCTGCAGATGCATGTTGCCGGACTCACACCGGTTCCTGGGATGTTCCGGCAGTCCCACACAGGCAACGGATCCGGCCACCATCCAGGGGCAGTATTCAGCGGCCCAGGTACCGGCCCGGGTGTCGGCGGCCACTCCGGCAGTGGGTCGGCTGGCCAGCCCGGCGGGACGGCGGGCGCGAACTGGACGAGGACGATGCAGGCTGCGGCTGACTTGGCGGAGATGACGACTGCGGCCATGCCGTCGGTGTAGAGGTCCGGGTGGGCGAGCAGGACATCCTTTACGGGCAGGGTGGACGTTCGGGCGTAGGGACCGAAGACCATGCCGAGGGAGGCGTCGGCGATGTAGACCTTGTCGCCGTAGTCCACGCGGACCACGGAGAGCATGGCGAAGTCGCCGGAGGTGATGAAGACGGGGTCGGCTGTGAACGTGTTGCCAGCTCCCGGCAGAATGGCGGCGAGGTCGGTCGCTGCGGTGAGGGGTGGTTGGGTGCCCCGGATGACGGCCAACGGGTCGAAGAGGGTAGCGCTGCCGCTGTTGTGGATTGCGAGGACAGCGGCCCGCAATGCATCCTCAAAGGTCGCGTTCTCGGGAACTGTCAGGAGCTGGGCGGTGGGGGCCAGTGTGGCACCGGCTGCAAGTTTGAGGCCGACAGAGGCGAGGGCCGGACCGGCGAAGTCGATGGCTTGAACGGTGAACTCGTCCGCCACGCTGATCGCATTGACCACCGCCAGCAGGTGAGCCTGGGCAACCAGCGGATCAGCATTGGTGGAGGTGAACAGCTTGCTTGTGGTGTATGCCCGGAATTTGGCCCGAACCTCGGCGTTCTCATCAAGCAGATCGAGCACGTCCTTGTAGGTCTGGCACTGTGTCGGATCCGGGTTGATCTTGCTGCTGTAGACGTTGTGGAACAAAGCCAGTGTGCCCGCGAACGGGAACGCGCCGGGTTGATTCATGCCAGGATCCGCGAACTCAAATCCGGCGGCGTCCGGGTGCGGCGTTCCGGTATCAACGAGGTGCCAGAACATCGACGCATACTGCTGTAGTTCCGCGTCGGTCGCGGACGGTGGAGCCGCAGCGGCGACGCCGGCGGTGCATGCGGCGGCTGCCGACGCCAGGAAGAAGTGGGACCATCTCATGTGACTGCCCTCCAGGCGAACCCATGTTTGGATTCGCTTCGGGGACACATCCCGGGTATAGCGCCCGAGCTTCGCGCCCGGAAGTGCTCCCGGGACTTGCTCCCGGGACTTGCTCCCGGGACTTGCTCCCGGGACTTGCTCCCGGGACTTGCTCCCGGGACTTGCTCAGCCACAAGACTACGGACATCTACTCGCATTGTCAAGCGCAAGCTGAAATGCTGGCGATGAACGCGTCACACCAAAGTTGTGGAATTGATACTGTCGCGATGTTGATATTCTATAACTTGTTCTGCTCTGTTGAAATCCCCCAGAAACGCGTCGTGTTCAGACCCGCAGGGCATATGCGAGCACCTTGATCGCCGCATCGCCCATCTGGGTGCGCTCACTGCGGCCGGCGAGGGTTGATCTGACGTGCCCCCATTTCCTGTACCAAGTGCTATGAGAGTTGGGGTTCCAGGGTAGGGTCCACGGGGGATGCCGCTGGCCGGGCCGGAGGGAGGGGCGCAGCCCCGACCGCAGGACCGGCCAGC
>Ga0209972_10001375_pt1 | contig 21429 bp, 25 predicted proteins | sample NOAtaG_7_FD_187302 | JGI IMG/M metagenome (GOLD analysis project Ga0209972, IMG submission 187302) | Freshwater lake microbial communities from Lake Erie, under a cyanobacterial bloom - NOAA_Erie_Diel1S_2200h metaG (SPAdes) (version 2) | ecosystem: Environmental > Aquatic > Freshwater > Lake ... | reverse complement strand
ATACTGGTGTAGCCTTCGTATCTTTCTATGCCTATTACAACAACCAATTATATTTCCTTGGGCTTGAAAACAACGATAACATAGATAACAAATATTCAGCTTTAATTAATTTATCCAACATAACTAGTAGTCAAAACATTGAATTTTCAATAGCTGTTACAGATAGAGCGGGTAATGTTACCAATGTGGCTGGGGGAAGTAGGTGGGCTTATTACCAAAAACCAAGTATAGATATTACAATACCGTTTAATGTAACTTCACCTGCAACAGTTCCAAATTGTTCACAGGGAAGTCAATGTTCTTCTAATTTTGTAATGCTTTATGGGAATAAAAATACTTACGATAACAATAGAACAGTTTGGGTTGTAACGCACGGCAGAGGAGACAATACTGATGGATGGGTTAAAGATATTGGAAATCAAATTCATAATAGTTACCCAAATGACGTAGTATTACTTTTAGATTGGAGAAATGGTGCAAGTGATACTAGTAACCCACCTTACAATTCTGGAAAGTTTGCTGGACCAATAGCTAAAGCGGCCAAACAAAGGCTAAATGACTGGGGTTTTTCTAACCAAGACAAATTAAATATTATTGGACACTCACTTGGTTCATTACTTTCAGCTAAATTATCTGAAGAAATGGGAAGAGCTAAAACTTTAACATTACTTTCTCCGCCAGGTAATCTTGGTATTGGATACTATGATGTTAACCCAAATGAAAAGCTATCTTCCTTCCAGGGCAAAGCTCAGTTTAGTAGAGCTATCGTAATGAGTGGAGAAGGGGCAGATGATCAAACTTTAGCTAAAACTGCTGACGAAAAAATATTAGTAGATTCTCCAGGTATTTCCGGAGTTACGCCTGGTGCAAAACATGTTGCTAACACAAGACTTTACTTGCAGTTAATTGGGGGAAGAAAACTTTATAATAATTATTTAGACTTAAATAATCTTAGTAGTAATAACTTTCCATTAAGTGATAACTATAATGCTAGGCTTGTAACATCAGGCAATATTGACACTAATTATTTACAAGTAAATTATATAGACAAGCTTGTTAATTACGGTAGTACTGGTGGGGAAAATATTCCTACAATTAGTTACGGTGTTTTAGAAGACTTTGGAAACAGCGGAGATGATTTATTTCAGTTTAGCTCAGTAGAAAGAAACCAGCTAAATACAATTAAGGATTTTTCTGGAAATGATAAAATTCAACTAAGTAACTATTACGCTGGAGCACCTTACTATATTCAATCTGAAAACAGCTATCCTGTAATTTATCAATCTAATAAAGGAATCAACTACAGAGTTGGAAGAGTAGAGGGTAGTAAAAGCTCTAATTTTCTAACTAACCCAAATGCCTTAAAAGAATCTGAAGGCCTAATAATTTATAGATAATCAATCAATATGCCTATTTTAAAAAATAAAATAAAATTAACAATACTTATACTTACAGTCGCATCAATTGTTGTTAGTCTAGCACTGGCAATCTTTCCAGTCTTTAATATTAGTTATTTTAGCTCTGAGATAAATAAAAATTACGAATTTGTTCAATCTGAAAAAGATGTTAATCCAAACCCTAAATCTTTGCTAAATGTAGTCAAAGATAGATCTTACGGAATGGTTTTTACTAATAGTAATGAATTTATTATAACGAAAAGAAAACTAACATTTCTTTACAATGCAAAGGACGGTTTTGTCTCATTTGCAGTGTATTATTTCGAAAGAAATTCTATTTTTACATGGCAGATAAAAAATATTGAAAAAGGTTATTTCAATAATACTAGTTATGAGAAAGCAGTAGCGATAGCTCAAAAGTATGACCTTTCCAAAGAAAATCCAGACCCTGAAAATATTACTGTTTACAAACAACCCACGCAAGAAGAAATTGATTCAACTAAAAAAGCACAAGGGGTAAATAGTAACCTAGAGTTTAGAGCAGAAAGAGATAAGTGCTCAGTTGTGAATTTGCCAGGTACTAAAGAAGAATACGATTGTATAAAAGCTGTTGAAAGTAAGTTTGGATTGTAGTTTTATAGCTCTAAGTCGAATGGTGGAAACAATTACTTCTCCAGGAAAACTAGAACCATACAAGCATCTTATTGATTCAACAGACTGTAGCAAAGTGTAATTTACTAATTTTATAAATATTATTTACAAAACAATAGAATAAACTTAATTGGTAAGACACCAAGAGACACAGAACTTACTGAATATTGGTTAGCCAGCTTTACATCTCGTACCTATAATATCAGTAACTTTTCTTACAACTCTGAAAGGATTGGTCTGTTTATGAAAAATGCAAGTGACTATTCATATAGATACCAAATTGTTAATGTAAATAACAAACCAGTGATTCAAAATTCATACAAAGTAAACAGCACCTCAGAATATACCTACTGGGTTGACTACGCTGAAGTTGGGGGTGGGAGAGCAGGTGTCGGAGATTTAACAGCTGCACTTGGGTTGTTAAATAGTGGTAGGCCCCAGACAATATTTATTTCAAAATAGCTATCGAATATGACAAAAAATAAAATAATTCTTACAAGCACTATACTTATACTAACAATTACTGCAATTTTGTTAGCTATAATTCCAGTTTATACCACTCCAAAAGCTAATATAATTGATGAAATAAATGATGGAGTAAAACTATCAGGAAATGGAAATACAAAAATTGTAGGGGGGTGGAATGGATATTTTAAAGATAATCAGAATGCTGAAATTGTAATAAGTAGTTTCAATGTTATTCACCCTGTATATTCATTAGTATACACTTTCACTGAAAAATCTACCTACATCCAAATAATAAGTTTAACAAGAAAAAATGTATTTGATTTTAAGGTTGATGATTACATAATTGTTGAAGTAAAAAAACCTTTCAAAGAAGCAGTATCTCTTGCTCAAAAATACGATCTATCTAAAGAAAACCCTGATCCTGAAAATATTACAGTGTTTCCTCCACTTAAACCTTCTTCAAGTCCAGAAACTGTTGTTTACCCACAGGGTGTGACTATGCCTGATTAGGGTGGTTTATAGAATGAATAATAATATTGTGAAAAAATACCTAAAATATATCGCTAATACAATTCTCTATGGATTGATAGTTTTTGTGGCAATTTATTTACCTAAAATTACTGCTGTTAATTCTGCATAAGAATTTTCTTGATAGTTTTAAAAATTGGTCTGAAGTTAAAAATAACAAAATTCGTATTCGTCTTTATTGTACAATCTGTGGTCACATGTATATCTTGACACCTAAACTTTTTGCAATAATAAGACATAAAAAGATATGGCAGAAAGAAACGCTTCAAATCAGGGCTTACATAATGCAAGCAAGGCCAAAAATGATGAATTTTATACTCAGCTTAGTGATATTGAAAAGGAAATTGGACATTATAAGGAACATTTCAAAGGTAAAACAGTTTTTTGCAACTGCGATGACCCGCGGGTAAGTAATTTTTTCCACTATTTTAGTTATAATTTTGAATTTTTAGGCCTTAAAAAGCTTATTACCACATGTTATAAAAGCCAAAGTGCCGATATTTTTAGTGAAAATGCATCAGAACAGGCAATTTATTTGGAGTATGAAGGAGAAAAAGACGGAGGAAGAGTACCAACCGTTGAACAAATTGGTATAAAACCCCTAAAGGGTGATGGAGACTTTAGAAGTCCTGAAGTTATAGAACTTTTGAAAGAAGCAGACATTGTAGTCACCAATCCACCGTTTAGTCTTTTTAGAGAGTATATATCCCAATTGATGGAATATGATAAAAAGTTTTTGGTTATTGGCAATATTAATGCTATTACATACAAAGAAATTTTTCATTTAATTAAACAAGATAAAGCTTGGTTGGGTATTAACATGGGTAGGGGAATTTCAGGTTTTATAGTTCCGAATCATTATGAACTGTATGGATCTGAAGCACGAATTGATGACTCAGGTCGTAGAATTGTATCTACGAATAACTGCTTATGGCTAACTAATTTGGATTATCCTCAAAGACACGAAGACCTCATTTTGTATAAAACTTATAAAGGTAATGAACAAGAGTATCCAAAATACGATAATTATAATGCTATAAATATTGATAAAACCAAGGAAATACCGGTTGATTACACTGGTGCAATGGGTGTTCCAATTACTTTTTTGGATAAGTATAATCCCGAACAGTTTGAAGTGATTGCACTTGGAATTATTGGTTCTGTTGATTTTAGTTGCAATAAAAAAATGGAAATTTTAGATAAAAATGGTCAACCTACGGGTAAGTTTACTTGGAACGCAAAAGGGACTTTATATCGTAAATATAACTCGGAAACAGACAAAACAGCAGCCTTTAAAGATTGTGAGACAGGAGATTTGTATTCAAGTATTTATGCTCGTATTTTAATCAGAAACAAGAGAGTTGGTGGGGTTTAAAAGTTTTTACTTTCAAATTTGTGTTACAAAGTTAAAATCCTTTCGTCAAAAGAGTAGGATAAGTAGTAGTAAACGATGGAAATGGCTCAGAAAATAGCTTGGAAGAAGCGTAATTTAAAACAAAAATTATTTTGTACTTGGCAAAAAGGAAAAATCTATCAATCAACTTAATCAGCCTAAATTCTATTCTATGCAGATTAAGTTACACGAAATTACAATCCAAGAAGTTACAAATAATTATTTAAATAGCGATGAAGAAGGAGTTATAGGTTATTCAGGTAAGTTGAATATTAGACCTAAATATCAGAGAGAATTTGTTTATAAAGAGGTCCAGCGAAATGCGGTGATTGAAACAATCCAAAAAGATTTTCCGCTAAATGTTATGTATTGGGTAAAAAATGATGATAACAATTATGAAGTTTTAGACGGTCAGCAGAGAACTATAAGTATTTGTGAATATGTTACAGGCAAGTTTTCTTTGAATGGATTAAGTTTCCATAACCTTCAAGATGACCAGCAGAAACAAATTTTAAACTACAAATTGATGATTTATTTTTGTGAAGGTGAAAACAGTGAAAAGCTAGATTGGTTTGAAACGATTAATATTGCGGGCGAAAAACTTACCGATCAAGAACTTAGAAATGCCGTTTACACTGGTACATGGTTAAGCGATGCTAAAAAATATTTTAGTAAAACTGGTTGCGCGGCTTTCAACCTTGGAAGTGATTATCTAATAGGCTCTCCAATTAGGCAAGATTATTTGGAAAAAGTAATTAAATGGATAAGCGACAATAAAACTGGTGATAATATTAAAATTAGGGAATACATGGGGGTAAATCAACACAATCCTAACGCCAATGATCTATGGTTGTATTTTCAAAATGTTATTAACTGGGTAAAAGTAGTCTTTCCAAAATATCGAAGGGAAATGAAAGGCTTAGAATGGGGTTTGTTATACAATCAGTTTAAAGGTGGGCAGTTTGATTCAGCAAAGCTGGAATTAGAAATTAGTAACTTGATGCAGGATGAAGAAGTATCAAAAAAACCTGGAATTTACGAATATGTGCTTACAAGAAATGAGAAATACTTGAATATTAGGGCTTTTACAGACACACAGAAACGAGAAGCTTACCAAAGACAGGATGGTGTTTGTGTGAAATGCCAAAAACACTTCGAACTGGATGAAATGGAAGCAGACCATATTACACCTTGGCACGAAGGAGGAAAAACTAATTCGCAAAACTGCCAAATGTTATGCAGGCTAGATAACAGAATGAAGTCAGGGAAATAAATTTTAACCTACCCATTACTCTGAACCGCAATCATAAAATGTTTTTTGTCAGGTAGGGATGTAGAGTCAATACAATTTATACCAACCTATTATCCAAACACCACCCTAATTATTACCTTTTTCAGACATAATAATTGCTTCCGAGTTGTCTGGGTACGAGGCTTGGTTGATAATTCTGAAACCAACATTATTTAGTTCATCAACGAATTGTTCTAATTTATAGCTGTGGTAATTCCAAACAATAATATCGTCGCCTTTATTTAAAGAAATTCTTTTTTCTTTAGTTTGAAGAGTAAAAACAATATCTAAATCTACATTCAATCTTAAACAAAGAACATAACTTTCAATTTTTTCATTGTAATTTACTTCCAATGCATATAAATCTTCTTCAATTCCTAGTAACTCTGGAATCCAGCTGGACTCTTCAACTATTGCATCTTTTTTGGCATGCTTTTTTATAGCAGAAACTTCGCCTGGGGTTTCAATTCCACTATTAATCCACAAAAAGTCATCCTGACTCATGCTGTCGTAAAAGTTTTTGTAAACTCTGTGTCTGTCGTAAAAATTACCAATTGTAGATCCAAGAAATAAGATAATATTACAAGAAGATTTTTCTTCATTATGTTTGTTAAAGAATAAATGATCACGAATTATATCATAATCTATATCAGTTAATACATATTCAGTGTTTAAATTTGGATACCATTGGCCCAAGTTCTTCTTAAGAATATCAAGCATGGACGAGCTTATATCCATTCCTGTGTACTTAATATCTTTTTTCAAATCAATTAGTTTATTAATAATTGGCTTGGCTATGTAGCCATTTCCTGGGCCGATATCAATTATATTTACTTTATCATATTTCTGAATTTTTAAGTCTAAATAACTAAGTGTAGAGTTAATAAGAATTTCCTCCTTCTTGTTATACGAATAATCAGGGTTATTTAAATCTGCAATTATATAATCATCCCACATACTTGCACCTTTATCGAAATAAGTATATTTTAGAGGAATTAACTTATCATTTTCAAGATTAGTAATAATTTCAATTGCTTGAGATTGGCTAAAAATTTTATAAAATCTATCACTAACCTCCACCTCCACTCTGCCACCTCTGCCAATATGCTTTTTACCCTTTTCTATTAGTTGTTTTATAATTTTTCGGTTGTGTTCGCTTTCTACTAAAACTGTTTTTGTTCCTACTGTTGCTATGTCTAAATTAACCTTATTTTTTTCGGTTGCTATTATCCAGTTGTTTATTGTGGTGGGCGAAACGTGAAATTCTTTGGCTGCCTCAGATTTTGTCCAGAATGACATAAAGTGGTAATGTGTGGTGTAGTTTTATGTTAAATTAATACTGATTAGAATAGTAATATTTGACAACATTGGATTTATTTTTAAATGTTCTTCCGCCAAAGAAAAGGTTACAATTTTTTTTTAAAAGTTAAATTTTTTTGTAGGTGATTCTCAGTTTATGGTAAAGAATAATAAAATTGTCAGTTTAAGACGAAATAAAACACAAGATCTAAAAAACTTGCTTTTTCTAGTTAAGGAACTAGAGCTAGCGATTGCTTTATCTTCTGTTCTTTCGCCAGGCCAATCTAAACAACTTCAAACTGCAATTCTTAAACTTGTCAATCAATTTAGTTCAACATCCAAAAATGCTGACAACCAAAAACAATAGGCAGCAATTAATTTTTATCAATCAATCCAAATCAAAAAACTTCATTATGACCTATTCTATACAGTTTAAAACAGAGGTTGTTAAATTTTTTCATAAACACGGAATAGCCAAAACAATTCAGAATTATAATCTTTCTAAATCTAGTATTTACTATTGGTCAGAGCATTATTTACTGGGAAAGGAATTAAACGAAGAGGAAAGATATATTTCAAGAAATTTAGATGCTAGAATAATTACATCTATAGTAAGGGTTAAAAAACTATTTCCTAAAATGGGCAGGGGAAAAATGAAAGTGTTGTGTGATAAGTATTCCTATATCAATAACACCAAGGAAATTTCCTTATCTAGCATTGGAAGGGTGCTTTCTAAGATCAAGGGTGGGGAACTTTAAACTGGACTGGATTTTGTACAATCTATAGTCATATTTTAATTTTGACACCTGTATTTTTATGAATAATAAGAAGTAATATATTTAGTGGATCTATGTGTATAAAATAATTTAAATAGCATTATGAAAACTAAGAAAATACAAGTTCAAGGGAACGAAATTACACTGTTTATAGAAAATGATGGTGATTTTATTTCTTTAACAGACATACTTAAATCCAAAGATGGGGATTTTTTTATCTCGGATTGGCTGAGAAACAGGAATACAGTTGAATTTCTAGGCGCCTGGGAACAATTGAACAATTCTAATTTTAATTATGGCGAATTTGCCACAATTACCAGCAAGGCAGGTCTAAATAGCTATAAAATAAGTGTGAAAGAGTGGGTAGAAAAAACAAATGCAATTGGAATTCGTGCAGTAGCAGGGAGATATGGAGGCACATATGCACATAAAGACATCGCATTCGAGTTTGGCATGTGGATTAGTCCAATGTTTAAACTTTATCTAATAAAAGAGTTTCAAAGGCTTAAAGACGAAGAAAATGAAAAATTAAAACTTGGCTGGGACCTGAAAAGAAACTTGACCAAAATAAATTATAAAATACACACCGATGCCATCAAAGAGCATATTATTCCAAAACTTTCAGAAAAGGATCTAAAATTTGTATATGCTAGTGAGGCAGATGTTTTGAATAAAGCATTGTTTGGTTTTACAGCTATTGAGTGGAGAGATAAAAATTCAGAAAAAGAAGGTAATATGAGAGATTATGCAGATGTATACCAGCTGGTTTGTCTGGCAAATTTAGAATCTCATAATTCTGAGTTTATCAAGCAGGGACTAACACAAAGTGAAAGAGTTCAAAAACTTAATTCTATAGCTATAAGTCAGATGAAGTCTTTGATGGGAAATGTAAGTGTGAATAGGTTATTCCAAAAAATTGACCTCCCGAAGGAGGTACGTGACTAGGTGTCGATTTGTAACCAAGTTTGTAAAAAGTTTTGGTTTTGTCAAAATTACCTTCGAAGTTTAAACAATTTACTGAGTTGTCGACAATTTATCGACAGCTGAAATTGTAATCTCAAACCAAAATTATAAAAGGAAAAACCAAGTAATACATAAAATGTTTTTGTCAGTTAGGGGCGGCGAAAAGTTTAGAAAGTAGAGCTTTAGGTTTGAACGACTGATGTACAATCTATAGTCACATTTTAATTTTGACACCTGTATTTTTAATGGTAATAAAACGATAAACGGGTTTTAAAATAAACAATACCAACTTTATGAATGAAAATAATAACGAATTAGCAATTTTCCAAACCAAAGACGGGGCAATACAATTGCGTCAAGATATTAAAAAAGAAACTATCTGGGCTAGCCAGGCAGATTTAATTTTATTATATGGAAAGGATCAATCAGTAATTTCTAGGCATATTAAAAAAATATTTGAAGATGGTGAAGTAGATAAAAAAAGCAATATGCAAAAAATGCATAATCCAAATTCTGATAAGCCTGTGGAGTTTTATTCTTTAGATATTATTCTTGCAGTTGGATACAGAACAAACTCTTCTACGGCCATTCAATTCCGCCAGTGGGCAACAAGAACCTTGAAACAACATATTGTAGAAGGTTTTACTATAAATTCAAGCAGAATACAGCAAAATCATCAGGCTTTTTTGGATGCAGTGGAAAATATTTGTCTGGTTTTTGCAAAAAATTGGATACAACTTTAGAAGTAAGATAAACCCAGAAACTTTGGCTACATTAACAATTTTAATTGCAGAATCTAGGCCAGAAGATAAAGACAAAATGATCGGTATAATTTTACTTATTCTAAACTTTAAACAATAGCTAAGAATTTGGCAGAATTACATAGGGACAAATTGTCTCCAGATAGAAATGATTAGTGAAACCGGCAAAGCAGAAAAAAATTAGCAGGAAGCTAAAAAATTTGTTTATGAAGAAGTTAATAAAACTTAATATCCGAACAAAGCCTTGAAAATAATCCTTAACCTACCCATTACTCTGAACCGCAATCATAAAATGTTTTTTGTCAGGGAGTGTTAGGGTATCTAGTAGATTAAAACCAGTTTCTTTAAATAATTTAATGCCATTTTCTAAATCGGTAATTGAATATGTCCACAATACAATTTTATCTCTTTTACTTAAATTAACTGATCTTTTGAAATCTTTATATTCGAAATTTACAGTGTAGTCTTTATCAAGTAAAATATATTCAACCTTTTGATTTTTATTAACATCAAACTCAGTGATAAATTCACATTTATCAACTTCTATTCCAACCGCTCTTGGAATCCAAGTGTCTTGAACTAAAGCCTCAGGTGAATGGACATAGGCAAAATTTAGATTGTTGTCGTTGGCACTAATATCGGTACTGAATAATAAAATATCATCAGGGCTTAAAGATCTTCTAATATTCTGCAAAATAGAATTGGTTTCATAGCTATTTAAAATAGTACCGCCTAATAGTAATACAATGTTAGCTACTTTGGTATTTTGGCTATAACTGAAGGAAAAAGCAGTGTCCACTCTGTCTCTTTCTATATCTCTGTTTATTTTAATACATTCTAAATCATCCATTTCACTTTCTAAATTTTCTACAGCTTGGTCTAACAAGCCTTGGCTTATATCAACACCAATATACTTTTTTAAAGGCAATTTGGCTTTTAATTTTTTAATAAAACTGATAACTGGCTGGGCATTTCCTGGCCCAATTTCAACAATGTTAACTTCATCAAAACCTTTCATTTTATCTATTATAATAGGTAGATATTTTTCCAAACTTTCTTTAGTTCTTTGTGGGGTAAGATATGTTCCGTTCTCGTCGTTTTCTTGGTAGAATTGGTCCCAGTAGTCGGCTCCTTCGCCTTTGTAGGTGAATTTGTAGTTAATATTTTTATTATATTCTAAATCCCTTACAATTTCTGTTAATTCGTCGTTTGAAAAATAATTGTAAAATTCTGGATCTACTGTTGTTCTTGAGGAATAAATTTTCTGCCTCTTTGTGGTGGCTTTTTGGCCTAAAGTGTCTAAAACAAGCCAGTTTTCTGGGGTATTTAATAGTCTTATTCTTTTTCCTACTTTATCGTATTTAAGGTTTACTTCGTTCTTAGAGGCTGCTAATAACCATTTGGCAACTGTAACATTTGAAACGCCATATTTGTCGTTTAATTCGCTTGTTGATACATATTTAATCATATAATGATAGGGGGTGAGGAAGAAAGTACTTGACTAAGTTAATAAATTATTGTTAATTAACTGGATTTGGAATTTGGTGCAATTTTTATGTCAATCAAAAAAAATATAAACGACGAGGCTGTATATAAGCAAATTCTTTTAATGATAAAGGAACTTGAATTGCTATATAACTTGTCTAATGGCTTATCAAAAAAGAAAAGACAGAATATTTTAAATAGGTTGAATAAAGTTTTAAGTAGCAACTAACTTTCTATTATTTTAAATACACATTATTTCAAGTCGTCAAAAAAATATTAATTAATTAATCAAACATACACAATATGACCTATTCCATACAGTTTAAAACAGAGGTTGTTAGGTTTTTTCACAAACATGGAATAGCTAGAACCATTCAGCAATATAAACTGTCTAAATCTAGTATTTACTATTGGTCAGAGCATTATTTACTGGGAAAAGAATTAAACGATGAGGAAAGATATATTTCAAGAAATTTAGATGCTAGAATTATTTTTTTTATAGTAAGGGTTAAGAAATTATTTCCTAAAATGGGTAGGGGGAAAATGAAAGTTTTGTGTGATAAGTATTCCTACATTAATAACACTAAGGAAATATCCTTATCTAGTATTGGAAGGGTGCTTGCTAAAATTAAGAGTGGGGAATTGTAAAATGTTAAACAAATTAGTTTATCTTAGCTTGGCAAATTACTAAACCATTAGCTAAATCTTGGCTTTTTCTTGTAACCAAAGTCTCAAAACCTGCTGTGTGTAAATCTGAAATAAAGTCTTCCATACTTGAAAGATAGTGCTTCCAAACAACAATCCTATCGTCTTTTTCCAGTTGAATAAGTTTAGTTTTACCAAATAATGTAAACTCTATCGAATAGTCTTTATCTAGAATAATAGATTTAGTTTTACACTTTTCTTTCTCATTAAATTCTACAACTATTTCACATTCTTTAGTATCAACCCCCATTTTGTGAAGCAAGAATGAGTGCGCCTGATCTGAATCTTCATTTTTAACATAATTTAAGCTGGATCTATTTTTTTCACTGTCTAAAGAAAAAGTTATGGCAAAAGTGTCATCTTCACCAATCCCTCTGCATATGTTTTTTAATGTTTGAATTTTATCGTCTATATTGCTAATTGTATTTCCTAGAAAAAGTATTAAATTGGATGAATTGGATGTAATATTTTCAAAAAATATTTTTCTAAACCTGCCATATTCAATGTCCATCATAAACGATTTAATTTCAATTTTAGGGAAATTAAGTTTAAAAGTTTTTTTAGAAATTTCGATAATTTCGTTACTTATATCAATTATAATGTAGTTTTGTATATGATTCTTACTTGCTAGTGGTTTAACCAAATCAATAACTGGCTCACCGTTACCGGGCCCAATGTCAACTAAATTTATTTTTTCATTTATCTTTAAAATTCGCTTAGTATAATTGCTAATTTCTTCAACAAAATCTTGTACATCAGATTTAATTTGTGAAATATTACTGTTATAAAAATTATTCCAATTGTCTGCGCCTCCGTCACGATAAACAAACTTTAGATTTACTTCTTTTTTAAATTCTACATCAGTAATAATTTCAACTATTTCTTCTTCGTTGAAAAAACTATAAAAATCTTTTGAAACTTTAACTTCTTTTAAAGGAATACTGTTCCTATATTTTTTGGCTTCACTGGAAAGCCTGTTTAATTCTAAATCATTGTTAGGATTATCTAAAATTTTGGCTACTTTATTCGATAAATCTAATTGTAAATTATTCTTTTTTTCTTTTGCTAGATCTACCCATCTATTAACAGTTGCTCTTGTTACATTGCAGCGTTTCGCGATATCGGCTTGGGTATAAGATTTCATAGAATTATAGTATTGGTTTAGTCAGGCATGAGTTGACAAACTCTAACAAAACTGTTTATCTTAAAGATAATAACATAGGTGAGCAAATTTGTAAAATTACAAATATATCACAGTTTTACTTTAGACCATGGCAATAATAAAGAGCGAACAAACACTTAAGGAACAAAAATTAAACAATTTGTTAAATCTAGTTAAGGAGCTAGAGCTTGCAATAGCTTTGTCTTCGTCTCTTTCTTCAAGCCAATCTAAAAAACTTCAAACCGCCATTCTTGAACTTGTCAAACAATTTTAAACGGCTGATTATATCTTCTTAAATTTGTATATAATTTGGTAACCAAACAAGGCTGGAGTGTATAAACTTGTGATAATAATGTGATTATTTCCAGGTAAAGGCCAGTAAGATTTATAATGATAGTATTTTTCCAAAGTAAGTCCTTGCTTTTCAACATAGGCAATCAAATGGGTTCTTCCGAACAGGTTTAAATGCTGATTAGGAACATCCACAGACTTTGAACCAATTATTTCCTTAGCAATTTCAGTTAAACAGTGAGGGGTAGGGGTAGAAATGTACATTACACCGCCTGGTTTTAACACTCGGCCCATTTCTTCAATGGTTTCAAAAGGCCTTATTAAATGCTCTAAAACTTCGCCAGCAACAATAAAATCGAAAGTTTCGTCTTTGTATGGCAATTTATTTGTATCTAAATTAACTTTTTCAAAATGATCCTTATCATAAAAATTAGAATCCTCAATATCTAGACCAAAAGCCTCTAAATTCTCAAGATCTGTGGAAAAATCATCTTGCGAGCAACCAATATCTAGCAATTTATAATTTGTTCCAGCTTTTCTTTGCTTAATTTCTTGGATAATATTTTCTCTAAAATAATCCATTCTAATAGCTTCACTCTGCTTAGCCGTAGGATTTAAATGTATATTGGCAATCATAATTCCTATAATCACTTGGTTAGCACCATATTTTTGTCTATTTCCGTTGTTCTGCAATTTTAGTTAACTTTTAAATTATTAACTAGAAATAACAAGCAATTTTAGATTGACAATAGCTTATAATTATAAGGAAATTAAGGTGTGATTGGTGAAGTTAGACTATATTTTATGCACTTGCTGAATAAGCGAGATTATACTGCTGCAGAGCTAACTAATAAGGCGATGATGCGTAAATATCCAGGTAGCGAAATTAAGGAAGCTTTATCTGTTCTTCTATCAGACAATATAGTTAATGATTTCAGATACGCGGCAAATCTTGCTGAAACTTATTCAGGAAAGAAAGGTAAAAGATATTTTGAAATGAAATTAAAGCAACATTTACTGCCAGCAAGCATTGTGGCCAGCCAGTTAGAAAGTTTTGAAGAGTTTTATTCCAAGGAATCAATTAGAAGATTGGCTGAAAAGTATAAGGTTGCCAGCTTTACAGATTTAAGCTACCCTGAAAAAGCCAAAGTTTTAAACTATTTAGCTAGACAAGGCTTCAGCAATCCATCACAAATATTTCAACAAATTTCAAACAACATTTAATTTATATGGCCATAATACATAAAAGAATAGCAGCAACATCAGGATCCAGAGAACCAGTATTTACTGTTAATGGAGACCGAAAATCCGAATATGACTTTATATTAAGTCTAGCCTCAAACTACGGTCAAACCTGCGATGTATATTGGTGTGATCTTGAAGATAAAGATTTGTTAGAAGTACAATCTAAAATTGCTGGAGAAACTGATAATGTCGCTGTAATTGTAAATACAGAAGTAAGCAAGCTGAAAGAAAGACTGAGTAAATATGATTTTACATCGTCAAATAAGTTTAATCCTAAATTTTACGCAGCAACTTCAAATTAAATTTTATGGCATATTTAAACTTTATTCAAGCAAACTGGATTTTAGACTCTAGGGGGTTTCCAACTGTAAATGTTGTTGTTGGGGTTGAACAAAATGGCAGAAAAGTTACAGGCATTGCTGCTGTTCCAAGTGGGGCAAGTACTGGAAGCCACGAAGCTTTGGAATTACGGGATGGTGGAAAAGAATTTGGCGGTAAAGGTGTTGAAAAGGCAGTAAATAATGTTAACGAAACAATTTTAAACCGCCTACATGGCCGAGATTTTGCAACTGCTTCCGAAATTGATCAAGCTATAATTGAACTTGATGGAACAGAAAACTTTGGCAACCTTGGGGCCAATGCTGCTTTGGGGGTTTCCATGGCTGCTCACCGAGCCTTTGCAAGTTTGGCTGGGCTTGAACTTTGGCAATATTTACGAAGATTATATTTTTCTTATTATCCTGTTAAATCCAGGTTCCCAAGATTGATGTCGAATGTGGTAAACGGAGGGGCTCACGCTGATACTGGGCTTCAAATTCAAGAATTCATGATTGTCCCAAACACCAGGAATTTGCTTACCGATATTCAATTAAGCAGCGAAGTTTATCATACTCTGAAGAAGATTTTAAAAGATCAGAAATTTGCAACAGGTGTAGGCGACGAAGGAGGATTTGCTCCGTCTATTAAACTTTCCACCGAAGTTTTAACTTTATTAAATGAAGCGATTGAAAAAGCTGGTTACACAGCCTTAGATTGCAATTTAGCTTTAGATGTTGCAGCAAGCGAATTGTATAACGCTGAAACAGATTTGTATTCTATTGATGATAAAACTTTAACCAGAGCTGAACTCACCGATTTATACGCAGATTTATCTGAGCAGTTCAATTTAATTTCTATTGAAGATCCTTTTGCCGAAGACGATGTTTTAGGCTGGCAAATGATAACCAAGAAAATTGGAGCAAAAAGATTAATTGTAGGCGATGATTTATTTGTTACAAATTCCACAAGATTGGAAGAAATTGGATTCAAGCAAGAAGCTGGAAATTCTATTTTAATTAAACCAAATCAAATTGGAACAATCTTACAAACCTGCCAAACCATTGAACTGGCAAGAAGTAACAAATTTGCTACAATTATTTCCCACAGAAGCGGAGAAACCACCGACACTTTCATAGCAGATTTAGCCGTAGCAAGCCAAAGCGAATTCATTAAATTAGGAGCACCATGTAGAGGCGAAAGAGTGGCAAAATACAACCGCCTAATCGAAATTTTCCAACAGATAGAAAGCTAGGTAAGTTCGCTACATGGTCATCCTGAACTCCAACACGCGGTCATCCTGAACTTGTTTCAGGATCCAAAACGGTAAAATAAACTAAACTTTACCAATCCAAAACATATAAAGCACCCTTCGGGGTGTAGTTTTGTTGCATGACTAGCAATAAGTCCAATCTGTGAACACATTTTTCCTTTTACAAATTGGTGTTATTAAATAATGCATGAAATATTATGATTAATTCTATTAGTAAATTATCCAGAACATTATCTAAACATTCTAAAATCCTAACGGTTATGGTTTTGATTAGTATCTTTTCCTCGTTAGTATTGGTAAACAAGGTTGACGCCGAGGTGCTTAAAAATGCCAACAATGTTGCTAATTCCAGTAATCCTTCAACCAACATTTCTCAAGAAGATAAAGTTGAATTAGAAATAGAACATCCAGAAGGCACAAATTCTGAAGAAATCAAAACTACTTTTAATAATTTAGACTTTACCCAAATTAACCTAGAGTCTTCATTTGCCCTTGGAAGTTTTACTCAAACCGAATTTATTGGCAGAACAAAAATAGAACTTCTCGCTGGTAACCTAGATTCTGAAATCAGTTTGTCGCGTTCTAATTTCTTAGAAAATCAACAAAATATTGAAAGAAAAAATAAACAATCTGGGCTTGCTTCGAAATATGATGAAAAAGATATTGCAAAGGCTATTGCTGAAGTTAAAAATTCTAAACCTAAATTTGCTAAATCCAAAATAATTCTTTCCAGGGATAAAGCTAAAAAATTTGAACAAGATGATAGTAATTCTAAGAAAAAAGGAATAAAAAACAAAGTTAAAAGTTTGAAAATTCAAGAAATCAAAAGAAAGGAAAAAGCAAATCAAAACGAGGTTGAAACTAAGTTAAAAACTAGTAATGATGCCATTGGTCAAACTATTTCAAAGGTTGTAGATGGATTAAGTTCATTAGTTTCTCCAGTTTCAGTTCAAGCACAAAGTGCAGCACCTTCATGGGTGCCTAAGCAAAGTGAAACATACTTTTTTGATTCAGATGAGTGGCAAAGTTTAAATAGATCCACTTTGAAAGGATATTCAATTACAGGCCACCGCGATAGTTTGTGTGCCAGCCACACAGGGCTAAATACTACTAAAACTTACTTTAGTTGCAGTGTTTATGGAGATAAATTTACTAACTGGATTGAAGCCACAGGCGATACAACAAGTGCGCCAGTAATATTCAGTGCTTTTAACAGACTATATCAAATGATTCACGGTATAGATAGTGGAATTTACATTAGATATACACTTGGTAATTACGATCAAAGTTGGTCGTGGACACCTTGGAAAAGATTAGGAGGGCTGACTACTTCAACACCAGCCATGGCCTTTACGGGTACCAGTTTGTGTTTAATGCACCGAGGAACCAATAATGGAATTTACCAAACCTGTTCTAATGACGGATGGAATTTTCCAGGTTGGCAGCAAACAGATGGTTGGACTATTGATGCCCCAGTCATGGCTTTTTCTAATGGCAGATTATATCAAGGCCACAGAGGTTTGTATAATAACCTGTACACTAGGTTTTCTGTAGATGGTGGCAACACTTTTACAAGCTGGAGAGATGTAGGAAGAACCTCAGATCAATCTTTTTCCATGACTAATTTCTTTGATGGAACTAATTTGAATTTATGTCTTCTACACAAAGGTAATGGACAAGATAGACAAATGTATCAAGGGTGTACCAAAGACGGAAATACTTGGGGTGCTTGGAACAGAGCTATAGGTGAAACTATTAATGCACCAGCCACAACCCAAACCTTAGGAAAAATTTGGTGGGCCCACCGTGGAAACGACAACAATATGTACTTAAAATACTCAAACAGCGCCAGCGGAACCAGAGGATATTATTCCTACATGCTATGGGAAAACCCAGGCTTTGGGTACAACGATACATATGAGCAGGATATTCATTTGTATTATAAAAACGATGCTGTTGATCAATACGGTAAAACATATTTTAAGTTAGAGAATACTCCAACTCCTGATTGTATTTGGCTTCCAAAGTATGCTACATCATCATTGCCCAATGCTTATTTAGATACAAGACTAGATCAAACTGGAAGATGCGATTCAGACGGAAACAATCCAGGAGAGCCAACTTATACTATTGGAACAGGTTGGGCTAAGGATATTAAGTCAAACTATTGGTACTCAAATTATATAGAAATGGAAAAGGGCCAACACAATAAGCCTATTTTTAAATCTAGTGCTCAATTGGGTTATCAGTTTCCTTTAGGCTGCGGGTCAACCTGGTGTGTTTTTCCAAAAAATACTTTCATTATGATTCCATTTAGTTATTCCAACCAAATTATGAATAGAAATACTAGTTATCCTTATTGGGGTTCTAAATATGTAAAATAAAGAATTATGAAATTTAAAAATTACTATTATTTAGGAATAATTCCGCTGATTATAATCATTTCGGGATTAATTTTACCATGGTTTTTATTAAATTTTAATGAAATTAATGGATATGCCAATTACGATGAAGGTGAATTTAGAGTATGTACAAGTACTGGTTTATACTATGCCGAAAACTATATAAATCAGGGCAGTTTTGTTTTACCAATTACTGGTGTAAGTATAGCAAATATAAGAAAAGATAACAATTCAAAACAGATCTATCCCTATATTTTTACCTATAAACTTCACACATGGTTTGGAATACCATTTGCATTAAAAGAGTACGATTGCTCAGATATTGTTTAAATTAATTCCTAAATAAATTACTTCTTAAGTTCACCAAATAATTTATGAAAAATAATAATCAAAACAAAGAACCTTCTAAATATTATATTTATTATATTGAAATATTAACTTTTTACACTAAGTTATTTAAAGTAGTGGCATTAATACTTTTATTTTTAGGTTTAATAAGCCCAATTCCAAGGCTAATTCTGCTGAATAGTTATGTTAATAGATTTAATCAATATAGCGGAGTAGAAGCAGGTTGTATTGGAATGACTTCCATTTATTTTTTTAAGGAGTCTGATTGGTGGATGCTTAAAACAGGTTTTATAACTTTAGACATTCAAAGTGTTGATAGTGAAAGTGCAGTTAATTATAAATCTAAATATTTGGCCTTTACACTTTTCGGAATTCCTTACGGTATTTATGAATACGATTGTAGTAAAAGGAATTAGTATGAATATAAACCAGATATATTATTGCTAGTCCTTTAAGTTCACCAAATAAAACTATGAGTAATCTAAAAAAACCTACAATAATAATACTATCTTTGGTGTTATTTTATCCATTATTGATAATACTTTTATGGTCTGTTATTCTTGGTTCTATTCTTTTGTCCAAAAATGATTACCTTAATGGAACATCGAGATATTCAGGTGACGAAAGGTTGTATGCCGATCAGGCTATGAAAATGGCAATGTATCATGAAGGAAGTCATATTATTCCTGCTGGTGCTAGTTTTGTGTATGTAAAAGAAATCAAGTACCAAAAAAGTGATAAATTATGTATTAACAATGATTTTACAGATTCACCCAGAAAACTCTATGGTGAATACTCAGCAAAAGTGGTTAGATTCAATTTTCTGTTATTTCCTAAGGATGAAGTCTTAATTGGTTGTGGAAAAAATGATTTTGTAATTCTACCAGCCAACTAATATCTGATAAATAATTTATGAAAAATAATAACCAAAACAAAGAGCCTTCTAAATATTATATTTATTATATTGAAATATTAACTTTTTACACTAAGTTATTAAAATATATTTTTTTGGTTTCAATTGCTTTAGTTTTATTCTCAGTTTTATTGTACATTTTTGCTTTTAGGCTGCCTTTTGAATTGCTAAAGAATGAAAATATAAATGGATTAAGTGGTTACTCTGGAAATGAGAAAAAATTTGGTGAATATGCAATTCTCAGAGGTAGAATTATTCCAATGTACACTGGGGCAAGAATAACCAAAATATACAAAACTGACAGTACGGAAGGATTTATTTGTATAGGAAATAATGAAAGTTATCAAACCGATCCAACTTTGAAAACTGAAGTAACATCTTATGGTCTATTTGGTATTCCAAGAGAAACTCGCAAGGTTGCTGGGTGTACTCACCAATAAAAATCATTAGCTATATTGGGAATAGATATTTTGCAAGACTCGCAAAACTTGTTGACCGCCACCAAAATCTGTGCTATAGACATAGGTTAAGATGAAGTTTAAATCAACTTTTTTATTATTTATATTGGCCGTTTCTGTTGTGGTTTGTGGCAAATCAATATCACTCAACTTTGGCTTATTTAGCCTAGGAAATGTTCAAGTTCAAGCAGCACCTATTGCTGAAAGTTTAGGTAAAAACAATATTACAGCAGAAGCAATTCCTGAGCCAGAGCCTGTTCAATTAACTGTGGCAGAAAATTTGTCTGTTAAGCCTCCAAGTAAACCAATTATTCAAACCTCCAAACTTGAAATTCCAAAAATTGGATTAAATGTAGGGGTTGGTTTTGCCAGTGTTAAAAATTTGCCAGTTCTTGATGAAAAACTTCTATATTCCCCACTACTTGAAGATCAGCTTAGCAATGATTTTTGCAGTTTAGGAAAGGCAAGCTATGTTTATGGTCATTCCGAACCTTCTGTGGCTGGAACCGAGAACTATCCGGCAACTTACATTTTTAGTAAGCTTGATCAGCTAAAGGTTGGAGATAAAATTTCTACCTTTAATTCCCAAGGTCAAAAATGCACTTATGCAATCACTGAAATTTTTATTGTAACCACAGATAGCAATAATCAAGCAACCGATGCAGATTACGCCAAGCTTTTTTACCCAGAACTTAATGAGGAGAAAAGTATTTTAACTTTGCAAACCTGCGTTAAAGGTTCGGCTACAGAAAGGTTAATTGTAAGAGGGGTTAGTGTTTAGTTTTTGGAAAAATAATTAATAAAAAACCTACATCTAGTGTAGGTTATAAATTTAAAACATCTATGGTTTAAAATAAATGTCAGCTACCTGTTGTGGTAATCGTTGTAACTAGGAGTGTCATCACTCGGACCGCTTTTGGAAATATCTGGGTTTTTTGCCCATTCTCCAGTTTTTGTACCGATGTGATCGTTCTCGTTTTCAGACCAATGTGCATTTTTGACATTGCCTTGAGGGTCAACAGTAACGATCATGTGAGGATAATCATCTTTATTATCTCTATGTTCTGCTCCTCTGGATAGAATCCTTAGATCTCCTTTGGGAGTTACTTCAGCTTTCGTGTCAACACGATCGCCCTTATTCCAATCGCCCCAGCCTCTTGAACCCATTGTAAAATCCTGGCATTACGGTAAAAATTAAGGAACGAAATACCGTTTTACATCATTAAATAGATATAATAAGCTAGAAGATAAATATTAGATTATCTTTTTACTAAAATTAACCTTAAATTCTATGCTTATTCTGAG
>Ga0209972_10001374_pt1 | contig 21433 bp, 12 predicted proteins | sample NOAtaG_7_FD_187302 | JGI IMG/M metagenome (GOLD analysis project Ga0209972, IMG submission 187302) | Freshwater lake microbial communities from Lake Erie, under a cyanobacterial bloom - NOAA_Erie_Diel1S_2200h metaG (SPAdes) (version 2) | ecosystem: Environmental > Aquatic > Freshwater > Lake ... | reverse complement strand
GTTATTTTATTAGCAGCGTAGTTGTAGAATAGAAAACGGAAACTTAAACTATAGTTTTCAACACAACCTCACAATCGATCGAATATTTTCGTCTTTTTTCGTACAATAAATACCTACCATCTGCCTTTCTCAAACAATCTCTTTTCGTCTTTTTTTGTACAACGGGATGCTACTCACAATATTTTTTTTCGTACAATATATATCCTACAGACTACCTCCTTCGTCAAAAGAGTTTTCGTCTTTTTTCATACATTATAAATGTACGCAAATGCTTTCTTTTTGTAAACCAAAAAGGGAGAGAGAGTAACGCGCATCTATTGACAAAAAAATTGATTCGCATTTCACTTGTTTCTTTACGTGGCGATTTATTTTGCGATGGTGGGAGGCACCAAATTTTCAAAACCTCTGAGCTTTCTCGTATTCTAACATACCCTTTAGTTTTCAAAATGCCTTTAAGATATGATCATCTAAAAGATTTGCCAAATCTTATAAAAAAGCAGCACATGAAAAAAATTGCAGAAATAAGTGAATACATCAACGAATTACAAACAAAACTACAAGAATGTGAGGCAATGGAACAATATTTTGAAAGAAATTCGCTATTTGAACTAAAAACAATTACACAACAAAAAAAAAGAAAACTTAAACGAAAACTTACAAAACTTATTGACTCTTCAATCTTTTACTGTGACAGGAAACTTCAATTACATTCAGAAATTGTGACAGGATTAATGGATGTTTCACTAATTCTGGAATGTATAAAATATAGAGCTAAAGAAGATAACTTAATAGTGTACAATTGAAACATCCTACTGTGTGTCAAGCTTAAAGCCACTTTAAAACATTGTGAATGGATTTAATGAAGAAAAAAACTTATAGTGAAAAAAGAGCGGCTTATGTAAAAAAGCTTTCAGACAATTATCAAATTAATCTGTTATTTACAAATTTTAGAAAAGAAATTAAATTAACAAAAACAAAATTGGAAAAAAATTCTGCCTTACAAAACTATTTGAATCGTAACCATTTGTTTAAATTGAAAAAAATATTAGAAAAAGAAGAAAAAGTCTTAAACCATTGGTTAGAAAAACTATTAAAAGGTCAAAAAGAATATAATGAATTACTTTAAGTGCTGAAGTTTACACCATGTCTAAAACAAATGCTCCAGTTGCCAGAATTTTAATAGATTTGGACGAATATCTTCAATTACTAACTTTAAAAGAGACTGTTAAAAATCAAGAAGAAGAAATTACGAAACATTACAAAAATTCAAAAGTAAATGAAAGTACAACAACAACAACAACAGACGCCGAAAAACAATTTGGACAAGGAAATCAGGCGTCATCGGAAATTGTGTCAGAATCCGTCTCGCAACCTGCCATTTTTGACAATGTTCAATTAAGCAATTATTTTTGCCAATTTTTAAAGGACAATTATAATTTGATACCTAAATCAGAGTCAAGCACAAGTGGAGCAGTTGTTCAAACAGGAGCAGGAGCTGATGGTTTACTTCCCAGCATACCGACCACAAATCTAACGCCGGATCCGATAGCGGCAGAAGAAGAATATCAATTTCGACGCCCTGTAGAAGAAGTTGTAGTTCAAAAATCAAGACAAAGTGATGATACCTTTGACAAATCTTTGTTGGAAAACATTTCTCCTCCTTTTCTTGAACGTGCCGAAAAACTTTTGAAAGCGTTACAAACTAATGTCAATGATTTATCGTGGGATAAAAACGGAGTTATTTTTTTAGATCAAACAAGTTTACCAAATTCTAATATTAAAGAGTTGTTTCCAAAGTTATTTAAAAAATTGGCGCATCCAGACAAAGAAATTTATTTAAATGACGTAGCCTCAAAAATTGCAACTTTAGGTCTGGGTTCATTAATTAATCGGCGTTTAACAATTGGAGTCAGTAGAAAAACCGAAATTCCTAATCGTAATGAGTTACGTGCTAAAATTGCCGCCTTAAAAAACTGGTGGTTTATTGGAGATTAAAATGTATGGCATGCGTGGATCAGAATTTCAGCAATATTTTGAAAAAATACCTATAGTTAACAAACAATTTATCAAAGTAACATCAATAGATGAAATACCGATTGAAATAACAAATAAACATTTTATTATTAGCAATTTAAGTTTGTCTAATGAAGCTGGTTCGCACTGGATTGCCCTTATTAGATCAGAAAATGATACCCTTGAAATTTTTAATAGTTTGGGAATGACCTCATTGAATAATATTGAACCCTATTTAAAATTAAAAAGTAAAATGAATATTGTATATAATGAGCATCCATTCCAAAGCATTGAATCAACTAGCTGTGGATTTTTTTGTATTTATTTTATTGTACACCGATTATTAAACTTTGACATGTCATTTGAACACATTTTGGAACATATCTTTTCTGAAAATTGTGAATTAAATGAGCGCAAAGTTGTCAAATTTTGTCAAAATCTTTTAATTGGTGATTTTAATATATTTGATGATGACTTTTAATAATGAGAATTAAAAATATGATTTTTAATAATAATGATTTTTTATAATGATGATAATTTTTAATTTTATGTCATTATTAGTAATAAAGCTAAATTTTTGGATTTTCTATTTTTGTCTAAATTTATTTTTTTCTTTTAGATTTTTATGTTAAGTAAATAGTTAAAAATTAGTTTTTGTCACCAATTGATAGTTTTAAATGTAACCGTTAGATGCCGCTGTTAAAAAATAGAAAAGAATAGAATTAGTTTAAATAATAAATTTTTTATTTTATAGTTAAAGCAGCGTGTTAAATATAAAAACAAACAATTTTTTACAAGTTAAATTAATTAATTGGAATTATTGTTATTACAAATATTTACAATTATTTACGCTAGTTAATTTTATCAAAACAATTAGATTAATTGTAGAAAAAAGATTGTGCAAGAAAAATTAAGCATTATTTACTGTTCATTGTTGCTTCAGTCTATATGTTCACATTTTTAGGGCTGTTTTTATTATAAGGCCGTAAATAGCTGTAGCTATTTTAGGCCACTAAAATTCTAAACTTACAATTAAATCAAAGTTATCAAAATTTATATAAGAGTTTTTTTACCAAAAAAGCAGCGTACGCTGCTAATAAATTTAACTTATTAATAATAGCGTCAAATATCTACGTTAAGCACTTTTGTGAAGTTACTTTTCAAAGCATGTGTTACTAGCTTGCAAACTCTATTTTTTGTGTGCGTCGCAACAGTAAGATTCAAAGAGTAGGATTCAAACCAAATACCAAACTTTGTAGTTGAATCTTCACAAACCCATTTTAATTTTGGGCTGTCTAAAAAAAAGTAAAGTTTTTAAATCTTATATAATGACAAAACGTTTATAATGTAATAATTTGGTAAACAACTACGCTAGTAATTTATATTAAATATTTTATTAGATTGACTTTATTATTTTTTGTTTAAAATAATTGTCATTTTGAATATAAATTAGTTTTATGTTAGAGTATGTTTTGAATACTTATGTTATTTTAATTTTTTTGACATGTATAAAAGACACAATTTATATTATAATATAATAATGCAGTACATTTAGTATAACATTATATGTGACATCTAATGGTAAGACATGAAAATATTACTTTTAAGTTAGTTTGCAGATGTCGCTTTAATAGGGCGTTTTGCTTGACAACGCTGCTTGCTTCTAATGGACATTTTTACGCGCGCAATTTTCAATAAGGTATTGTCCTTCAATGCATTTTGTACGCGCGCAATTTCTAAAACGTTTCAATGACTTAGATTTAATTGTAAGTTGAAAAAATAGTAGGCTGAAATAGCACCAGCTATTTATGGCCTTAAAATAAAAAGAGTGCAGAAAAGACTTAGCAGTCTTGAAATCCTCGGAAGACTCACCGACTGAAGGAGGTGTAAGTTTGAACTTGTCCTGCTAAGCAACCATTTGTAAAAAATTAAGTTATATTATTGATAAAATTTAACAACGTTAACAACATATTTGTAATTACCATAGTACTAATTTTTAAATTTTACTATTAAAAAAAACACGTTAAAATAATTTTAAAGTTATTAAACAAAAATCTTAAAATTTTAATTATTTCTTGTTATTTTAATTTTTTTCTATTTTTGTAAAAGCGACATCTAGCGGGTACATTTAAAACTATACACTTATAACCCAGTTTAAAGCTGCTATATAATCAAAAATTCAGTTAATTTTTCAAAATTATGTATATTTAAAATTTATAACCAAAAGGATAACAATTATAATTTTTTTCATTAGGTATAATATAACGTTTAGCATGAATTTCATTACCAAATTCAAAATATGTTAAAATTTCATGAAATTTTTTGGTTTGTTTTTCAATTTTTTTTCGCATTTGAGGTAGATAAATTTGACAAATATCTTTATGAAATTGCCTATTAATGAAATCGTGATAAATTTCAGGAGAAATAATATTACAATTATTAGATGATTTTGTAGAAAGTCCTTTTACTTTTAGTAAATGTTGTTGTGTTCCAAACAAGTCTTTATAAGTTATTGAATAATTGCGAGGTCCTAAACTGTAAAAAGATTCAATTTCAACATTTGACCCCAAAACGTTTTTAAAATCACCAAAAGCGTGGGAATACACAAGTGGGCTTTGAACTCCGGGGGGAAGTGCAAATATAATGGCATCGGTGTCAATAGACAAAACTATTCCACCTTGATCTTCAATTTGTTCTGATTTTTCGTAAATAAACTTTCGGGCCAAAGCATTAATTTCAGAAGTTATATATAAAGTCCCATTTAAATTTGGTTTTACTTTAGTTGGAGCAACAACTTCTATTTCACAGATATCATCTGAAATTGAAATTAAGTCAGTAATTGTGGTGTCTTTTTGGGATGCATATCGTTCAATTTCAGCTAAAGTTCTGCAAAAATAGTGGTGAGTAAAATTGGTGTGCAAAGCAAAACGGCCATAAAACGAATTTAACATAAGTTTGTATAGCTCCTTTTGCGCTGAATTAGATACAATAGCATTTGGCTCAAGCCTTAAATCACAATCAATGTCAAAATTCATTTTAATATTAATATTATCACAGATTAGTTTTTTTTCAGTAACAGCAACATTTTCAAAGAGATCAGTGTTTTTAAGTTTTTGAGAAGCCAATACTTTTACAAATTCCGCAAAAATGTTATCTTTCTTTTTGTAATGATGCACTTCATACCATTCCAAAATTTCATAACCCAAGGCAACTGCTTTTTCTAAATCAGTAATTTGGTAACAGGAAGTAAAAGATCTTACAAGTTTAGACCTATGTGGACAATTTTGAGTTAATTTTTTTTGCAAGCACTCTTTGCAAAGTGCGTAATGACTAAACTCGTCATTTAATCTGTAAGGTAAAAAAGGTCTATTAAGATTAGATGGTGCCACTATTTTAACGTGAGCTGCGTCCCCACTCATTGATTCACCCCGATAAAAAAACTTTCCCCAAAGTAAGGTTATGTTTTTTTTAAGGTTATCTTTGTGAAGAAGGACTTCATATTTTCCCACTGGAAAATTATTGTTTAAGACAATATGACTGTACAAAGAATTGGCATCAACAAAATGAAGCGACCAGCCAGGGTTGTCTTCAATTCTAAATTTTAATCGATAGATTTCAATAAATCCTCCCCTTAATGTAGCACGAGGTATTAAACGGTTTAAAGGTCTTTTTTTCGGCATTTCAGAGGACGACCAAAATACCTCCATTTCTGTTGCATTCTTCATTTTGTAGTCTTTCCATTGGCATTCGTACATTTCTTCAATTTTTTTAACGTCAAAAGAAAAATAATTTAATAGTATGTCTTTTTCTAATTTGTCTTTTTCAAAGATGTCTTTAAAAGGCACGCCGTAACTGTTCGAAGAAGTCATTGTACGATCCGCGTTTTTTGGATTAATGCAATCCGGAGGAACATGATAGTGAAACTGAAAAAAAATATATATAATTTTTAAATGTTATAATGTAAAAACAACAAATATTTTATTTTTATTAAAAATATCAACTTAAATAACAAGAGGAATATTTTTAGTTTTGTTAATGTACCTCGCAACCTTTAAACTGATATACAGTTTTTGTTTTTGGATCGTATCCGTCCACACAATGTTTTCCAAATCGTTTTTGGCCGTCAAAGCTGTTAAAAGCTGTTTCAATAGATGATTCGTAGTACTTCCAGTTTAACCAACTGTAGTTAATTTTAACAACGTTGTACGCGCGTGTTTTTTGCACAAAAATGCAACAGAAAGCCAAAAATACTTTTGTAAAAAATACACGCGCACAAACCGTTGATAAAATTGACACCTGGTCCACTCGTATTCTCCCTGGCTTGTATGGGTGACATTTCCAGAAAACGGATTCATTACTGAATACATTTCGAAGTCATTCATAAAAAAATAGGAAAAAACCGCAAAGGTAAATCCACTCAAAGATGTTATCCTCCAACCGTAAGGGTGAATTTCCCCTTTCTTTTCTGGTTTTTTCTTTTGCAGCAATTCTTGAAGTTCAAAACATTGTGTAACAAATGATAGACAGCAGAGTGTAAATGTTTGGCATTGTAATCGGGTATTTTTTATTAAGGCATCTTGCATGCACCAAGGTTCTTCAATTGTTTTGTAAAATTCATCTTTTTGTAATTTTTCTTCTGTTGAGTCCGAAAATAAATAATAATCTTCCACAGATGGAACTCTTCCCTTATAATTGTAATTGCAAGGCCTATTCCACGAATTGGGAAAATAATAAGTTTCAAAGGGAACTCCGTACTGTTGAGCTAATTCTGAAACAGTACCTTTCAAATAATTGCCGTTGTACAAAAATTTTAATTTTAAACTGGGTATTTCAATTAAATTAACTTGATTTCCATCTTGAATAATATTTGGGATTAAATTTAATTTTAAGATAGATTCAAGCAATGCCATAAGTCCCCGAGCTTCATTTACTATTATAACGTAATTTGAAAAGGTATCTGAATGGCATAAAAACATCATAAATTTGTCCATAGCTGTTTTTATTTTTTTTTGATTAAATGTTTTTTCAACTCTTTGATGAAAATCTATTGCCACAGTTTGACGAGTTTTTTTCATTTTGCATGGTTCCTTTGACAATTTAGGTTTTTTGGTACTGTACGGAAATCTTAAAACATTTTGTTTTTCTAAGGTGCAGTTGTTAATTTCATCATCACAAAACAAGTATTCTTGAAAAGAATGACGATCTTCTTCTTCTTTAAAAATGTTAATAATATTTGGGCTAGCATTTTTGTTATTGTTTTTATGTGCTTGACACATTAGATCTGAATAAACTTTGTTCTTAAACAACTCCGAAAGTGTTAATTTATTTTCTTCCGCGTAAGTCTTTCTAATTAAATAACAATTGTTACAGTTTCCACAACTCTCGTCTTTAAAAGCCATGTGTAAAAAACACATATTTGGCCAAATATCGTGAGGTAATTGTTTTTTAATTTGACAAACATGGTTGACATTTTTGGTGCTGTAACAAAACATACATTTGTAAATCTTGATGCCACAAACATGCTTAGCTATTAGCTCTTCATTTGTTGTTTGGTTAATGCCACTTTCAAAAACTCCACAATCAGGGCATTTCCATCCTAAGGAATTAGAAGCACACAATTTTTCGTGATTTTGATAACACATTTTAGTATAAAAATTTAGATTACATTTTGAGCAAGTAAGATTGCTAATTTGATTTTTAGAAATTTTGGAGTCGCATAAAACAATTGTTTCGTTTTTGTCCACAATAGTTTCCTCTGTTAACAGAATTCCTCGGCAATTAAAGCAACATAAACTTTTTCTACATCGATGAGTTTTTCTCCAATGATTTGAAAAAAACACTTTGCAATCAAAACAAATTGATCGTTTGTGATGTGAAAAAAAAGTTCGAAGATTGTCAACAAGGTTTACGTGATCATTTTCAACTTTTAAATATAAGCGATGCAGATTTTTGTTGTTGCCAGGCGGAAAAGACATAAATGAAGGAGTAGGACCGTCCATTGATAAAATCACATGAATTTGAATGTTTAAACATTCAGCCATTTTTAGGCACACTTCGGATAATTCGTGAGGTCCGTGTATTTCTACTTTACTTTTTTGACACAACTCTTCAGTTAGTTTGTACAAGAAAGTGCTTGCTTCAATTTTATCTGTTTTTTTCGACTTCAAATAAAACATTTTTTTGATTTTTTGATATTTATCAGGGTCATAAAATTGTAAATTACCAAACGCGATTGAGCTTGGCAAACAGTTTTGAGGTAACGGATTAATCGCTAAATAACTTTGAGGAAGTGAAATTAATCCACCCGCTAAAAATATTTTAGAAATTCGGCTCATTCCAACAGTGTGTCTTATTGGTATTGCTTTTCTTCTATGATTTGAATCATTAATGTGGGCACCGGAAAGCACTTTAAAAAACACACAAAACGATCTTTCAAGTAAAGGTAAACTGTTGTTAGAATTTATAAAACGATTAAAATTAACCATTAAATGATTAACCATTTGTTTTGTGTCATTGGATTGCAGCACATACGGCGATGTACGAAAAGGATTAAAAAGATTGTCCTGCGTCAATGTCATATAAACATAATTTTCTTCATCAGTTTTGTAAAACGATTTTAAATTTTCAAGAACCACAAAAAATGCCTTTTCTAAAATATCAAGTACAGAACTTAGCAAAATTGGTTTTTCTGTTTTTTTCTTAAAATGCATAATGTATTGATGATCTTGAAGATGAAATTTTTTTTGTCTTTTAAAGAAAGCTTGCACAACATAGACTTTTAACATGTCGTTTTCGGCCACTAATGTTTCTTCATTAAATAAATTATGAGTTTTTTGGTTAAGTTCTTTAATTTCATCATTGTCATCCATTAGTTCTTCAGTGCTTATATTAGAACTTGTTTCTTCATTATTAATGTTTGCTAAATCCAAAGATTTTGACTCTTTTAAATTTGCGTCACCTTTTTTGAGGTTGTTTGTCTCTTTAACTTTTTCTGCAATCATTTTCATCATATTTAAGGCGCGTTTAAAAAATTATTATTTAAAAAAATCCTTTTTACCAAAATAATTTAGTACAAAATTATGCGCGTAAAATGTTGATGAAATTGACACCTGATGTAGTTGCTGATGTAGATGTTTGTTTATTAGTGTCTGTTGTCAAATTGTGATTATTACTTTGATTAATGTTTAAACTTTCAACTTCGGGTTCATTAGCTTCTATTTTAGCTTGTCTTCGAGTTAAAACTCCTTCGCCGTACATTTGTTCACTTTCGGACTTGTCCTTAAACCATTTTTGCTTTGCTTTTAATAACGCATTTTTAAATTTTGTCATTTGATCCATTTTGGACCAAAAAATGCGTTGTACGCACTCTGGATACGTAAAAAGACTAAATATTACAACAGTAAATGCTAGACGCGGATCAATACGCGGATCAATAAATTTAAAAGCCAGCTCTAACCCTTGTCTAGACAGAAAAAGTTAAATACCAACAAACCCCGTTTTTCAGTCGCGGCTGCGGATCAATAACTTGTCAATAGGAAAATCAATATTAGTGGACAATACGGTAGACGCAAGTATGAGTCATTTTTGGATCAATATGACTAGAAATAACTTTTTTGTCGTCAACAGCTTCGTAGAGACTGCGTACAATAATGCCTTTTTTCCTTACTTCTACGGTTTTATACTTTTTACAGATTTTATTTTATTTAGACTTAAGTCTAAAGACAGCTGCGTAGAAAATAGAAAAAGCTCAACGTCGATAGAAATGTTTCAATAGTACATAAGTTACTACATTGAATCTCAAACTGAAAGTTGGGTTTTTTTTGTTTTCCAAAGATGTTTAGAAATGCGTTGGTGAGTTTAGAAATATTTCTATAGTAAATAAACTATAACAGAGGTTTTGAAAACTGAAAGTTTGCTCATGGAGTTGGAAGTTACTACAAAAGAAAAAAAACAGAGGGTAGCGCTTCTTTTTTCTTTATTTTATTTTCTGTTTTTATGTCTGTTATCGCCACTTGCGCCAAAGAATAAGAAAGAAACATAACAAACATTTTCTGTTTTGTCTATAAAATTAGAGCAAAATCATGTGTGCATGTTTTGCGCATCGCAAACCTTTTACTTAGCTTTCTATCATTTTATTGGTTAATAAAATACCCCATCGCAGAATAAAATTTTTGCTTGTACCTCCCTCTTTAGCATTGTTTTTTTAAGTAACACTGTTTTCAATATAATTTTTTTTGCTCTAAACAATAAAAACCATTATTTTTGACTTATTTTATTTATTCAATACAATTAAAATAATATAACACAAGATATTTCTGTAGACCAAAATTTAAATATTGCTCTAATGCAATAGCAAGAGCAAGATTTGAACCAAAGACCATGATTGTTTTTTTTAATCGCAGGAGCAGAATTCGGACCAAGGGCTGTTTAAGTAATTTTAACAATTTGTTATACCTTTTATTCCAGAATCTGCAATTGCGTAATTAATAATAGAATATACATATTGCGGATCATAATACCAAGTCAAGTTTTCGTTTAAACTTTTTTCAACAAATGATATAAAAATATTTAATTTTTTTATTTTTAAATCTATTTTGGAACATTTTGGATTTGCTGTTAGCGTAATCCATTCTAAGAATTTTTTTTCTATATAGACAAAGTTTGTAGCCCAATAAGAACTTGTAAACCATCCTTTAGCAGTGTCATGCCACATATAAAATATTTTTTTGGCATCTTGCAATTTTTGATTTAACAATAAATTATTTTCTGTCAAAGCTATTATTTGAAACGTTTGATTTTGTCCTTTTAAAATTTCCAAAGATAATTCAGAAAGTGATGCTACACTAGTTACGCAATCATACATAAAAGGGCTTAAATAGTTTTGAAAATATTTTTCTGTATTATTAGATCCGTAAGTTAACATACTATAATTTTCTTCAAAAGACCTTTTTTTTCGTTCCTCTCTTTTACTATCATCATTATTGTCATTATTATCATTATTATCATTATTTGGAATTCTTCTTAATAATGGACGATCTTGAATCCAAGAGTTTGGAATATTTAACAAATTTGCATTTGACCCTAAAGTATATAAAAGTGAAGGGTGTCTTACAAGTACTAAAAAGTTGGCATTTGGATTGTTTAACAAATAACCCCACCCCATTCTTCTTGCAGTAGCTATTCTTTGTAATCTAACCATGTTGCTAAGAACTTCAGTTATTCGTCTTAAAAAATTGTTAATATTATCCTCAATACTTTTTTTTATTTGATAATAAGTTTTTTGAACAAGTCCTAACTGCGCAGCACTACTACTGCTTGATGGAGATGATAAACTGTCTCTAACGTCAGGACAGACAAATTTAGAAACTTGTTGACCAAAAATATCATGTGTATTTGCATAATCTTCTCTTAATCTTTCTAATTCCAAAAATGCACGATGATATTGTCGTACTGTTATACGTAATTCTGCTTGTGCGGTACGGACTCCATCATAAGTACAATCTGCTTGATCAACATAAGAAATATCTGGGGTATTACTTGGGTTTAAACCAGGTCTTGACAGTAAAGCAATTGCAGGAAAACTATTTGAGTTGTCTTGTAACCTTAAAGCATCTTGAAGTGATTCCGCGTTAATAATTTGGCAACGCTGTTGCAAGGGACTTTCGTCTTCGTGTCTAGAAAAGTCCCTTACGTATTCCCGTTGATCATTATCTTGAATTGCTTTATCAATTTGCATCAAAAGTGTAAACAATGACGTTGAACTATCTTCAGCCGGGGAAGGAGTTGATTTACGAAACGGAGGAGGAGTAGGAGCGTCTCCACTACCTTTATTAATAATATTTACATAAGTTATAATATATACCAGATACTCTTATAATAAGTAATTAACAATTCTTATGTGTTTAAAACTGCAAAAATAATAATTATTTTATTTTACCTCCTGAAATAACGTCGGCTCTTTTATTTCGCACAGGTATAGAATTTATTTCACAAGCAAACAAAAAAATAATCCACAATATTTGAAAATTCATTTTATTTCTTTGCAATAACAACGAAGTGTAAAAACAAAATGATGATTTTTGTAACAAAAATTATTCTTTTATACTGACTTTAAAACAGCAAAATTAAGGTTATTGGGCCAAGTTTTAGGACAACAAAAGCAGCAGGACAAAAAACAAAAGTATTTAGAGCAGGCCCTTATCACACGGCTAAAAATTAGTTTTAAAATTACAAAAGCAGACAAAACTCTAAATTAAGCAGTTTAAAAAAAACAAATTACAATTCTGAGTGAAATGGAATTTGTTGTTGAGGAGGTTTTTTTGGATATTTATTTTCGTAAAGTGTGTTAATGTAACTTTTGATGCGATTAGCTGATGCTGTTGGGTCCCAATACCAATTTATTGAATAATCCATTTCTTTTAAAATTAAAGTTTTAAATTGTGAAATTATCAAATCTTTTTTAGTAATAGTATTATACCTAGTGTTAAGTAAAATATCTATTAGAAAATTATGAAACATTTTGTATACAACATCGTATAGGTGGTTATAATAGTTGCTTTTATAATAACCATGACTAACCCGATTCCAGGAGTTAAAAATGTCTTTTAAATTTTCAATTTTCAATTTTAATTTATTCTCTTCTTCAACAAAATGAAATATTTGAAAATCCAAATGTTTGTCTTTATGCATTAATTTTGATAATTGATCAACGCTGTCTACAGTTACAATACAGCGAAGATTTTTAACAAGGGCTCTTTTTGGTCGTTTATTTTCCCCTTTTGAATTAGGATTTTCAGTAACTTGATCGTTAGCAGTTGCTGGTCGAGTTGGCCAAACAAAACTTGGAACAATAGGTGTATGCCTTACAAAAACCATAAATTTATGTCCAGGATTTTTTTCAGCATAACCCCATCCCATTCGTCGGGCTATCAGTTCGTCCATCATATTTAATAATTGTAAGCGCAAAGCTTCAATTGAAAAATGAAAATTTTGAAGACGTTCTTCCATTTGAAGCTTATTTTGAAATACAAAATTTATTTCTCTACTTAAATCAAACGTTTCATCTTCAAGTTTTTTATTTAATTTTTTTCGAACTACTCTTTCGCCCCCAAATATATCTGTCATTGCAGTTAACTGTTCCCTTTGCTCTATCATTCTATTTATGTTCATTCGAAACAATAGCGCCACATTATAAAGTTGTTCAGTAAATTGTCTTACTCTCAATTCTGTACACATTTCTTGGCTTATATAAAGATGATTTGGATTATCGTTATGAAAGTTCCAATTAGCATGGTCTCTTAACATTTCTTCGTCACGAATAATTTCTGGAATGTCTTGGTCCATGCCAACAGGATAATTGCCAAGACGCTCTAATATAGATTGTCGAAAGCGAACGTGGTTAACTATTCCCTCAGACACTGTACAAGGTTCCATTGGTAAAATTGGAACATTAAAAAGTTCTTCAGTAGCTAGAGTTTCAAAGCCTCTCATATTGGCTTCAACTATTTGATCTATCCTTCGCAAATATTCAAAAAAATCCTTTAAGTCATCAAAAACATTTGGTGCATCTTCCGGCACTTTTTTTGAGTTAGCCTTTGGAGGAGGTGTTGGTGGTAATCCTGACCCTATAAAAAGTTTTAATAAGCTGCTTTACATTGGGTTTTGTCAAAACATTTTAACATTACATTTTTTTAACCAAATAGTTTTATTATATTAACTTGGTAATTTTTTAAAATAAAGTTAAATGTAATTTGAATGGCTACTTACCGCCTGCAATAGCAGTATCGGCCCTTTTTGGTCGAATGACATTGGCAAAAAAAAAGTTAAATATGCAAAAAAGCAAAATAATTTGGAATTTCATTATGTTCTTTTTGAAACAAACTTTAGCACCTACTTTTTACAATTGATCAAATAGTTTCAATATGTTTTATTTATATACCTTGCTATTTCTTGATAACTTATCTTTAAAAATGGGGACAAACAGCTATAGCAGCGTAGAAAAGTTATGACCGTAGGCCGTTTTTTTGGGACAAGGTAAATAAGGTCACACATGACCTTAAAAGATAAAGAAAACAAAGCTTGAGCATATCCTAAGTCAAACAAAACTTGAACTTTTATTAAAAGCAGCAGCATGAGTAAAATTTAAATATTTGTGTTTAGCTGCTAGTCAAGCAAAAGATAAGATATTTAATCTGCTAATATTTAAAAAACAAAATATTTCTGAAGAAAAAATATTATCCTTCAAAAAAATTGAAATTTGAGAAACTAAATGTTAAGATAAATTGAAGTTGTCTATTTTAATGTAGAAACATTATCTTTTAGATAAAATCAATATTGAAAATCAGCGCAAGAATTTTTTTCCACAGCTGCTCCCACACACACACACACACAAACACACGCACGCACACGCACACCCACACATGCACACACATTTGCACTGCGCACCCACACATGCAAGCACCCAAACATGCACACACACACGCGCGCACACACTTATACACACATTTGACACACAAACACACGCACACATGCACATCCACACCCCACACATGCACATCTACACTCACCCACACCTCCACATCCACTTACACAAGCACACACTCACACATGCACACACACACACACCCGCGCGCGCACTTACACACACAACACACACACGCACACAAACTCACACGCATACAAACACATACACATATTTTACTTTTTCTTTTTCTTTCTTTCTCTCTCGTTCTCTTTTTCTCTCTCTCGCTCTTTTTCATCTCTCTCGCTCTTTTTTTCTCTCTCTCTTTTTCTTTTACAAAAAGACAAAGAGAAAAAAAGAGCGAAAGAGAAGAAAGAAAGCGAGAGAGAGAGAAAGAGACGAGAGAGAAAGAAAGAAGAAGAAAAAGTAAAATATGTGTATGTGTTTGTATGCGTGTAAGTTTGTGTGCGTATGTGTGTTGTGTGTGTAAGTGCGCGCGCGGGTGTGTGTGTGTGTGCATGTGTGAGTGTGTGCTTGTGTAAGTGGATGTGGAGGTGTGGGTGAGTGTAGATGTGCAAGTGTGGGGTGTGGATGTGCATGTGTGCGTGTGTTTGTGTGTCAAATGTGTGTATAAAAATTTTTGCGTTGTATATTTCAAAAAAAAAAAGTTATAAATCTGCGTTTCTACTAAAGTCTGAGAAACATATAATATTTTTCAACCGACAACGTCTAATACAAAATATTACCATGTAGTAATGACAATGAGAAACGCACTGCACAAGTTATCAATCCACCGATAACGTTATGCAACATAAGTTATTAACATCTGCTTGCTAAAACTAAACATGTGTGCACGTGTTTATGATTCGTAGGGTAATATATTTTACAACCCGCAAATAAAATATAACAAGCGAAAATTCAATTCAATTGATTGTTATGGAAAACTCAAAAAAATTTTGTTATGAAATTAAAAAAAAAATAGTTACTCAAATATTGTACAATTTCATTTTAACATTTTAGAACAACGTCAACGCCTTGCTACACCAACTTTTTAATCCTAATTAAAGTCAAAATTGAAAAAAAAAATAGCTGCTAACCATAGTCCCAACACATGCCCATGAGCAGCGTAATTTTCTTGGCTTTGAATTAAAGTGTAAAAATATCACCTATGCCTCAAAATGACCTCAATTTGGCCGCTATGCAATCACCAATTTTATGTTTACATTTTTATTTGCTGCTTCAATTTTGTAAAATCTCCGTTTGTCTAAATATTTATCATTTCTTTACAACAATACCAACGCTGCTTTATTTAAGTAGCTGCTCAAACTTAAGTGTGGCAATTCCAAAGCCTTGCAATACCAGCAATTGGTTTAGCAGCGCGTCTCACGCCTGATGAGAGGGTCTTCGTATGCAGTGCAATCGTTACCGCCGAATAAGCTGCTGCTTTGACCAATTTGGTACATGGCAACGTACTCTTTGACCCAGTTTATGTCGGTGATGATCTGCTACAACTATGGAACCAACTTAAGCAATGAACGGCAACGCCTTGTCAGAGAAAGAGACAAACACCAACTAAAATTTACTCCAACCAAAAAAAAATTATAGAAGTTATTTGGATGCCTTTACATCGATCTCTTTCTTAGCCAAATCTTTTACGCTTTTGGCGTGAAAATGGCAGCCTTTGACAGAAGTAGGCAAAAAAGGATTTTAGTTATCCAATCCAGATTTAAATGGCTAAGTACGTATTAGCAGCCTAAAATTACAGCACACAAATTTAAGTGTGTCAATTCCAAAGCCTTGCAATAGCAACAATTGCTTTGACCCATTTAGCACATGACCACATACTCTTTGACCCAGTTTATGTCGGTGATGGTCTGCTACAACTATGGAACCAACTTAACCGACATTCAATTCCTCTACATCGATCTCTTTCTGAGCAAAATCCTCAAAAACAAATAAGAAGAAGTTGACGTTAATCTCATCACTGTATTTGCATCCTATTTTGGTATAGCTAAACTGTATTAAAGTTTGTCTTATAATTTGGCCTCTCGACATATGAGGACCAAAACTGTCGGCGCATTCAGATACCTCATCAAAGAAAAGACCTCACCACTAGGCTGCTTTAGGGTCTTCAAAAAGAGAAAGCTACTACAAAAGTAATTAAACAGCTTTTACAAAAAAAATTAACTATTCTTTTAGAAAAAACTGGCTGTACGTTATTCCATTTAAAAGAGGCCAAAATTTAAGTCCATAAGTTTTCCAAAAACGAGAAAAACAATTACGAGTAAAAAAACGATTCCAGTACAAAATAATTTTCTGCGTTCAAGAAACCGATGATACTCAATTGAAAATTACAAGTAAAACGGATTACTGTAAAAATTACCAACTGTTTTCCTTTGGGAAGGACTTGTGGAACTATTACTGTGAAAATTGAAAACTGCCTTTTGTGGGTTAAAATTACCCCTAGAAAATACGCAGTAGCCACTTTAGCAGCGTAAAAATGCAAGGATTGCAACAAGAAGTTCACTAACCAACATAACTTGGTTAAGCAGCAGCTTACTTAACAAATCTCATTTTAAAAATAAGCAAATAAAAAAATATAGAAGTGTTTTACAACAACAACAACACCACAACAGCAACAGCAACAACAATATTTGTAACATACGACACCACATTTTGCAAGTATTTTTCGAGAGTCGCAAAAAGCAGCGTAGAATAGAAAGAAAGAAATAAATGCATTTTTAAATTTTTGAAGTTTAGCAGCTTCAGCCCTTTTTGCCCATTTTCCGCGAAATTATCCTCAACGGAAAAGCTAGAAACAAGCTGAGCAGCGTAGTTCTTCAAAATTTTTTGACTTTCCGAGATAAAATGCTGACAGATCCGATTTTCAAATACACTCACAGCATAGCTAGACAAAGGGTAACCTCAATTTGTCTGGCATTAGGATGGAATTCGGCCAACTTTTCAGCCATGGAGGTCACTTCCCGTTTCTGGTTCCGTCAATTTTTTGTCTCTCTACGTTATTTTTAGATATAGGAAAAAAACACAAAGTACACCTTTGTAGTAAAAAACATTTAGTTTCCAATTAGGACTCTTAGGACTCTAAATTTTAGGCAAATATAGAATTGCAAAATTGACTGCAAAAAGTCAAAAAAAAATTTGGAAAGTTTTTTGTTTAAACGCTGCTATAATGTCTAGATTCTAAAAAAACAGCAAAATGTTCTTGTCAACAGTAATTAACAAGTTTATATTTAATTTTTGAAGACAACAATGATTACAAAGAAGAAGTATCTGCGACGGAAAACAAATGAAAAGTTCCAAAGTAAAAGGCTTTTATTACAGAAAATGAAATTCACGTAAAAATAGGTCAACAGCAAATCTGCTTGACTACCACACTATGTTACAACCACGTTACAGAGGCCTGCTGCTCATTAGCAGCAATGGATTAGAATGAAACTAAAAATTAAGGTTGAAAAGCAAAGTTTAGTTTCATGCAAAATTTGCCAGTTGTGTATCATGCCGGACTGTGGAACATTGCCGGTCTCTCTTACACCATCGAGCTCAGCTTAGCTCTTTGTTTACAGCTAACAAGGCCAAAATAGCAAGCTTGTTGTTGCCATAAGAAAATCTCAAGCGAATTAGCAAACTTTTTTCCTGTTTAAGAATTTGTGACCAAGATTAACTAATCTCAATCTTTCTCTCTCTGTATACAATTTTTTTTCCCGTTAAAAATAGGAAGTGAAGTAGAAATTGAAAAAACAAAAGTCATTATTTCTGAACCGATAACAACATTTTCACAAGCAACGTAATTAAAACAAATGCAATAAAATAGCGTAGTTTATAAAAAAGACTTACACAGTTCTCACTTTTTTTAAAAAATTTAAAGGTGGATGTCAAGTCAAGCAGCAATGGAAACGGGGATTTGAAACAAATCAATAGGTGTGCATTTACGTTTGACAAGAAAACAAGCTCGAGCAGTTGCTGATGCTCATTATGACTGTTGCATGCAATAGCAGCCCCAGAGAGTCAACAGTCACATTGGATGACTCCGATCAGGTAAATCATCATAACCTTAACAAAACTGTTTATTTAAAAACAAAACATGAGCAGCGTAGTTAAGAATTGTTTTTCTTTCTCCTCACACTAGTCAATTTCAAATAAAAGGATGGCACCTGGATTATATTTGCTCACAAGTCAAAATCCGGTTGTTTTGGCTATCAACAAGAGTGGCACTAATTTTGCCATCTGTGGATCTTCACTGACCAAATTTACTCGCAGAACATTTGGGGAAGCTGTCACGAGAAAGTCGAGAAGGCCTTATTTGATCTCGAAAAAACACAAAAAACCATATCCCAGATGGTCGTTGGTGAAGAGTTTGTAAAAACTGTTTGTATGCAATCAGCCAAAGCCTTACAAATTAATGGCCTGAGTGGAGGAAATTCATTTCAGAGTTTTAATGTCATCTGTAAAATGTAAAAAGGCAATAACGTAGCTGCCTAAACATGGGTTCCTTTGGAATTGGCAGCTAATCAACCCCTCCCCTTTTTAGTTGGATCTGTTAAATGGAGCAAAATGGTTAAAAGCAATAACCTTAAGCAGATCTGTTAAATGGAGCAAAATGGTTGAAAGCAATACCCTTAAGTATAGCAGCGTAGCTAATATGTTTTCAGACGGCAAGCCCATGCTACGTCAAGGTGATACCGGTGATTGGATTAGAACTTCACTACGCTGCTTTGCACCTCTATTTTCTTATTTTTGTCTTTTAGAATCCGACTCCCCAAACTGCGCCCTTATCTTATCATCGCTCCTACTGCCAATCTCTGGTCGGTCATAATGCTACAGAATCTGTTACAAAAGAGATTAACCTACAGCCTAAGCCGGCGCCAATTATACAGCAGCGTAAAAACATGAACGTTTGCTACAACAGTTGCAACTTAATTAGCAGTTGCTAAAACTTAAAACATCGTCGCAAGAAATACAGATTACTAACTTGTAGGTTAGTACTACTAGTCAACTTATCCATGACTCTAAATACAGGCATGAACGAGAAGAGACCCCTGTTGAGAGGAGGAAAGGCATGTGTGAATGCACCCTTATCCAAAGCTTTGATGATTTTAACTCTGCAGCAGCGTAGGACAATAGTTATTTTGCTCAGTGTGTTTTTTTCTGCACTAAAGCTGTGGCTGCCACTGTTTCGAGAAGTACAATTACACCACACAGGCCCATTGTAATTTTTGTAATGGTCCAGTGTTACTTTCACGTCAACAAATTCCACAACACTCTAATAACCACCGGAATGATGTGTCTTTCATTGAGAAGGTTGTCACCCATCTTTATGCCAGCCTGGACAATATATATTCACAAATGGAGGGTAAACACAGGGAGTGTGATCAGCATATACAAAGAAAAGCTGAAAAAGATTGTCCTGGAGTCAACATTTATAAAGAGAAGCTGAAAAAGATTGTATTGGACCCAAGATTTGGGATTTATACCATTCCCAGAGGTTCCAATGAATATGACAAAGAACACCCAAAATTTAGGTTTAAGCGGTTGCTTCCCACAAGAGCGGATGGCTATTTGCGATTCAACCAGACATGATTAAAAGTTTAATCTGCTTTGTGATTTCCATTGACAAAAAAGAAGAAAAAAAGTTAGCAGCGTACATTACATTTGGCGACATTTAATGGAGTTAAAAAAACATATAAATTGTTACTTAATGACAATTAGTTTTGCTTATCAAGTTGCCAACCACCATCAAGCAATACCTCGCAAATGTTTAAATTGATAAATTAAATCAAGCGGAAACTCAAAATTAAAAAAAATCCATTTATTAGCGTTTTCATGTGGAAAAACAACATTCGGGCAGATGAACCACTCACTTTGTGCAAGTACACTTTAATTCAAAGCCAAGAAAATTTACTGTCCAGAAGCATGGGCATGTGTTGGGTTAAGAGCTATGCCTTAAAACATTCGGGCGGATGAAGTGCTCACATGGTCGGAAAAAATTATTTCGTCAAAACTGAGGACGCCATAAGCAGCGTAGTTAAAAGAAAACAGTAAAAGTACATTAGCTGGTCCAATCAAAAACAGCACTTTGTTCAAACAAAAATAAAAACTGAAGGGTATATTGGAATTCCAGAAACACTTATTGTCAGTAGCAGCATCTAATGGCTCTGTTTGATAAAGTAGTTGAGCAACAATATAAAATATGTTGGAGGAAAAAACATATCTTAATATATTTGAGGATAAGGACATTGCAACCTTTGTTTCAGAAGAACAAAAAATGATCATGCATAAGTTTGCGTCTAAAGTGTCTCCTTTTAGACCATTCATTGGAAATCATTGTTGTAAAACAAAGTATCCAGAAACAACAATGGCTGACTATTACAAAGACGTTGTTGTTAATAATCACAAATTAGATAATCTTTCAAATTACCTTTTGGAACAACGAGTAGCAGTAAAACAGGGCTTACTACGCTGCTGAAACTAAGCAGCGTAGCCCGCAGATGCCCACGTGCTGGAGAAGAAGCTGTCAAAGTACAGTTTAAGCCCTAAACCAGTGTTTTTCAACCTTTTTTGGTCCACGGCACCCTGTGAGACTGCAAAAAAATTTGGCGGCACCCTTACCCGGCGAAAATGACAATTTGGGCACCCTTAGTAGTAAAGAAAACTAAAAAAGGAAGAAAATTCACTATTTGGCGGCACCCCTGACACCTCTTCACGGCACCCTTGTGTGCCGCGGCACCCCGGTTGGGAACCACTGCCCTAAACCCTAAACCCTAAACCGGATTCTTTGTCTTCCCGTGATTAATCCGGAAACCGGCAACGTTCTCAACATCATTACACAAAAATGTTTCTTGCAAGCATGAAACATGACGTTCTCAACAACAAAGATGAAAACTTCAATGACACAAAAAAACAACTTTTTGAACTTTCATTTCAGTTTTGTATGTAATCTTA
>Ga0209972_10001373_pt1 | contig 21449 bp, 12 predicted proteins | sample NOAtaG_7_FD_187302 | JGI IMG/M metagenome (GOLD analysis project Ga0209972, IMG submission 187302) | Freshwater lake microbial communities from Lake Erie, under a cyanobacterial bloom - NOAA_Erie_Diel1S_2200h metaG (SPAdes) (version 2) | ecosystem: Environmental > Aquatic > Freshwater > Lake ... | reverse complement strand
GCTAGCAGATGCGTTCGGTCCAAAACCGAAGCGCTTCGGCCGCGGCCGGCCCGCAAAGACCGTGCGCGCGGCAGGATGACTCCGCAAAACGACGGAGCAATTCGCCGCGGGAGCGCGCGTCGGGCGCGCATGATGCGCTGCGGAAGAGCCGCGCGCTCTCGCACCACGCCTCGCGGTCGATCGGCAGCGGCAGTGCGAGGAGCTGCTTCGCGGAAAGCTTGATCGCCTCCGCTCCGAGCGCGGCTCCGTAGCTGACGCGCGCGGCCTCGGCGGTGGCGACCGGCGAGGCGATCGCCGCGGCGAGCATCCAGAGATCGATCGGCGCACCATCGCGCGGCGTCGCCGAGATGAGCGGAACGACGGGCAGCCACGCGCCACGCTCGTCGACGACGGCCTCCATCACCTTCGTCTGCGTCGCGACGAGCACCTTGGGCACGAGCCGGGCGCGCATCCACGCGGCCATCTTCGCGTCGCGCTCGAGCGTCGCGCGGTCGGCGCGCGGCGCCGCGTAGCGCTCGAACAGCACGCGCACCGGCCGGTCGCCCCACGCGCAGTGCGCGAGGTCGACATGCCGCGTCGAGACGAGCCGCGGAAACAGCGCGTCGTCGGCATCGGCGCGGTCGACGATCGCGCCCTTGAGGCCGTAGAACTGGTCGCGGAAGTCGGCGGTGGCAGACGCGACCGAGGCGAGGTTCGGGCGGTCCGAGACCGCGATCTGCGGCACGCCGCGCGCCGCTGCGAAGAGCGTCGACCACGGCGCCGAACCGAGGAGGTGCGGCTCGACCGGCGACAGCGCGGAAAACGCAGGCCCGAACGCGAGGTCGACGGTACTTCCCGCAGGCTCGCTACTCGCGATGACCGCACAGACGCGCACGCCCGCGTCCTCGAAGAGCCGTTCGTCTGCCGTCCAGAGCCCGCCGACACGCATGTTGGCCGCGACCCACGCGCGCATCGCGCCTGCGTCGGACGCCGCGAGGAACGACTGCGGCATCACGAACCCGACCACGCCGCCAGGCGACGCGTGCCGGCAGGCCTCGGAGAGAAACGCCGCGGCGAGATCGGCGTACCCGCCGACGACGCCCTGCGAACGCGCGCGGATCCGTGCCGCGCGCTCGCGGCTCGCCGTGGTGGCGACCTCGAGCTGGTTGAGAAACGGCGGATTGCCGACGATGAGATCGAACTCGCGGATCCCCGTGACTTCGGCGATCGAGCGCTCGAGCGCGTCTCCCACGACGACATGCACACGGAGCGCGTCCTCGACGCGCGCGCGTTCGGCCGCTGGCGTGTCGGACGAGAGCAGCGCAAGCAGCCGCGCGCGGCAAAGCTCGACCGCCGCCGCGTCGATGTCGATTCCGTAGATGTGTCCGCGAAGCACCTCGGCGGGCGAGACACCGCGCGCGACCAGGCGTTCGGCCACCGCGACGAGGAAGTTGCCCGCACCGCACGCAGGGTCAAGCGCGCGCATGGGCGTACCGCGACCATCCATCGCGCGATCGAGGATCCACGCCACGAGCGCCGGCGGCGTGTAGTGGCTCCCCTGCTCCTTGCGGCGCGAGGCGCGGCCGCTCTTTCCCGCGGTGCGGTCGAGTTCGGCGAGGTGCGCCGACACGGCCGCGCCGCCAGCATCGTGGCGCTCCGGCCGGGAGGTGCGTGGCGGGCGTCGCGGCACGCGGGGAATGTAGGTCAATCCTCAGCGCGTTGCCGCAGTCGATGCATCGCAGGATGCCGCACGGAGCGGTGCTCGGCCTGGCGACCCTCGCAGCGAACGGTGTTTCTGCGGCGGAAAGCGCACTTCCGGCGTGAACCTCCGCGTGCGCTACGCTGCGCTCCATGCGATTTCTCTCTTCCTTGCGGGTTCGGCTCATCCTCGTCCTGCTCTTCGTCGCGCTGGCGCCGCTCGCAACCCTGCTCTTCGTCCTGAAGGGACGCGTCGAGCAGTCGGTCGAGCGCTCGGCGCTTGCGACCATCGCCGCGATCGCTGAAGGGAAGGCCGCGCAGCTCGACGCCCTCGGACGGGAGCGCATGCGCCAGGTCGCGTCGATCGCAAGCGGCGTCGCGTTCATCGATGCGGTCGAATCGCTCTCGGCCGCGTACCGCGCGGACGGTTCGCGCGACGAGGCCGCCATCGCAACGGCGCTCGAGCGGTTCCGCCCGCGGAGCGAGAACTGGACGCAGACGAACGACATCGACCTCCTGCTTCTCGCGGATCGCACCGGACGCGTCGTCTACGCGTCGGGCGAATCTCCCCTGCTGCACGGCGAGCTGCTTTCGGGCGGCGCCGCGTCGTCGCCCCTCGCGCGGGCGCTTGCGAAGGCACGCACCACCAAGACTCCGGGCCTCACCCGCCCCGACATCGCGGAAGGAGGCGCTCGCCCGCACACCGATATCGTCGGTCCGCTCCTCCGCAACGACGAGGTGGTGGGATTCGCCATCGTCAGGATCGACCCCGCCGACATCGACCGCATCGTCACCGACTACACCGGCCTCGGCGCGACCGGCGAGACCGTCTGCGCCACGATGATCTCGGGAGACATCGTCGTCACCACGCCGACGCGCACCGACCGCGACGCCGCCTACACCCTGCGCGCGCCGATGGGTTCCGACGCCTGGAAGAACCTCCAGGGGTCCGTCTACGGCAGCCCGTCGCGCGGACGCGGCGTCGACACGGCGAGCCAGCCGGCGCTCGGCGCCTGGACCAGGGTCGAGAGCCTCGGCTGGGCGATCGGCGTGACGAAGCGACTCGACGAGGTGTTCGCGGAAGCCTATGCGCAGGAGCGCGCGATTCTCCTGATCGCGGCGGCGGCCGCGGTTCCGGTGATCGTGATCGCCCTCCTCGTCGCGCGCTCGATCGCGCGGCCGATCCATCGCGCGGCGGAGGCCTCGCAGCGCTTCGCAGCGGGCGATCTCGCCGAGGACATCCGCCCGATCGGCTCGGGCGAACCGCGCGCGCTCCTCGTCACCATGCGCGAGGCCGTCCGAAGCCTGGTCGGACTCCTGCAGCGCGTCAAGGCTTCAGGCGCGTCGCTCGGCAGCACCGCACACGCCCTGCGCGCCACCGCGCACGAGCAGGACGAGATCGCTCGGCAGTTCGGCGCATCGAGCGCGCAGATCGCGGCGGCCGTCCGGGAGATCACCGCGACCCAGCAGGAACTCAACCACTCGATGCAGTCGGTCGCCAACTCGCTTCGCGATGCCGCGGGTTCGGCGTCGGATGGCCGGCTCGCCCTCGCCCGGCTTTCCGACGAGATGGACACGGTGCGCAGCGGCGCCCAGAGCATCTCGGCGCGCCTCGATGCGATCCGCACGAACGCGGAGCGGATCAGCGGCGTGGTCGCCAGCATGGCGAAGGTCGCAAACCAGACGAACCTGCTTTCGGTGAACGCGGCGATGGAGGCCGAGCGCGCGGGCGAGGCGGGTGCGGGATTCCGCGCCGTGGCGGTCGAGATCCGGCGGCTGTCGGCGCAGACCGCGGACGCCACGCTCGCGATCGAGGGCATCGTGCGCGAGATGCAGGCCGCCGTCGCGGCGGGCGTCGAGGACATGTCGCGCTATGCGGCGAGCGTCGACGGCGGCACCGCGACGGTCGAGGCGCTGGGCGGGCAGCTCGGCACGGTGATCGGCGGCGTCGAGCATCTCGGCAAGGAAGTCGATCTCGTCGCGCGCGGCGTCGAGGCGCAGGCGCTCGGCGTGGCGCAGGTGTCGCAGGCGCTCACGAGCCTTTCCGAGGGTGCCACCAAGACCGCGTCGGCCGCCGCCCGCTTCATCGAGACCAGCGAGGAACTCGAGCGTCGCGCTGACGGATTCGTGCAGGAGGTCGGCGCGTTCCGGCTGCCCGCGGGAACCTGAGCGCTCCCCCGCCGTTGGGTCCAATGAAAGAGGGGCGGCCCTTGCGGACCGCCCCTTTCACTTTCTCTGGGTTCACCTTCTCATGACTCACCTTCTCATGGTGGCGCCTCGTCGGACCGGCCTAGGCCGGCTCGGGAGGCGATGCCTCCGCCCTCGTCTTTAGCCACGCATCAGCTGGAGGACAGCCTGCGGAGCCTGGTTCGACAGGGCAAGCGCCTGCGTCGAAGCCTGGATGAGGATCTGCGCGCGGGTCATCGCGGCGGTCTCGGCCGCAAAGTCCGTGTCGCGGATCGCGCTCTCGGCTGCGGTCGTGTTCTCGAGGGTGACGCCGAGGCTCGTGATGGTCGAGCCGACGACATTCTTCGTGAAGGCGCCGAGTCGTCCGCGGAGGCTCGAGACCTGCTTGGTCGCGAGGTCGAGGATCTCCTGCGCCTTCGTCAGGTTGCCGTTCTGCACATTGGCCGAACCGCCCGACTTGAGCTCGGAGAGGAAGCCCGAACCCGAGGTTCCGAGGTTGGTGCTCGTCACCGTCTCGATGCCGAGCGACACCTTGCTGGCGAGGCTGACATCGGGTGCGAGGTTGAAGTCTGCGCCGCCACCGGTCACATAGAAGCTGCGGGTGCCGTTCGCGGTGTTGAAGCTGGAGCCACCGGCGCCGATGAGCGACACCGAGACATCGAAGCCGTCGAGGGCGACGCGGGCCGAGAGGCCACGGGCGACCGCAACGACGCCGTTGATGTTCACCGTCGCGTCGCGACCGGCGCTGCGGAGGTCGCCGACTGCGGCGCCAGCGGCCGTCGGGGCGATGAAGTTCGTGGCTGCGTTCGCATTCGCGATTTCACGCATGCGGACGAACGATTCGGTGCCGAAGCCGGTCGAATCGACGCGGATGTTCTGACCGCAGACCGTCGCCGACACGCCGAGCGCCTCGGTGAAGGCGTTGATGGCGTTGCGGATGTCGGTCTGCGAGGTGCCTGACGCGAAGCTGAACTGCTGGGCGCCACGGGTACCGGCGATCTCGAAGGTCACCGCGCCCGAGCCACCGTTGGCGATGCCGCCGGCGCTGAGACGGAGGAACTGGCGCGCGGTCTGCGCCGACTGGGTGACGGTCACGGTCACCTGGCGGAAGGCGCCCGGGTTGTCGGAGATCTTGACCGAGTTGATGGCGATGTCGCCGAAGCCGCTCGCGGCGGTGTACTGGCCGCTGAGGGTGTAGTCGAAGTTGCCGTTCAGGAGCTTGGTGCCCTGGAACGAGACCGAGTTCGCGATGCGGTCGATCGTCGAGAGGATGTTGTCGATCTGGAGCTGGTTCGCCTCGCGCTCTTCAGACGAGAGACCGGCCTCGTTCGCGGTCTGACCGACCAGCGACTGGACCTCGATCAGCATGTTCGAGATCTCCTGGAGACCGCCTTCGGCGATGTTCACGACCTGCTCGGCGCGCTGGGCGTTGCCGATCGCGGCATCGATGCCGCGCAGCTCGCCGCGCAGATTCTCGCTGATGATCAGGCCTGCGGGGCCGTCGGAACCGCGGTTGATGCGGTAGCCGGTCGAGAGCTTCTCGAGCGCGCCCGAAAGCATGCGGTTGTTCTGCGTGTTCACACGCTGGGCGATCATCGAGGGAACGTTCTGATTGATACGACTCATTGTGACTGTCCTCCGTGAGCTGCCGGTGGGGATTCCGGCGTTCCGGTGAGCGGCCTCGGTGGGGATTCCGAGTGGTTTGCCGCGTCCGGACTTTGGGACTCGCTTCTTCCTCAAGCGAGTCCCGAAGTTGTTTCGGGTGCCTCCGGCGCCCGTACGAGCCGAGGTGTTCCTCGGCGGGCATGGCATCGGAAGGCCGCGCAGGCCACTTCATCCACACATTCGATTCAGGCCGCAAATCCGCGAGAATCGCCACGATCGGCACAAACTGCACGATCCGCACGACCCGCACAGGCCCTCCAGGCCTCCCAAACCGCACAAATGGACCCTCGCGGCGCGGTTCTGCGGACCAGCTTGGGAAAAATGGACAACAGGGCGGCCCTTACGGACCGCCCTGTCGCTCATTTCCCCTGGTTGTCAGTCGCCGGATCGGACTCCGCCGGCGGCGGCTGACCGTTCTCCGCCCCCATGTTTAGCCTCGCATCAGCGAGAGCACCGACTGCGGTGCGGAGTTCGACAGCGCGAGGGCCTGGGTCGACGCCTGCACCAGGATCTGGTTGCGGGTCATCGACGCGGTCTCGGCCGCGAAGTCGGTATCGCGGATCGCGCTCTCAGCAGCGGTCGTGTTCTCGAGAGTCACGCCGAGGCTGTTGATCGTCGATCCGACGACATTCTTGGTGAAGGCGCCGATGCGTCCGCGGAGGCTCGAGACCTGCTTGGTCGCGAGATCGAGGATCTCCTGCGCCTTCGTGAGGTTGCCGTTCTGGACATTGGCCGAGCCACCCGACTTGAGCGCGGCGAGGAAGCCGGTCGTCGAGTTGCCGAGGTTGGCGCTCGTGACCGTCTCGATGCCGAGCGACACCTTGCCCGCGAGATTCACATCCGGCGCGAGGTTGAAGTCGGCGCCGCCGCCGGTCACATTGAAGGTGCGCGTTCCGCCGACGGTGTTGATGCTGCCGGTGCCCGCCGCGGTGAGCGACAGACCGACATCGAAGCCGTCGAGGGCGACGCGGGCCGTGAGACCACGGGCGGTCGCGACGACGCCGTTGATGTTCACGGTCGCATCGCGGCCGGTCGAACGCAGTTCCTGGACCGTGGCGCCGCCAGCGGTCGACGAGACGAAGTTCGTCGCGGCGTTGGCGTTCGCGATCTCGCGGATACGGACGAAGGATTCGGTTCCGTAGCCGGTCGAGTCGATGCGGACATTCTGACCGCAGACCGTCGCCGACACGCCGAGCGCCTCGGTGAAGGCGTTGATCGCGCTGCGGATCGCCGTCTGGCTGGTGCCCGACGCGAAGCTGAACTGCTGCGCGCCGCGGCCGCCTGCGATTTCAAAGGTCACCGCGCCCGAGCCGCCGTTGGCGATGCCTGCGGCGCTGAGACGGAGGAACTGGCGTGCGGTCTGCGCCGACTGGGTCACCGACACGGTGACGGCGCGGGTCGCGCCGGCGGTGTCGGAGAGCTTGACCGAGTTGATCGAGACATCGGCGATGCCGCTGGCCGCGGTGTACGAGCCGCTGAGCGTGTAGTCGAAGTTGCCGTTCAGGAGCTTGGTGCCCTGGAACGAGACCGAGTTCGCGATGCGGTCGATGGTCGCGAGGATGTTGTCGATCTGGAGCTGGTTTGCTTCCTTCTCCTCGACCGACATGCCTGCTTCGTTGGCCGACTGGCCGACGAGCGACTGGACCTCGACGAGCATGCTCGAGATCTCCTGAAGGCCGCCTTCGGCGACATTCATGACCTGCTCGGCGCGCTGGGCGTTGCCGATGGCGGCGTTGATGCCCTTGATCTCGCCGCGCAGGTTCTCGCTGATGATGAGGCCTGCCGGGCTGTCGGCGCCGCGGTTGATGCGGTAGCCGGTCGAGAGCTTCTCGAGGGTGCTCGAGAGAGCCATCTGGTTGCCAGCGTTCACGCGCTGGGCGATCATCGACGGAACGTTCGAATTGATACGACTCATGACCTGATCCTCCGTGATCCGCCGTCTGTGGCGGTTGCCCGTCGCGGTCGGACGCTTTGTCCGAAGAGTTCGCTCGGGGCGCTTTCAGTACCCGGCCGCGTCCTGCGGTCGGGTCACCAGGGAATCGAGGACGCCTCCGGCATCCCGCACTCGTCAGGGGGAAGAACCTGACGCGTTTGGGATCGGAGCGCGCCCTCCTGATCTTCATGACTGGGACAGACATCGCAACCGTTCCGTCGCGCAGAGGCCGCAGGACCGCTACGCGCGTCACAGACCGCACCGCCGCCAAAGTCCGCACAGGCCGTACAGACGGTACAGACCGCACAGACCCACCTTTTCGGGGCCGGTTCTCAGGACATTGGTGCCATAACAACAACGGGGCGGCCCTTTCGGACCGCCCCGTCGCTCATTCTTCCCTGATGGTCATTCGCCGGTGAGGGCTCCGCCCGCGGCGAACGACCCTTCTCCGCCCCCAGTATTAGCCTCGCATCAGCGAGAGGACCGACTGCGGTGCCGAGTTCGACATCGCGAGGGCCTGGGTCGACGCCTGCACCAGGATCTGGTTGCGGGTCATCGCCGCGGTCTCGGCCGCGAAGTCGGTATCGCGGATCGCGCTCTCAGCAGCGGTCGTGTTCTCGAGGGTCACGCCGAGGCTGTTGATCGTCGCGCCGACGACATTCTTGGTGAAGGCGCCGATGCGTCCGCGGAGGCTCGAGACCTGCTTGGTCGCGGTATCGAGGATCTCCTGCGCCTTCGTGAGGTTGCCGTTCTGCACATTCGCAGAGCCGCCCGACTTGAGCGCGGCGAGGAAGCCGGTCGTCGAGTTGCCGAGGTTGGCAGTCGTGACCGTCTCGATGCCGAGCGACACCTTGCCCGCGAGATTCACATCCGGCGCCAGGTTGAAGTCGGCGCCGCCGCCGGTCACATTGAAGGTGCGCGTTCCGCCGACGGTGTTGATGCTGCCGGTGCCCGCCGCGGTGAGCGACAGACCGACATCGAAGCCGTCGAGGGCGACGCGGGCCGTGAGACCACGGGCGGTCGCGACGACGCCGTTGATGTTCACGGTCGCATCGCGGCCGGTCGAACGCAGTTCCTGGACCGTGGCGCCGCCAGCGGTCGACGAGACGAAGTTCGTCGCGGCGTTGGCGTTCGCGATCTCGCGGATACGGACGAAGGATTCGGTTCCGTAGCCGGTCGAGTCGATGCGGACATTCTGACCGCAGACCGTCGCCGACACGCCGAGCGCCTCGGTGAAGGCGTTGATCGCGCTGCGGATCGCCGTCTGGCTGGTGCCCGACGCGAAGCTGAACTGCTGCGCGCCGCGGCCGCCTGCGATTTCAAAGGTCACCGCGCCCGAGCCGCCGTTGGCGATGCCTGCGGCGCTGAGACGGAGGAACTGGCGTGCGGTCTGCGCCGACTGGGTCACCGACACGGTGACGGCGCGGGTCGCGCCGGCGGTGTCGGAGAGCTTGACCGAGTTGATCGAGACATCGGCGATGCCGCTGGCCGCGGTGTACGAGCCGCTGAGCGTGTAGTCGAAGTTGCCGTTCAGGAGCTTGGTGCCCTGGAACGAGACCGAGTTCGCGATGCGGTCGATGGTCGCGAGGATGTTGTCGATCTGGAGCTGGTTTGCTTCCTTCTCCTCGACCGACATGCCTGCCTCGTTGGCCGACTGGCCGACGAGCGACTGGACCTCGACGAGCATGCTCGAGATCTCCTGAAGGCCACCTTCTGCGACATTCATGACCTGCTCGGCGCGCTGGGCATTGCCGATGGCGGCGTTGATGCCCTTGATCTCGCCGCGCAGGTTCTCGCTGATGATGAGACCTGCAGGGCTGTCGGAACCGCGGTTGATGCGGAAACCGGTCGAGAGCTTCTCGAGGGTGCTCGAGAGAGCCATCTGGTTGCCAGCGTTGACACGCTGGGCGATCATCGACGGGACATTCGAATTGATACGACTCATGACCTGATCCTCCGTGATCCGCCGTCTGTGGCGGGTGCCCCTCGCGACCGGAACTATTCTCCGGGGTGACTTGCTCGGGGCTCGTTCGGATCCCGGCCGGTTCCTCCGACCGAGTCCTTCTGGATTCGAGGGCACTTCCAGCGCCCTGCACTCGTCAGGCAAGATTCCTGACGCGGTTGGAATCGGAGCGCGCCTGCTTCTTCTTCATGACTGCGACAGACAACGCAAGCGTTGTGCTGCAAACCGCCCGCGGGATCCACGCACGCCGCGCGATGCACACGGTCGGCACAACACGCAACTCTGAGACGATGCGCATCACCGATACGGACGATGCAGAGCGCGCAGGCCGCACAGGCCGCGCAGACCGACCTTTGGTTCGGTCGAGCGCGATAAGAGCCGCCCTGTACGAAAACAAACCGCCCAGGCCTTTGCCTGGGCGGTTTGCGTGAGTCACCGGTCTTCGTCTCGGACGCGGGCTTTCACCCGGCCGAGGCCTCATGCGTCACCGCATGAGCTGGAGGACCGACTGCGGAGCGGAGTTGGACATCTGCAGCGCCTGCGTCGATGCCTGCACCAGGATCTGGTTGCGGGTCATCTTCGCCGTCTCGGCCGCGAAGTCGGTGTCGCGGATCGCGCTTTCGGCAGCGGTCGTGTTCTCGAGAGCCACGCCGAGGCTGTTGATCGTCGCGCCGACGACATTCTTGGTGAATGCGCCGAGGCGGCCGCGGAGGCTCGAGACCTGCTTGGTCGCGGTATCGAGGATCTCCTGCGCCTTGGTCAGGTTGCCGTTCTGCACATTGGCAGAACCGCCCGACTTGAGCGCGGCGAGGAAGCCGGTCGCCGAGTTGCCGAGGTTGGCAGTCGTGACCGTCTCGATGCCGAGCGACACCTTGCCCGCGAGGTTCACATCGGGTGACAGGTTGAAGTCGGCGCCGCCGCCGGTCACATGGAAGGTGCGCGAGCCGCCGGTGGTGTTGATGCTGCCCGTACCGGAACCCGCAAGCGTGATACCGACATCGAAGCCGTCGAGAGCGACACGGGCGGTGAGGCCACGGGCGGTCGCGACGACGCCGTTGATGTTCACCGACGCGTCGCGGCCGGTCGAGCGCAGTTCCTGGACCGCGGCGCCGCCGGCCGTCGCCGAGACGAAGTTCGTCGCAGCGTTGGCGTTCGCGATCTCGCGGACACGGACGAAGGATTCGGATCCGTAGCCGGTCGAGTCGACGCGGACATTCTGACCGCAGACCGTCGCCGACACGCCGAGCGCCTCGGTGAAGGCGTTGATCGCGCTGCGGATCGCCGTCTGGCTGGTGCCCGACGCGAAGCTGAACTGCTGCGCGCCGCGGGCGCCCGCGACTTCGAAGGTCACCGCGCCCGAGCCGCCGTTGGCGATGCCTGCGGCGCTGAGGCGGAGGTATTGGCGGGCGGTCTGCGCCGACTGGGACACCGACACGGTGACGGCGCGGGTCGCGCCCGCGGTGTCGGAGAGCTTGACCGAGTTGATCGAGACATCGGCGATGCCGCTTGACGGGGTGTACGAGCCGCTGAGCGTGTAGTCGAAGCCGCCGTTCAGGAGCTTGGTGCCCTGGAACGAGACGGAGTTCGCGATGCGGTCGATGGTCGCGAGGATGTTGTCGATCTGGAGCTGGTTCGCTTCCTTCTCTTCCGCAGACATGCCAGCGTCATTGGCCGACTGGCCGACGAGCGACTGCACCTCGACGAGCATGCTGGAGATCTCCTGCAGGCCGCCTTCGGCAACATTGAGGACCAGTTCGGCGCGCTGGGCATTGCCGATGGCGGCGCTGATGCCCTTCATCTCGCCGCGCAGGTTCTCGCTGATGAGAAGACCTGCGGGGTCGTCGGAACCGCGGTTGATGCGGTAGCCGGTCGACAGCTTCTCAAGCGTGCTCGACAGCGACCGGTTGTTCATTGCGCTGACACGCTGCGCAATCATCGATGAGACATTCGAATTGATACGACTCATGACTCGAAACCTCCATGAACCACCGCTTCATGCGGCGGCCGACGGTGTGCAAGGCGACAGCGCCTGCGCTGGGCAAGCCCGCGCACCATCATTCTCCAGCCCTCTCAGACTCCGCAGTCGAGGACCATGTGACTCGAAGGGCGCATCCTGCGCCCGGGGACAAGTCGGACATTTGAATTCCGACGCGGTTTTGATCGGTGCACCCCTCCGAGATCTTCACGATTGCGCTCAAGCGTGGGGACTTCGCACCCCCTGCGGCCGCTACCTCCCCGCCAGACCGCACGAACCGTCCTCAGCCTGTGATGGGCGCACTCATAACCAGCGTCCCGCACGGCTGAAGCCGCCCCAATTGCGCCCGCGTTCCATGCAAAAACCCGCGTTTCCGCGGGTTCGGCGCCCCGAAGGCCAGCCAGGTCACCGATCAGCCCAGCAGCTTGAGGATGAGCCCCTGCGAGTCGTTCGACATCCGGAGCGCCTGGACGGAGGCTTCCTGCAGGATGCGCGTGCGCGTCATCGTGGCGATCTCGCGCGCGAAATCGGTGTCGCGCACCGCGCTCTCGGCCGCCGCGACATTTTCGTAGGCGACATTCAGGCTGTTCACCGTCGAACCGACCACATTCTTCGAGAACGCTCCCAGCCGCCCGCGCAGGGTCGATACCTGCTTGATGGCGGCGCCGACGATCTCCTGCGCCTTGGTCAGGTTTCCGCTCTGGACATTGGCCGAGCCGCCGGTGCGGAGCTCGGAGAGGAATCCGGTCACCGCGTTCCCGAGGTTGCCCGTCGTGATCGTGTCGAAGCCGATCGACACCTTGCCCGCCATGCCGACTTCGGGCGAAAGGTTGAAGTCGGCGCCGCCGCTCTTGATGCCGATGGTGCGGGTCTGGTTCGTGTTGTTGATCGCGTTGGTCGCGCTGATCGTCACCGAGATGTCGAGGCCTTCGGAGGAGATGCGCCCGACGAGCCCGCTCGTCGTGGCGACCATGCCGTTGATGTTCATCCCCACATTCCGGCCGGTGTCGATGACATTGTCGGAATTGGCTCCGGTCGGCGTGGAGCGGATCCAGTTGCGGTTCGTCGCGCCGCCCGACACCTCGCGCATGCGGACGAAGCTGTCGGATCCATAGCCGGTCGACCGCAGCACCACGAGCGAACCCGAGTTCGCGGCCGAGACGCCGAGCGCCTCGCCGTAGCTGTTGATCGACGCCACGATGTTCGCGATCGCGGTTCCCGACGAGAAGGTGAACTGCTGCGCGCCACGGTTTCCCGTGATCTCGAAGGTGACGGAGCCCTGGCTGCTGTTGTTGAAGTTCGCGCCCGCGGACATGTAGACCACCGCCCGCTGGGCCGACTGCGTGACCTGCACGGAGACGCTTCGGGTGCCGCCTGCGTCGGACAGCTTCGCGGCGTTCACGGTCACATCGGCGAAGCCTGAGTTGATGGCGCCGCCCGACAGCACATAGTCGAAGTTGCCGTTGAAGAGCTTGGTCCCCTGAAAGGTCACCGATCCCGCCAGGCGGTCGATCGTCGAGAGCAGCGAGTCGATCTGGAGCTGGTTCGCCTCGCGCTCCTCGGGGCTGATGCCTGCTTCGTTCGCGCTGGCCGCGACGAGTCCCTGCACCTCGACGAGCATGTTCGAGACTTCCTGGAGCCCGCCCTCCGCGACATTGACCATCTGCTCGGCGCGCTCGGCGTTCGAAAGCGCTGCGCTGATGCCGCGGAGTTCTCCGCGCATGTTCTCGCTCGCGAGCAGCCCTGCGGGATCGTCGCCGCCGCGGTTGATGCGGTATCCGGTCGCGAGACGCTCGAGCGATGCGGTCAGCAGCCTCGTGTTGGTGCTTGCGAGGCGCTGCGCGATGAGTGACGAGGTGAAGAGATTGACCTGGCTCATTCCTGGATCCTCCGGGACTTCGACCGAGCCTTTCGATGCACGCGCGTCGGAACCGCGCAAGCGGACCGCGCCGTGCACCGCGCCATCGCATGGGTTGTGTTGCCGCGAGCTTGGTCTCGGGGCGCCGGGTGCTCCGACCCGGCCTTGTTGAGATCGGAGCGACGGAGCCGAGTCTTCACGGTTGCTTGGGTTTGGTGAGACTTCGCGACGGATCGGATCCCGCATACGCGCGAGGACCGCGTGAGGCGCTTCGAGGCGCGTGAAGCGCACAGCCGTCGCACGCCGTCGATCCGATGCAGGCCCGCCGCGCAGACGCGGCAGACGGCGCGGGCCACAAAGCACGAACCGCCCGGCAAGGTCCGGGCGGTTCGCGTCAGTCAGGAGGATGGGCGCGGGATGCCCGCGCTGGCATTCATGGATTCACCAGAGGATCACTGCTGGAGGAGCCGCAGCACGCCTTGGGCGCTGGCGTTCGCGGTCGCAAGCACGGCGGTGCCGGCCTGCTGCAGGATCTGGGCGCGGCTCAACGCAGCGGTCTCCACCGCGAAGTCCGCGTCGCGGATCTTCGACTCGCTGGCCATGATGTTCTCAAGGCCGATCTGGAGGCTGCGCGCGTTGGTCTGCAGCGTGTTTCGCTCGAACGCACCCAGACGACCGCGCATCGAGCTGACCTCGGTGATCGCGTTGTTGAGGATGGCGTTCGCCTCGCGGGTACGGCCCGCGAGCAGCGAGTTGGGCTGACCGCTCTTGATGCTCTCGAGGAAGAACCGGCCGCTGGTCGTGGTGGTTCCGCCGACGCGGCTTGCCGCCACCGACTGGATGCCGATGCCGACCTGCTGCGTGGTGGTGAGCGCCGGGCCAAGCTGGAAGGTCGCGCCACCTGCGGTGATGTTGAAGTTCGATGGCGTGCCGTTGACCGTGGTCGCGAACGCGACCGAGAGATCGAGGTCGAGGGCAAGCGAGGGCGAGTTGAGCGACACGCGGGTGCCGTCGCCCGTCGCGAGCGCGCCGTTGATGATGGCGCCGACATCGCGGCCGACATCGCGCTGCGTGGTCACGCCGCCGGGAGCGACATAGGTCTGGAAGCCCGGGAACGAGTCGCCGATGCGGCGGATGCTCACGAACGAGTCGCTGCCGAAGGTCGTCGAGTTGAACCACATGCCCGAGGTCTGGTTGCTCGGCACATCGAGGTAGGCGCTGACGCCCGTGGTGTCGCGGACCGTGTTGACGGCTGCGACCACCGCGGAGAGCGGCGTGCCCGACACGAAGCTCATGGTCTGGACGCCGGTGTTGCCCGCGATCTCGAGCGTGACGCTCGACACGAGCGTGCCGCCGACCGCCGAGAGGAACAGCTGGCCCGTCTGCGCCGACTGGATGACCTCGACCGCGACGGGCACCGTGGTGTTCGTGCCGAACTGGACGCCGTGCACCGTGACGCCGGTGAGGGCCGAGTTCGCGATGCCCGAGGTCACATAGGCAAGCGATCCGTTGAGGAGCTGCAGGCCTGCGAAGCTCGCGGTGTTCGAGATACGCGTGATCGATTCGATCGCCGAGTCGATCTGCAGCTGATTTGCCGCGATTTCCTCTTCGCTGACGCCGCCGGTGTTGGCGCTGTTCACGATGAGGGCGGAGATCGAGTTGAGCAGGTCGGCGACCTCGGCGAGGTAGCCTTCCGTCGTCGAGATGACCGAGCTTGCGCGCTCGGAGTTGTCGATGGCCTGCGTCAGGCCCTTGAGCTCCGAACGCAGGCGCTCGCTCACGATGAGGCCTGCCGGATCGTCGGCGCCGCGGTTGATGCGGAGACCGGTCGAGAGGCGTTGCAGGCGCACGGCCATGCTTTCATTCGATCGCGCGAGCTTGTGCTGCGCGATCAGCGACGACACATTGGTATTGATGCGGGACATGGAATCCTCCTTGACTGGAATGCCCGTTTAGGCGGTTTCGCGCCTGTCTGACTGAGCTGCCGCGAGCTTCGCGGCCGCCGGCAGGACCGCCCTGCCGGGCTTCTGCTTGCCACCACGCTGCCCAGCGGGTGGCTGGAACGAACCGAGCTCGCCCCGGAATGCGGCGGCCTGTCGGTTCTCTTCCTTGATCGCGTCGTACACCTCCTTGCGGTGCACCGCGACGGTTGCGGGGGCCTTGATGCCGATCCGCACCTTGTCACCTCGAATGTCGACGATCGTCAGCTCGACTTCGTCGCCGATCATGATCGTTTCATCACGCTGTCGGGAGAGCACCAGCATGTCGTGGGCTCCTTCCTGTACGGGCATCCGTGCCCAATGAAGTTCATCCTTGGAGGGACCGAAGTCCCGCTTCGCCGGCCTGCCGGCACGATTCACGCCTGCTGCGCGACACAGCCGCCGGTCAGGCGATCTTCTGCGCGCTCTGCTCGCCGATCTGGACGAGCTCGTGGCGCGTCGACCACTTCTTCTCCGCGAGCACCAGCTGCATGGCGCGGCGGTTCGCGGTGTTGATGACGATCGGGCCCTGGAGGTTCGCGGTGAGCGACTTCTCGCGCTTGTTCACGATGACGAGCACCTGCGCGTCGCCGGTCTCGTTGAGGCCGAGCTCCTCCATCTGCTCCTTGCGGATGGTCGCCTGGAAGTCGGGGACCCACAGCGCCGGGTCGGTGACCACGAACGCGAGGTCGGGCGTCTCGACCGACTGCAGCCAGAAGAACACGCCGTTCTCGTCGGGCTGGAGGAGCGAGAAGGTCTTGTAGCTCGAGAAGCCCAGCAGTCCCGCGGGGATCTCGATGAGGCGCGACTCGTCGACTTCGACGGGTCCGAAACGGGTGGTCTCGATCAGCATGTCGTGTGCTCCGTTCGGCTTCCATTCCTTGGAGTCCGGCATCCATGCCGGTCGGGCTCCATCCCTGTTCCGTCGAGGAGAGCCGAGCTCCTCGCCGGGGCCCGCTGTCGCGCGGGCCACGCGTCGTTGGTCTATCTGAGGAAATCGAGGATGCTCAGACTCGTCGATCGCGCCGCAACCGCGAGCCCCGCTTCCAGCTGCTGCTGGATCGAGGCAAACTTGGCCGCCGCCGACGCGTAGTCGAGATCCTGGATCTCCGAACGCAGTGACTTGTCCTGGATGATGAGGTCTTCCTCGCGGATCGCCGCGTCCTCGACGCGCTGGGTGCGCACGCCGACCTCCGCCCGCGCCTCTGCGGCGCGCACGAGGTCCTCGTCGAGCTTGGCCGCCGCGATCTCGATGCCACGGGTGTCGTTGGCGATGAGGGCGTCGCGCAGCGCGATCATGTGGGAGAAGACGCTGTCGACCGCGACCTTCGCGGCGTCGACGCCGACGAGCGATGCGCCGGTGGTCTGGCCGAAGATGCCGAGGTCCTGCGCCGCGCCGCTGCCGTTCAGGGCGACGACGCTCGTGACGGCGCCCGGCGCCCCGACGGTGCTGTCGACGAACTCGAAGCCGTTGCCGACCGCGACGAGCTGCGCGGTGAACTCGGCGGGCAGGATGCCCGCTGCGGCCGCTGCGGCGTTCGTGCGCGTGAGGATGTCCTGCGCCGTCACCGCGCCGTTGATGTCGACGCTGAAGGCGCGGCCATCCTTGAGGGTGACGCGGAAGTCGAGGTTGCCCTGCGGATCGGGCAGACCGGTCAACGGATCGATGACGCCCGAGATCTGGCGCACGCCGCGTCCGTCGTTGAAGTCGGAAAGGAGCGTCGATCCGGTGAACGACCGGATGCCCAGCTGCGATGCGGAGGGATTGCCCGAATACTCTTCGATCGCCATCGAGGCGCCCGAGAGTTCGTTGAGCACATTGAGGCGGGTGCCGTCGTCGGAGATGACGACCCGCACGCCGATGTTCTCGATCTCGACCGCGTTCTGGAAGTCCTGCACCGTCACGAGGCCGTTCAGATCGATGATGCGCGCCTGATTGCCGTTGCGGATCTGGATCTGGCCGAGCGGCGTGCTGACGCCGGTCAGCGAATCGAGACGCGTGAGCTGCGTGATGCGCGGGTGGAGGTCGAGGCCCGTGGTGGTGACGCCGCCCGGATAGGTGCCGCGCAGGCCGAGGTCGCCGGCGGTCACCGTCGAGTTCGAGTCGCGCATGATCACCGTGAAGCCTGCGCTCGGGGTCACGGCGACGCGGTCGCCGGTGGTCGCGTCGACGCCGATCACGGCGCCTGGGTCGGTGGCCTGGATCACGGTCGAGATGCGCGAGATCACATCGCCGATCGAGTCGGCGTCGGAGAGGTCGACCTGGGTGATCACGCCGTTGACATCGATCTCGACGGAGCCCGGCCGGACGCCGAGGCCGTTGGCGCCTTCAAGCGACGAGAGACGGGTCGCCAGCGTGAGCGAGGGATCGAGATCGCGCTCGCCCGTCACGCGGCTCGAGAGGGCGCCGAACGCGCGGTCTGCGCCGATCGTGGCCCGAAGGTCGTCGCCGAAGCCCGTGTCGACGCGATGCCCCTGGCCGCTTCCCGTGTAGCGGAGGCCTGCGAGGAGCGAGACCATCGGCTTCGACGAGGTGCGGTCGCCGGAGAAGTAGTAGACGCCGTTGCGCTCGCGATTCGACATCGAGACGAGCGAGTTCAGCATCGAGTCGATGACGCCGGCCTGCGTGCGGCGGGTCGCTTCGTCGCTGCCGGTGCCGACCTGCGCGAGGCCGATGACCTTGGCCTCCTGCAGCAGTTCGGTGACATCGCCGAGGGTGGTATCGATCGAGTCGAGGATCGAGCCGGCCTCGCCGAGGTTGCGGACCCGCTGTTCGCGGCGCTCGAGGATCTCGTTGAGGGACAGCACCGCCGATGCGCCGATCGAGTTCTCGCTCGGTCGCTGGAAGTTCAGGGCAGACGACATCTGCGCCTGCAATTGCAGCATGCGCTGGCTCGTGCCATTTATGCCCGCAAGCGCAATTCTTGACGCCAGGACATTCGGTACGCGGGAGAGTGAGGCAGGAATAGCCGTCATGGAGATCGCTCCGATGACCCCGATGCAAGGCCCGTGCCAGCCGTTCCCAGACTGGATGAACCCAACCTCCGCGGCTTGCTTCCACGCCCATTGCGGTCACAATGGGGGGATGCCCCTCCCCGAGCCCTGCCGTCCGGTTCTTCCCGCAGCCCTCGCCCTGTGCGCCGCCCTCGCGGCCGGAGGCCCGTCCCTCGCCGGCGGTGAGGTCCTGCTGGTTCCGAACAGCGGCACCGACACGATCTGGGCCGTCAATCCGGTCGACGGCGCCGTCATCAGCCAGCAGTTCATCCCGAACCCGGGGAACCTGATGGGCCAGCCGATCCAGGCGATCCCGAGCGGGACGGGCACCATCCTCGTGACCGACGAGGTCAGGAAGAGCGTCTTCGAGTTCGCGGCCAACGGAACCTACATCCGCACCCTCGCCGGCCCGAAGCAAGGCGTGCTTGGCGCCTACTCCCTCTGCGTGCGCGACGGCTTCGTCTACTTCACGAGCGGCAGCGGCATCAGCACGAGCCAGGGCGTGATCTACAAGGTCGCCCTCTCGGGCGGACCTGTCACCGTCTTCAGCGACTGGATGACCGTGGGCGCCCCCCGCGGGATCCAGCCCTTCGGGACTGGGTTCCTCGTCGGGAACTCCACCGATGACGACCTCGAGATCGTCTCCGCGACGGGACAGGTCGCCGCCACGCCCTTCCACGACTCGGACGGCGCCCTCAGCATCGACTTCCCCCAGCAGATCAAGAAGCTCGAGAAGGGCCAGATCGTCGGCAGCGCCTGGATGGTGAGCGGATTCAGCGATCCGTCGGGCATCCACCTCTTCTCGGCGAACGGGACTTCGAACGGTTGGTACGGCGCGGGAACCTCCCCCCGCGGCTGCCACATGCTTCCGAACGGCGACATCCTCTTCACGGCGGGAACGCAGATCCGCAGGATCGACATGACTTCGGGCAGTTCGGTGGTCCTGTTCGACGGCGGCTCGAGCTCGAGCTTCCGCTTCATCGACCTGTACGCGCCCCCTGCGCCCTGTGCGGCCGATGTGGACGGCAGCGGCACCGTCGACGGCGCCGACCTCGCGGCCGTGCTTGCGGCCTGGGGCAGCGCGGATCCCGCGGCGGATGTGAACGACTCCGGCACGGTCGACGCGTCGGATCTCGCGGTGATCCTTGCGGCGTGGGGCGCCTGCTGAGTCGGATTCCCTGCGCACCCGATCAAACGAACAGGACCAGCCTTGCGGCTGGTCCTGTGCTTTCGGTTGGTCGTCCGAGGTTCAGCGGCGGCGGCGCGCGGCGAGGCCGGCGAGGCCGAGCAGCGCGAGCGCGCCCGGCGCGGGGACCGGACCCTGGGTGACCAGGATGTTGTCGATGCGGTTCGAGCCCGTCGCGGCGGAGGCGACCGCCTCGAAGTTCTGGAAGCGCAGGATCACTTCCGACTGGTTCTCAGCGGCGGCGCCGAGGGCGAGCGTGTACGAGTAGAGCGGGTTGTAGGTCGTGCTCGACCAGGTGCCCGGCGAACCGCCGCCACCCGACTGGAGCACGGTGTACGCGAGCAGTTCCGTGAAGCTCGTCCCGCCGTCCACGCTCATGAGAACGCGGAACTCATCGGGCCCGGTGCTGCTGCGGGCCTGGTCCCAGCCGAGGTTGATGTCGGTGAAGCCGAGCGTCGAGAACTTCGCCTGGAAGTAGTCGTTGGGGCTCCAGTTGTTGGCCGAGAACGCGTACTGGCTGCCGTTGCCCGCGGGCGAGGTGTAGGTGGAGGCGGCGAGCGCCTTCACGGCCTTCAGCTCGCTGCCGAGGAAGTTCGCGCCTTGGTTCGCCACGCCGGCGCCGTTCGGGCCCGGGGGCAGGTAGCTGGTGCCGGTCGGGACATTGCCGGTTCCGGTTGGGAAGGCCGTGGGAATCGTCCAACCGACGATGATGCTTGCGGAAGCCGAGCCGGCGACAGCCGCTGCGACGAAACCTGCGGTCAAAAACGAACGGATCGACATGGGAATCACTCTCCGAAATGAGCTGAGGGGGCACCGCGGAACGCGGTGGAGCCGTGCGGGGCACGGCTCGGAAACACGAACACGCTCCGCACGAGACGGAACGGGTAAGGAGCGCAATCGGACAGCCGACCCTGTCATCGAATGGGGCGAAGTCGGCGATTTCTCCTTGATCAGCTCACGACGACGCCGAGAACCCGCCCGCCCGCGCCTCGCTGCGAAACCGATCGGTGGATAATCCCCATCACGCCCCACCATGGAACCGCGCTACTTCTACATCGACGCCGCCGGCACCCGCAGCGGCCCGTACTCCGAGACCGACCTCGAGCGGCTGGCCGAGATCGGCGGCATCGACTGGGCGGGCTCCATCGAGTTGGAAGGCCTCGGCCGAACCTGGCGCATCACCGAGGTCGGTTGGCTTGCGGATGCGATGGTGCGTGCGCGCCAGCGGCGCCGCGATGTGATCGAAGGGACCGCGCGAGCGGTGGGCGCCGCCCCCGATCAGCGGTCCCCTGATGTGCCGCCCGACGCCGGTCCTGAGACCTCCCCCCCGCCGGGATCGCCGCCACCCGATGCGTCGACGCAGGACCCGCGGGCACCGAGGCCTCAGCAGTCGGCGCCTCCGACCTACGCCCCATGGCCACCGCTCTCGTCGGAACCGAACGGCGCGGCGTGCTCGCGCGTGACCTACATCCTGCTCGGGTTGCTTCCCGCCTTCGTCGGCGTGTTCGGGCTCAACAACCTGGTGGCCGGCTACATCCAGCGCGGCGTCGTGCAGCTCGTGCTCTCGATCTTCACGATCGGCGGCACCTTCGGCACCCTCTTCATGACGCCCTGCTGCTGCATCGGCATCCCGCTGTGGGCCGTGCTGTTCGTCTGGATGCTGTTCGAGATCGTGACGGTCGACCGCGACGCCCGCGGGGTTGCGATGCGATGACCGCGTGAAGCGGCGCCGGACCTCTCGCCCGCCGCGCGTCAGAGCGCGAGCAGCTGCTGGATGGTCTCGTCGATGATGGTGATGAACCGCGCCGCGGCCTGGAACTGGCGCTGATAGGCGAGCATGTTGATCGACTCCTCGTCGATCGACACGCCGCTCATCGCCTGCACCTGCGAGTCGAGGCTCTCGCGCACGAGCTTCGTGCTGTCGGCGCGGTTGATCGCCGCCTCCGCGCGCACGCCGAGCGCGGTGGTCTCCGCGGTCCAGAAGCCGCGGATACTTCGCCCGCCGAGCGTCTCGATCTGCTGGGTCGAGAGT
>Ga0209972_10001370_pt1 | contig 21483 bp, 27 predicted proteins | sample NOAtaG_7_FD_187302 | JGI IMG/M metagenome (GOLD analysis project Ga0209972, IMG submission 187302) | Freshwater lake microbial communities from Lake Erie, under a cyanobacterial bloom - NOAA_Erie_Diel1S_2200h metaG (SPAdes) (version 2) | ecosystem: Environmental > Aquatic > Freshwater > Lake ... | reverse complement strand
ATGACTCGCCGTCGATGATCGAGCCGCATTTGTTGCTGGCCCAGAACCATGCGGCAGAGCGCATCGCGAACTCAGGCGTCAGCAACAGGTCAGGATTGGCAACCAGATCCACGCCGAGGGCTTTGCCACAACGGGTGTAGTTGTCCTTGCCGGTGAGCTGTTTGGCACCCCTGCCCCTCATCGCCCAACCCTCACCAGACTCGGTGGGGCCGTTGCCCATACGGTTCGCGTAGCAGACGTTGGCGATGGCTTCTGGCTTACGCTCCAGCGCCAAGGCGAACTTGTTGGGGATGTTCTTCCCCTTCTCGTCCTTCTTGGGTCGGGTCTTGCCGGGTTTGGCGGGGTCAGGTTCCTGCTCGGAGAAGCGAGCTGGCCAACAGACCGCCATCGTGGCGGCGCGGTAGTTCAGGTTCTCTTCGAGCATCGTGTAGCCAGCCGACTCGTGAGCCGTCTGCGCGATGAACGCCGCAACTTGGTTGGGCGTGTTGATCTGAAATTCAGCGCACGCCTTCTGCACCCACTCGATCCACGCAGAGGCGATGGCTGGCTTCACATCAGCCGCGATCAGGTGTTCGATGCGAGGGATCATTTCTTGTCCTTCATGCGGCTACCTTGCGAGGAGCCAAGCAGGAACGCGAACATGGAGGTCACGATGGTGCCCATCACGTACCCGAGGATCGTGTCGGCGTAGCGTTGGCCAGATTCAGGGATCGACGCCCAGATCAGCGAAGGGATGAAGATCACTGAGAAGATCGACCAGAACGCGATGAAGTAGTAGATGAATCGACGAACCAACGGATCGTCAGAGTCCATTGCTTTCATCTGCATTTCTGTTGCGCGTTGGCGTGACTTCTCATCCAGCTCTGCCATGAACTCTTCGTGCTTCATGGCTTCGGCTTTGAGCTTCTCGTTGTACTCAGGGCTTGCTTCGCCTTCGGGCTTCAATTCAATGCCGAGCTTCTCTTGCACGGCGTCAACGCCCTTCTCGATCACCGCATCGGCGACTTTGTGCATTCCATTGCTGATGAGGTTTGAAACGATTGATGCAACGATGGGCAACATGGTCAGGCTCCGAACTGGGCAAAGATGAACAGGGCAATGCCCAAAGAACCCACGCCGCATGAGGCCCAGAACAAGGGCATCATCACGGCGAGGATCGCGGCGGTTGAGAGAACGATGCCGATCTGCAAGAGCGATCCGGCATACGTGAAGTAAGGAGACTTCTGCTTCGCGACATCGCGCTCTGCTTCGAGCGCCTTAGCCTTCTTCTCGATCTCAGCCATGTCGTCGCGCATACGTTGCGCTTCCGAGTGGTAGTGCTGAGAGAGTTGCTTGTCGTGAACCAGATCTGCGGTGGTCTTGTAGACCACAGAGCGAACATTCTTGGCTTGGTACCAAGCCCACTGGTTGTTCGCTGAGATCGTGTTGGTCAGGATCTTGGAGCTGTTGCTCCCGCCGACCAAGGTGTTGATCGCGAGGACTGCGGCAAACAGGGTTACAACAATCGCGGCACGGCGTTTAATCAGGATCTCGAGTTCGCTTCTGGTCATTACTTCTTTCTTTCTGTAAATCCTCAATCAACTTCTCGACCCTCTCGATCTGTTGAGTTGCTTTCTTGTCGGTGAGTTCTGCGCGTTTGTTTGCACTGTTGGCGTCCATACCGATCCATACGACCAGCGGCAACAGAATTGCGAACACAAGCACAAGGATCACCACGGATACGAGCTGTCCCATTTGATCCTCTGGAAATGAACGACGCCCATCAGCGCCCAGAACTCGATTAGGAGAAGAACTCCCGCCGCGACGTACCACGCCCTGTCCTTGAGTTCTCTGATTCGTTGCCATCGTCTTGCCTCAGCTTCTCTGCGTTGACGCTCTTCTGTTGCAAGTGCTTCCGCCTGCTCAACCTTGATGCGTTCCCACATCTCGTTGAACTGCGTCCACAGGTCTTTCAGTTCGGGGGGTGCGTGATAGATCATCTCTTCACGTAGCTCGACCCACATTTGCTCGAGTTGCATCCGCACCGTGATGCGTTTGAGCGCACGCTCACCCACACTCTCGTCGCCGGTGTAGACCTGCTTGGCCTCCAGCTCGAGTGCGTTGTGGATCTGGCTGATGATCTCGACCTGACGAATGAACTCGCCGAGTCGTTTGGTGATCTCGGTGAACAACTGGTGTTCACTGATCTCTATCTCGACCGGTGCCGCCTTTTGCTTCTTCTTGTTGGTGACAACGGAAGACAGATCGGAAACAGACTGTTCCTGCTTCCCTACGCCCATGAACTCAGCGAGTTCCTTGGCGATACCTTGGACTTCACCTGCGGTGGACTTGATGTCCTTGTAGAGCTGGCACCCCTTCTTAACCGCCGCAACCGCACCTTGCGCGAGGGCAAGGGCTGTGAACGGATCAATCACATCACTGGTGCGGGACTTTGCCGCCGCTCAGGAACATGAGGCCGGACACGAAGATCAGCCCGACCACCCAGTAGATCTTCTTCACAATCGACTTACCGATGTTGGCGTACACACGCTCGAGCGCACGCTCTGCGGCTCTATCGGCAATGTGATTGATCTCCTCCTCTGTGAGACCTGCAAACTCTTTTCGTTCCATTTCAACTCCAGAAAAACAAAACCCGCCAGACTGGCGGGTCGGCGAGATTGCGTATGCACTTCAACACACGGCTGACGATCAACCTCACGAACTGCAAATTGGAGCAGACATCGAGAGCGGCGATACGCCGAGAGGAATCATTGAGGGATCAAGAATGTCCCCAGTGTCCTTGTCTCGAAGAGCATGGATGCAGTACGCCACCGTCTCATCGGTGAGCGCAACAAGCTCATGCACCTTGTCGGCTCGGATGTAGATCATGTGCGGGGCAGAGAACTCCGTGGCCACGCCTTCAACCGTCACCTTGAGCTTGCCGCTGGCAAGCAGAGTGAGGTGATCGAACTGATGCGTATGCCCAATCTCGGTATCTCCCGCCCTGCGAAAACGCATCATGCGGGAGAAGAGATTGGCAACACAGCCGAGAGTGACGACTGGTGCACTCATCATGTCACCGTCGCAGGGATTCCGGGCTTAGTCGGCCAAACAATATCGTTCGGGAAGCCCGGCTGACCAGTGATGTCTCGAAGTTGCTGACGATAAGCCGCCCATTCGGATCTGGCTTCTGCGCTAAGCGGCACATCGGGAAGTTGCGTCCAGTCGCTTTCCGCAAGCAGTGCGTTTCTCCTTGAGATTGCGACATCGCTCGGGGGCGGCACGTAAGGTTGAACAACTACGGTGCCAGTCTGTCCCGGAGCAACGGGTACGACGGGGGTCTTGATTTCTTCCCAGTACCGAACGGGGGCGTACATCTCGACAATGCCTTCGATAGTTTCACCCTCGAATGGGAGGCGAGCGCCGATGTGTAGAGTCGGGTTGCCGTCAGAGGCATAGACAACCTCCATACAGCGTGCCGCCTCGTCAACCGAGATGATCTCGTAGGTATAAGTAATGGTCATGAAATTCCTCCAGTTCGAGTCCCCGTGGCGGACCACGTAATGTTTGAGTTGCCGGTCACAGCGTTGCCACCAGAACCCCCGGCCGATGGGCCAGCGCCGGGGTAGCCAGCATTCCCTACGCCGCCGGTAGCCCCCGCAGCTCCCCAACCGCCGCCAGCGCCGCCAGTGCCGCCAAAGGCCACATAACCCGGAGCGTCGCCTTGACCACCCGAACCAGCGGCACTCAAAGTTCCGGCGGTTCCGGCTCTCGCATCGAGGTTTGGGGTGTTCTGAGGAAGCGCGGTGCCGCCTGATGAGTTCGTGAGACTTGACCTGCCGCCACCGCCACCGCCACCGTTGCGGGCTGTGACGTTTCCATAACCGTCAGTTATTTGGTTTCGCTTGCCGCCACCACCGCCACCACCGCCACCTGCAATCGTGCCGTTGTTTGCGATGGTGATTGCGCTGGAGACGCTGAGCGCAGTGCCGCCAGCACCACCGACGTTTGGAGCGGAAGCGCCGTTACCGTTTCCGCCAGCGCCACCCATACCAACAATGATTCCGTTGTTGGTGAGCTGAACGCCGCCGGGGAATGAGCCGTTAACAGTCAGCGCGGGAGTGCCCGTGCTGTTTGAAGATATATAGATCCCGGAGTTGATGGTTGCGACAACTCTGCTTGATTGGTTCCAGCCAGCGTTGATTGCGAGTGTGCGGAGGTTGGCGTTCGTCTGGTTCGATGAGATCGTAAATGCGAACTGATTGGCTTTGCCGTAGCCATTGCTCATGCTGATCGCGCCGCTCGGCACGCCGAACAGAGTTCGAACGTTTGAGTTGCCCATGCTGATCGTCGCGGTAGATGACAGCCCAAGCTCAGTGTTTACCTGAGACAGCGAGATTGGGCCGGAGGATGGAAGCGGCATATCACGCCCCTTTCAGTGACTTCTTGATTTCAACAATCTGTTTTGCCAGCTCAACACAGGCGACCAGAGCGGCATTTCCGTAGGCAACAGACATCACGCCGTCCGTTGAGCGAACAGCGTTTGGAAGCAGTGCCTTCAAAGATTGAGCGCCGACGCCGACTTGAGTCTCGCCTGTGTCCTTGCGGTCGTAGATGCCAGCCAGCAAACCAGCGAGACGATCAACAAAGTCTGTCGGAACAGATCGCCAGTTTTCTTTTAGGCTCTCGTCAGAGAACGCAGTAATGTCGCCTGACGTCGCAAAGTTGCCCGAGGCGTCAATCGACCATAGGTTCGCGCCAGCGCCACCAGAGCCGTTTGTCGTCGATAGTCGAGTCACGCCGTCGGTTGCGACGTAGAGGCCCCGACCCGCAACGCCGGGGATGTGCATCTCAAACATGGCGCTGACCGCGTTCGTGACGTTCATGCGGGTGCCGGTTGTTTGCAGAAGCCCAGAGAAGGTCTTCGTCCCGCCAACAACCTGATCCCCCGTGGTGTAGACGCCATTGGTCACGCTACCCGCATTGCCGCTGACGTTGCCCGTGACGTTGCCCGTGACGTTGCCAGTCACGTTACCCGTGACGTTCGCAACGATGCCGTTGGAGAAAGTCTTCACGCCCGAAATCGTCTGCGATCCATCGAGCTGAACAAAGTTGTCCAGCGCGGCGGCAGTCATGCGAAGTTCAACCCTGTCGCCCGAGCTATACGAGCGAGCAGTCGTGCCCTCTTGAGCGCGAACGATTGTGAACGTGTCGGCGACTCGAGCCGTTACCTGAACAATCTCGAGGTTGTTGCTCGAGTCCATCAGTACGGCGTTGAAGACCTGTCCCGCAGACAGACCGGGGAACAGAGCACCAGTTCCGGCGGAGACGGTAAGGCTGGTCGCTACGGATGAAAGCGATGCCGCAAGAGTGGCGCTCGCGCCGTTTGAGAAACGAAATGGCATTACGCCCCCACTTTCTGTTCGAGTCGATTAAGACGCGCCTTGAGTTCAATGACCTGTTGAGCCAGCTTAATTGCTGAGACCAATGCCGCGTTTCCGTAGGCCAACGTCAACGACTTCTCTGGTGACGCGCTGGTAGACACAACTTCCGGCAAGAGGAGCTTCATTGACTGTGCGGATGCGCCAGCCTGCCGTTCGCCCGTGTCGATTCGGGTGTATGTCCCGTGCCTGATCTGGGCCAACTGCTCAACAAAATCGTCAGGCAGTTCCGCCCAATCCTTCTTGAGTCGCTCATCAGAGTAGGCGGTTATGTTTCCAGCGGCCGTCATATCGCCGTTGGCCAAGTACACATACCAGCGCCAAGTCGATGCGCTCCACCCGCCAAGACCAAAGTACCCATCGCCCCTCAGGTGCAACGACGTGCCGTAGGCCCCTTGACAATGGAACGTGATGTTCGCGAGATTTGAGTCGCCGGTGCCGCCGTTGTTTCTCACCTCGACGGCGCTGACGTTCGACCCTTGTGATCCAGCAATTGCCGCGCTGGTCCACTTTGCATTCGCACTGTTCGAGCTGGTCGCCGTAGCCGCGTTGCCGCTGATAGAGCCACTGCTTGTGATGTAGCCGTTTGGATTCGTGCTGTTGTATGGCGTAAAGCCCAGAGCGCCAGTTACGTCGCCCGAAGAAAGGGTAATTGCGCCGGTGCGGGTGTTGAACGAGGTGACGCCGCCAGTGGGCGAGGACCAAGTTGGCACAGCGCCGGGGCCAGCGGACGTAAGAACCTGCCCTGCACTGCCATAGCTCGGAGAGCCGACAGCACCCAGACCGAGGGCCGCATTCAGGATCGTTGCGCCGCCCAAGTAGTTCTGTGCGGTACCGTCCATGTACAGGTTCCAGCGGTCGGTGCCAGAAGCAATCGCACCACGGAACCCGATGTTCGTTCCGGCCCCAACCATTGACGAGTCGGCGCGGAATCCTTCCTGTGTAGTGACAGTAGATCCCGCACCGATGGTGCCCTGAGCGGCTTGGAAATGGGTCAGTCTACCCAGCGTGAAAGACGCGGCGGCGGTGTTTAACGCCGAGCGGTATGACACTGCGGCGGAGGTCACATCGGACTGAACAGAGCCGTCCGACAAGTAGTTTGATGCAGAGACGCCCCCGCCCACATTGCGAGCACTGCGAATGTTTGATGCACCGGCGGAAGTCGTGCCTACGAGGAAAGCGCCAGCAACATAGTTGTTGGCTCCGCCATCCATGTAGATGTTCCAGTTCGAAGCCCCAGAACCGATGACCCCACGGAAGCCGATGTTTGTTCCCGCGCCGGAGAGCGAAGAGTCGGCAACGAATGCGTTCTGGGAGTTGACGGTCGATCCAGCTCCGAACGTGGCCTGCACCGCTCGGTAGTGAATGATGTCGGGCAGAGTCCAAGTGGCCGCCTCGGTACCGAGAAGCGTTTGGTAGCCGCGAGCACCAGCCGTCACATCCGACATGATGGTCATCTCTGCGCGCAGAGCGGACATCAATGTTTGACCCGTCAGGCTTCCACCGATTATGACCTTTCCGTTTGCGAGGGACGTGTTCCCGATGAGCAGACGCCCGCCGACAATCCCCACATCACCAGAGAAGGTGTCACCAGCCTTGTTCGCCGGAGTGAAGCCGAGCGCGTTCGTCACCTGCAACGAGGTGATCGAGTTCTGGGTGGCCAGAGAGCCGAGGCCGAGGTTCGTGCGAGCCGCAGACGCATCAGCCAGATCGGACAGATTGCTTGCGGTCTCGAGCTTGCCGTTGTTGAGGTTTACGAAGTTGGCATCGACCTCCGCATTGGTCAGCGGAGACCCTTTGCCAGCGCGGGTGACGATTGCAACCATTACTTCAATCCTTCAAATCAGCTTACGGTGACAGTCCAAGTGATGGCCATCGCATCATCGACGCCCTTGTTCACGACGGGGAACACGGTGCGGCACTGCATGGTTCCGGCAGACGATGCGTTGAACACACCGGCTTCGGTCACGGCACCCGTGCCTGTACCGGCGGGGAACGTGGCTGACTGAGTGACCACAGCGGCGGCAACAGTCAGGGACGACAGAGCAACGCGGCCCAACTCTGTTTGCAGGGTAGTGTCGCCAGCGGCGGGGGCGGTAGTGCCCGAGCCAATGGCCATGTGGCTCATCACGTTGGAGGCAGTGCCAACCATGCGCGAGGCGATGAACTGCTTGCCGACAGTCACAACGAGGTTCTTCACCTCGCGTTTGTCTTTGAGCTGGCCATTCTTGTCGAACAGCTCGACCAGCACATTGCCGATCAGGGTGACGGTTTCTTGTTTATCCATGATTACTCCTTAAAAGTTGCGTCCAGTGCCGACGTAATCCTCGGCAAAGTAGGTGATGTCGCAGTAGTCCTGCATCGAGAGACTTCCTGCATCCGATGCGCCAACTGAGTCGTTGACGCCTTTGCCGTGCTCGATGACTGCGGCATCAGAGACGAACGTCGTGTTGTTGAGAAACTTCGAGAAGAAGTATTCGATGCCGTCGCCGATGGACGCGCTGTCGTCGATGTTTACGCCGTCAGCCAACAGCTTCGTGAACTCAACAGAAAGCACATCTGTTGGTGCAACGATGTCGTTCAGAACCTTGTCGAATGAATGAAACAACGCATCCGCAAGGCTCACTGAGTCACTCAGTGCCTTGCCGTGCTGGACGGTTGCTGTGTCATTGAGCGAGAACGAATCGACGAATGCTTTCGATACCACACGAGCCGCAACGTCATTCAGCGTGAAGCCGTCGGCGAGCGCCTTCGTCAGTGATCGTTGCATCGCGTCGGCGGTCAACACCTGATCGGCCAACGACTTCGACGCAGACTTGATTGCGGCGTCGTCCAGCGTGAAAGTGTCCGCGAACGAGCGAATGAAGATCAGCGTCTTGAAGAACGTCTCACTGAGCGTGATCGCGTCGGCGAGGAGCTTAGATTTGGTCTTGCTCGCCGCGTCTGTCAGTGCAACTGAATCGGCCAGCGCCTTGTTCGTGCTGATCGTCAGCGCGTCAAGGATGATGACGATCTCGGGGATGAACTTGAACCGGCCAGTCGTGTCGAGGTATGCGGCCAGCGACAGTTCGATGTACTCAATGCTTGCCGATGGTACCGATGCAGTGATCGCCGCATTGGGTCGAACAACCGCAACAGACATCCGAGGTTTGACTCGGGTAATGTTCGCGGCTGTTTCGTTTGCGGTGATCCGTACTGACATCAGAAGTCCTCTCGCACCTTGAACTTCAAGGTGTCGTAAACAGTCTGTCGCTGACCGTCAGCGAACGTGATCTCCACTTCGCCTTCGTAATCGCCGGGTGTGCCCTCGAGCATTGCGGGGTCAGAGGCGGGGTAGAACACCACCTGCCCCAAGGGGCCGTTGGTCACTACACCGATCACGGTGGCTTGCAGGGTCGTTGCGCCGAGGGCGCGGAACTTGAGCACCACAGTGCAACCGGTGATGTTGATCGCCGCGTTGGTCGTGTCGTCGGTCAGGGTGCAGACCAGTGCAGGACGGGTGTCGCCTTGGACGAGTTTGATTTTTTCTGTCATACCTTCCTCATCTGCACTGATAACGTTGAACGCACATTGCCTCGCACAGCGCGTTGGCGTGCGTCGTTCAAGCCGGAAAAGAATCGGGCTTGATTGATCTGTGCGGCTTCAACGTTGGTGTAGGGCTTGCCGGGATTGACTTGCAATCTGGCTTTGGCCCCGAAGGAGATGATTTCTCCCCACGTCTCGAGCAAGAAGTCCGCGATCTGAGTTGCTGATCGCAGAGGCACGAGCGCCACGCGCATTGTAATAGCGTTCTGGTACCGCTGATTCGGTATTGGCGTGAATGTGATCGTGTCGTACTCGTCTCTTTGCGTGTAGCCCTTAGGCTCCGCCTTCTCGGGACGGTAGTCGCCGATGATCGTGTTGTACGGATCAGGGGTTGCGATGTCGTCCGGCGCGAGAGCTGTCAGCTCGGTGCCACGGAACCACACCCGCATGATCTTCGTGACGCGCACATCGCCGTCCGGCTCGAGGTCGTAGGTGTCCACGTCCGGCACCAGCGTCAGCGGATCGAGCGTCACCTGATGGATCAGGCTCTTTTCGCAGAACTCGATGATCGTGTTTTGAATGGCTTGCGTAGCCATGTCAGGCGTGACGCCGGGTACGTCTGGATACACCAGAGGGAAAAAGTCTTGGTAGGTCTTCATGCGCCCTGCATCCCTGCTTTGAATTTCTGATACAGACCAGCGGCACGGCCATCAACCGCGAACTCGTCGTCACGCATCTCAGCTCGAGCGGCGACGTAATCCACGAGGGGCACGGTGTACTGCTGAGGGATCGGGACGGTGGAGCCACCGGTGTAGGTCGGAAAGTCGTTGGTCAGGTTCGACAGGAACAGATCGGGACGGATGCGTCGCGCCTCGTACAACGCCTGTTGTGCGTAGGTGAGCAACTGGGCCTCCGTATAACGATTCACCTGTCCTTCGACGGTCTGGTCGTTGAGAAGGACGCGAGCGTCGTCGATGATCTGTTGGAAGGTGGCCATGTCTGTTACCAAAGAACTTTCCGCGCCCAGTAGTTGGCGCTGAACTTGTCGTCTTTTGTGAGGTTGCCGTTCTTGTCGCGGATACCCGCAGACCGGCTGAGATAGTTCTTGCGGCGGTCAGCGTCCTTGTGCTGAGTGAAGTCCTCCATTCCACGGAGGCCGAAGCGCACGAGCTTTACGTCGTCGCCCTTCTTCGCCAGAACCACCTTCTTTTGGGTGGCACCCTTCGGTGCGTCCTTCGGCTTATTGAAGCCGTCGAACTCTTGTCCCCGGTAGATGAGCTTGCCGCCCTGACGTTTAACGTCACTGGCCTTCATGCTTCTCTTCCTTGAACACTTCAATCTTTACTTCGTCGGTGACTCCAACGGTCTCCGCGAATCCGGGCGCTTTCTTGCCCTTGCCTTTCGGCTTCGTCTCTACCTGTGCTGGTTGCGCGTCAGCGGCTTCGGCATCGACCCATCGACCCTCGCTCTCGGCGATGATCGCGGCGTCATAGACGGCGAGCTTTCCTGATCGTGTGTTTCGCATCATTCGCATAGGCGGTCTCCAGAAAAAGAAAGACCCACCCAGATTTCTCCGGGTGGGTTAAACATCGCCCCCTTGCGAGGGCGACTCTCTTGGGTGATTAGCCCTTGACGGCAACCATGTTCACCAAAGCCTCAGGCTTGATGACACCGTAGCCGTACACGTTCAGACCGCGAACGATGTTGCCGAAGGTGGCAGTCGAACGGATGGTCTCGACGTTGGTCATTTGGGAAGCGAAGGTGATCGCGTCCTTGGTACCAGCCATCAAGTAGCTGTCGCCGTCGTTGGTCTTGGGCAGGTTGTTCGACACGTAGACCATGAAGCGGTCGATCATGCCGAGCTTGCCGTTACGCAGAGGAGACACGCTGTCACCAGTCAGGTAAGCCTGTTTCAGGTCAGAGCGTTTCACCATCGCGGCCATCCACGAAGGGATCACCAACCAACGGCCAGTCTCGGGAACATTCTGTTCGTCGAGGGCTTGGCCAGCATCCAAGAACAGGTCGAGGATGGTGGAGCTGGTGACGCTACGGGGAGCGGCGTCGGTACCGAGCACCAAGTTGCCGGAGATCACGCCAGCGGTGTTGCCCTTGTTGGCGGCAACAGCGGCGGCTTTGGTGCCGTTCAGGATGTCGCCGTCGATGGCGATCTTCATCTGCTCAGTGGCATCGTTCGTGAAGATGTCCATGAGCTTGAGGTCGGTCTGAACAGCATCAACATCGTCCAGCACCAAGCTGAAATACTTGCCTTGGTCGATGTTCAGTTCCACGGGGGCGCTGTCGGGAACCTGATTGGTCAGGTTCATGCCCTTGGTGTAGTTGCTGATGGTGATGGTGGGGATCGTGCGGATCTTCACCTTGTCGCCTTGACCCTTGATCTCGCCTTCCCAATCGTTGTTGGAAATTTCGGAGAAGACCGTGGTCTTGTAGAACTTGGCTTGGAGCTTGCCGCTCCAAATTTCGGGGATGAAGTTACCGCTGTACTGGGTGTAACCGTTGCTTGCTGGATATGCCATTTGGATTTACCTTTGAAATGAAAAAACCCGCCGAAGCGGGTCTGTGTTGGACGAAAAAAAACCGGCTCTAAGCCGGTCTTTCTTCAACGAATCGGGTCATCGAATTCGACCCTCGAGTTGAGCCGCTGTGATGTCGGCCTCAATGGCGATTGCGTCCTTGTCTGAAACAGCTCCTCGGCGCAGACGGTCGTAAAACGCTGTGATCTCAGCTCGCGTCCAGATCTTCTTGGACGGTGGAGCCTCGGGCGTTTTGTTCGTGTCAGGCACGAGTTGCTGTTCAAGGCGTTGGGCGCTATTCGCCGCCCACGATGAAGATGTCTTCTTGTACGTTTGGAAGAACTTCGCCACACGAACAGCGTCGCGGGACTGTTCTGCTCTCGACAACAGATCGAACTTCTTCGAACCTGTCAGCTCATCAACCTCTTCCAGCCACTTCAAGAAGCCTGCGTCCTCGTTGAGCTGTTGCCACTCGGGCACCATCTCGGACAGAGACTTGAAGAAGTCGCGTTCGATGTTGTTGGTTGTTACCGTTTGAACAGACGAGAGCTGTGCTTTGAGGGCGTCGATTTCCGCTTGCTTGCCAGAGATCTCCTCGCGGGCGATCCGACGTGCAACGTCAATCAATCCTTCTCCGTACTGCTCGATCTCTTCTGGCTTGACCAGAGGTTCGACAGGTTTGGCGTTCTTGATGACTTCAAGCTCGGCTTGAAGGGCATCGAGTCGGCCTTTCAGTTCTTTGTTCTCGTGAGCGAAACGTGGAACCTCAGAGTTGTACTTGCCCTGCAATACCTTGAAGCGGTGTTCCCATGTGTCGTCCTGCTGGCCAGCGGGAGGCGTCTGGGAGTCGTTCTGTGGTGGAGGGTTTTCCTGAGACTGGGGCGGCGTTTCCTCGTTGGGAGGAGGCGTGCCCTCGTTCTGTTGGCTCTGTTGTTGCTGTTGCGCTTTGCTGAGTTCTTCAAGCAGTGCGTCGGCCTTTGCTTCGGCTTCCAAAACTGCGCGTGGTACGTTAGACATTGATACTCCGTGAGCCGAGACGGTCGCGGTCGAGCCTCGCGGGGATTCGAGCGATTCGTTCGGTGTTCTACGGTTTCCAGTTGAAGGGCTGGCCCCTTTTGCGGCGGAGTGCCGCTAACCACCCTGACGGGCAGTTACCGCGATTTGCGGATGACTTCTTCTGCGTTGGCTGATTTGTCGAGCAACTCTTCAACAGCCTGAGCGGCACCCTGTTGCCAACGCGAGAGCACTTCGTCTCTTGTGTTGCACGAGTCCTTGTACAGGTCTTGTAGTGAGTTCTCGAGCCATGCACGAATGGTCTCGAAACGATGATCGCCCTTGAGTGATGCAAGGGCGTTCAAAACTTGGGTGTCGGGCTTGCGAAGCATTAACGCTTGGGCAACAGCGTCTTGCTGTCGATGTTCGAAGTGTCAATGATTCGTTTGCCACCGGTGCGAGGGGCCATGACGGAGCGGCGACCTTCGTTGCCGTAGTTCTCGTCGTAGCTGGATGCACGCTCAACAGACAGATTCTTCTTGCGCTCAGCAACGTCTTCGGAGAAGGTCTTGCCGTTCACGCGAGCTGGCGCAGGCTTCGAAGCTGGCGCGGTCTTTGTCTCGACGCGAGGTGCAACGCGAGCTGGCGCAGAGGGCTTGCCGGGGCCGGTGTCTTTGTCGGTGCGCTGGAAGTCGGCCGCAGTCATTGGAGCCTTGGCTTCTTCCTTGCCGGTGACAGAGGTGGTGTTCGCGAACGAACGCTCCACTTCGTCGAAGTCAGCATCGTCGCGAGCTTTCGCGGCGCTTGCGGCCTTCGCGGCTTCTGCGCGGCCACGGCCAGCACCAAAGCGGTTGTAGGCTTCGGAGCCAACCTCGTCGATACTGCCCATGCGGAGGCGCTCGATGAGGCCAACAGACTCGCCCTTCGACGCTTCCATGCCAGCTTGTCTCATTGCCGCTTCTTCGGCGTCACCGCCGTCGGCCAGCATCACGGGCGTCTTCTTCATCGACATACCGCCATGACCGCACACGTTGGCGGGATGGGTAGGCTTGGCGATCTTCGGGTTCATCGACGCGCCGGGAGGCGTGCCGTAGATCTTTGCGTTGTGCTGTGCAGGAGCTTGCTCGAGCGGCGAGGTCTTCTTGTTGTTGGCGCGTTGCCAAGATGCGATGTCACCCATATCAGCAACCCTTCTTCTTCATTGAACCGACCATGCCGCCGTTGGCCATGCGAGGCTTCTCGGCGTACTGCTTGGGAGTCATCTTGCCGCTCGCCAGCTTCTTGCCGGTTTCCATGAGCTTGCCGGGTGCAGGGGTCTTGCCCTTCTGCTTTTCTTCGGCCATCTCGCGGCGCATATATTCCTTGGGCGAGACCTTGCCGCTCTTGACGGCTTTGGCCTCGGCCATTTCCTCGGCTTTGTCTTGTTTGCCTTTGAAGGGCATGGCCTTGCCGCCGTCGGCATAACCGCCGGGGATCATCCCCTTCTTGGGTTTCGCGTTCATCATTTGAGACTCCTTACATTGCTCGAGGCTGGACTGTGTTTGCGTCGGCTCCACCCATTGGGTTGCCAGCGGGATCGGTCGGCGTAGGCGCGGCGATCTGTTGAGGCTGTTGAGCCTGCAACGTCTGCATCGCCTGTTGGATTTGCTCTTGCTTGAACCGCATGGCTTGCACCGTGGGCACCAGCTTGTCGGTGTCCATTTGCAGACCCTTGGCCAGCTCGCGCAACAGGTAGGCGCGACCGTCGGCTCCGACGATCTGCATATCGACTGGATTGGCAGTCGCGGCGAGGAACTCGTTGCGGCGGATCTGAATCTGCTCGCGCGCCAGTAGCCCCATCGCACCCTTCGATACAACCTTGAAGTCGCCCTTGATGTAGGGGTCAGGGTTGTACATCATGTTGTGGATGTAGTACCGGTGAACGATCTTCGAGACCACCTTGTCGATGTTCACGATGGCGGACTTGATGCCCTTGGCGGCGTTGTCCATGAGCATCGACAGACCGGACGCTGTACGACCGGCCCCCGATGCACCAGACCCCGAACCGTAGATGTAGTTCGGGATGCCAGTCACTTCGTCGGCTTGCTTGGCGAACTGGTTGTAGACGCCGATCAACTCGCCCGCCTTCATGTCGGGCATATAGAAGTTGACGGCCTTTTGGCCACCGCCGGTCTTGTCGGAGGTGGTCTGCCAGATACGCCACGGATAGAGCTGAGTCACATCCTCGCCATCGGCGAGACGGTCAACAGACACCTCGACCTGTGGGCCAGAGGCGATGCCCATGTTGTTCGCCAGCGAGCGAGCCGCGCCGTTACACATGACCTGCACGTCGCGCATGATCTCGGGCAGTGCTGTGCCCCAGAACGCGCCGGGGATCGTGCGCCACGAGGCGATCTCGTAGGGGCGCTCACCCAGAGGATCGGGGTTCAACACGACCTTGATCGTGAAGCTACCGATCTGCCATGCGTTGACTTCGTAGATCTTGGTCGGCTCAACGTCTTTCATGCCCCAGTCGAGGAGCATCTGACCCATCACCGGCCCCCAGAATTCGAGGGCTTCGATGATGTTGTCGTTGTACAGACGTGACCAATACTTGCCCTCGAGGTTGTCGCGGGTCTGGTCGCCGTACTCGAAATACTTGTAGCCGCGCTGACCGTAGGTCAGGATGGCTTGGTCGATGTCACCGTCCGAGTAGCCGGGGACACCCTTCATGTTCTCGAGATCCTTCACCGTCAGACGGTGACGTTGGATCAGGTAGCCTTGGTCAACAGACGAGGCGTTGGGCGAAGGGTAGATGTCGTATGGGCTGACGCGCTCCACCTCGCGGGCGAAGTCGTTCAGCACCACGGGTTGGAAGTTCGGCCCCCAGACCAGACGCTTCTTCTTGCGGACGTTCGGGCCTTTCAGAATGGCCGTGGGGTACGTCACGAAGTCGTCGATGAAGTCGGTGACTTGGCGGTCATAGCCGCCTTGCGTGAGCTGGTCGTCGATCACGTCGGCCATGCGCTCTGCGGTCGCCTTCGCTTCTTCCTTCATGGCCAAAAGAATCTGGTCATGCACTTCACCCATGCGGGTGCGGAAGGCTTCGGGGTGCAGTTGTGCACCCGCTTGCACATAGGCTTCTGCCTCTGTGCGAACGAAGTCGATGATCGACAGCTTGATCTCGGGAGGGAGATCGGGTTCTTCTGACGGCTCGAGATCGAAGGGACGGCTGTTCTGCAACATCACGTCTTGAATCCAAGACTTGGCGGCGTTGCACTTCACGTCGGTAATCATCATGTAGATGTCCGACCCACCGGTCATTTGAATCTCGTTGGCCTTCTCAGGCTCGTACTCACCACGTCGTTGACGCTCGCACTTCAACAGTCGTTCTGTGATCTGTTGCTTGGCGAACTTCGCTTTGTTCCAGCAGTTGGTGACGTGACCGGTAATGCCTTGCGCGATGAGGTCGGAGTTGTCCATGCCCTCTTCGGGCGCGGCGCTCACGTCGGCCTCGACGGGCGGCATTGCCTGATACACCTGAGTCATGGATATTCCTTACGTCCACCCTGCGGCGGACACTCGTCTTACTTCTCGTTTACGGACGTTCTTGCCTCCTTCCCTTGCCGCGAGGCATAGGTACTGCAAAGCGTCATGCGGGTGCGAGAACTTGTCTTTGACCGGGCGATCCCGGTATCTCTCCCCTGCCACCTTGAGGCGTTCGTATCGGTACCCACCGATGAACCCTTTGCGGAGCGTCTTGCACTCAGGGGACAGCAGAAACCCCGGCTCCCCACCCGCCATGCGGTTGAGGAAGAACGCGACAGATTCGCGGCGGGGGATGAAATCGTTTGTGTCGGCAGGCTCGGAAGCGATGCCAACCTCGAGCAACTCCTGATAGCAGGTGCGCTCGTCGGCTTGTGATCTGGTCACACCGGCAGGGTCGCCACGTGAGACCAGTCGCATCCCTTGGAACTCGTTCATCAGGATCGGCTTGACGATCTCTGAGGCGAACTGGCGAATGCCCATGTCCTCGGCGACCAGCTCCTTGAGGATGACCAGTTGGCCGAGCGGTGACACTTGGCCAATGATGCAGGCCGGGGTGAGACCGAAGTCCCATCCGAGGAACAGAGGGAGCATTCTGTTCGGTTCGATGGGGCCATCGGCCACATGAACCTTGTCGTTGTACTCAGGAAAGACAGGCTTGCCGTCTGCGGTCGTGCCGTACTGGCCGAGCACGAAGACCTTGATCCAGTCGTCCTGCTTGCCGCCGATCATGTTCAGGTAGTACCCATACCCTTGCGGGAGGTTGAACACGTTCTCGGCGTGCGGATTCGGGCGGTACGTGAAGTTGCCGAACTCGTCTGTTTCGCGGATCAAGCCACCGGGCTGATCGAAGAACTCCCAGTTCTCGGGGGTCTCTTCTTCGGCGAACTTGTAGTACCAGTGATCGTCGTCAGGTGGGTTGGTGTCGAGGATGACGCAGGGGTGAACGGGGCCACCTTGCATCTTCGAGGGGAAGCGACCCACACGTTGGGTCACCATGTCGAAGACTTCCTTCGGCACTTCCGATGCTTCGTTGATCCAAGCACCTGTTAGCTCGAGCGAGCGGAGCTTGCCGGTCTCTGAGGCTTTATCCAAAGCGAGGAAGATCACTTCCAGCTCGAGGCCGAAGCCGTCACCGCAGTCACGAATCTTCATCGTGGAGGTGATCGGCGTGTCCCACTTCATCGGAGCGATGTCCGAGTTGAACCATGTCTCCCACGTCTTGATCGTGGTGGACTTCAATTCTGGGTAGGTGTTACGGATGACCGCCCAACGGGCGCGGCGCACACCGTTGAAAGGCTTCTGCTTGAGCGTGTGCTGGAGGATCTCGAGCACACAGGTGGACGACTTGCCGGAACCCACTGGCCCCTTGATCCCGCGCACGAACGCTTCACTCTTGTGGAAAGCGGCGGCAACCGGGCCGGGGGGTGAGTAGGCAATAGCAGTCGTCATGCAGTGTCGGCGGGAGCCTTGAAGTCGGTTGAGATGTTGAAAGTCACGTTCACCGCTTCATGCTCGTGCTTGATGGCGGCGAGGTTGGGAATCGTCTTGTCGAGAAGCATCTCTGCGGCCTTTAGTTCGGCGGCGGTCATCTTCTTCTTCGCGGTTCCCGTGGCGACTTGATTCAGTCGCTCAATGATCTTTTTGGTCTGAACCAGTTCGATTGCTGTGGCGGCGTTTTCCTCGCGGAGCGCAATGCGTCGCTTGGTCATCGCCTCCTTTTGCTTGGCAGTGAGGAGGGCCATAACTTGTCCTTCGATTGTTTGTTGGTGGGCTGTATCCATCTCAGCCTCTACCGAGTGGTTACGGCTCCGAGATATTCATTCACCAACAAGCAAACGGACTGTCCGGCCCCCGACCTGTTGAATCGAGGCAATCCGCTTGCGTGTTGAGAACCCCTTTCGGGGGTTAGTCGGTGAAGTCAGCGAGCGAGGAGACAACCGAGTTCCCGCCCTTCACTGCGGCAGTTCTCCTCACACACCGCTTGAGGTCAGCCTGTCTGCTGGTCAGGCCGAAATCCATTGCATGAAAAAACCCGGATGGGCACTTGTCCCACCCTGCACGCAAATGTAACGACTTGATCCGGCGGGAACAAGGCTTCTTGTGGGGGGTTTTCGATTTTTTTTAATTTTTGGGGCTTTGGCATAGACCCCCCATGTTTTATCCCGTGGCCCATAACCCACTGGGTACCGACTGGGTAGGGGTTTGGTTCTGAGACCCACCCCCGGAATATATTGGTTATTGGTTTACGGTTAGCTTTGGGTTGGGTACCCCGCTGGGTTCCTGCTGGGTTAGGGTTGGGTACCCGACTGGGATCCCACTGGGTTATTTCAGCTCCAAAAATAATACGGGCGTACTCGTTTAGCCCCCTATGAGCTGAGGCTGAGTCCTGATGGGGGCGTGCGTGTATAGGGGAGATAGGTAGAGGCTCAGGACGCCCACGGTCGTGCGCGCGGCCATGCATGGGGGGCGGGCGGGGGCGTGTCATGCGCGTGTGTGCGCCTCCCCTTCGGGGATAGCTGACCTGAAATCAGGTGCAAACCCAGTAGCCATGCGGGTTTCAAGGGTTGGTGTGCGTGCTGGTGTGCGTGCTCATGCCATGTACGCAGTCCCTTCGGGACGGTCTGTCGGTCAATCTGTTGGCGGTCGATGCCCCGAAATTCGAGTTCTCCGCGCCGTCGCGTGTGTGTTGGCTTAGCTTTTTCGGGGTCGAAGTTTTGCTTTCGCCTTGTGAATCAACCCTTTAGGGTTGGCGGACGAATCTGTTCTGGGTTGTTTTCACCCCTGTATTCAGTCCTATAAGGACTGGGGAAGAATCCGGGCCGTTGGGGGTCAAAGGTTTTCCCGGCGAACCCTGCGCGATCCTAGGATTCATGCGGGGTTCAGCGTGATCGAGCGCAATGCTCGGTGACTTTCAAAGTCACTCCATACGCACCCATGAAGGGTCTCTAGACCCTATGCGTGAAAGCGATCTGCTCGGTTCGGGGTCAAAAGGTTTCCCGCCCCGCCTTTCAAACCCCAACAGACCCCGAAAAACCCAAACCTATCCCTACGGGATAAACAAGGCTCCTTGACAATGTGACAAGGGGTTGACATACAATGGAGGCCAGCCGAGACAAATCGGCACCGCAAAAAACCCGAGCGGTCTAGAAAAAATGGGTGACGCCTAGGACGCAGTAGTGCTCTGCACCGTGGATACGGAGTGCATCACGAACATAAGCCGAAGGCTGACCGCTTTGACCCGAAGGTTTTCCAACTTCGGCGAGTGCGATAGGACGCCGCGAGGCGGTGGCTAGGACAACGCCACAACGCTACGCAGAGCGATAGCTCTGTTTCAACACACAAGTGCATCAAGTGCAGGTCATGCCTCCCCGTAGCCGTGACCTGTGCTGGACGTACTCGTCCACACAAACAAGGAATCTTGTTTTTCGCAACTCACGAAAGGACATTGCTATGCAATTCGATACCGTCTCCGCCGCTCACGACTGGCTCATCGGGCAATCCAAGACTTATGTCTTGGACCTGTTCAAGAAAATCAACGGTGGCTCCGTTGGCTTCGACCACGAACGAACCAAGAAAACCGAGTGCGTAACGAAGTTACTCACCGACTTCTCGCTCAGTCAGGTCACCGCCGCGATCATCTCCACACCCGCTCCCACTCAGGCGGTTGCTCCGCAACAGACTGTTGCCGCTCCGGTGGCTCCGGCTCAAAACCCCGCCGCCGCCCTCGATGCCCTCCGAGCTGTGCTCGGTGTGCAAGTGGATGAGGCGAAGGTGCGTGAGATCGTCCTCGCCGAAGTCACCGCCGCTCTGGAAAACAGTCCGGTGGTTCGCCACGTAGTGGTTCGCCCCGATGCTTCGGAGTGGAGACCCGCCGGTCACGTTCGCCCCGAGTTTCAGGATGTGCTCACCGCCGCGACCTGCGGTCTCAACATTCTGTTGGTTGGCCCTGCCGGATGCGGCAAAACACACTTGGCTCACCAAGTGGCTGAGGCGCTCGGTCGCCCCTTTGCCTCGATCAGTTGCACCGCTGGAATGAGCGAATCAGCCCTCCAAGGCTGGATGCTTCCCGGCGAAGCCGGTGCGTTCGAATACGTCACCAGCGACTTCGTTCGAATGTACGAACAAGGTGGCGTTTTCTTGTTCGATGAAATCGACGCCGCCGACCCGAACACTCTGTTGTTCGTCAACCAAGCGTTGGCAAACGGCTCGTTCTACCTGCCCATCCGCAAGGGTGCATCAAAGGTCGAACGTCACCCCGACTTCGTTTGCATTGCCGCCGCCAATACCTTCGGTACCGGTGCCAATCAAACCTACGCCGGACGCGAACGACTCGACGAAGCGACCCTCGACCGGTTTCGTGCCGGTGTGGTTGCCCTCGATTACGACAAGGCGTTCGAACGCAAGGTCGTAGACCCCGATCTGTTGGCTTGGGGTTGGGCGGTTCGCAAAAAGATCGCCGACAACAGACTGTCTCGTGTGATGAGCACACGTTTCCTGCTCGACGCCACCAAGCTGATGAAGGCGGGGCGCTCGTTCGATCAGGTGAAAGCAACCTACTTCACCGGCTGGAAAGCCGATGAGAAATCCAAAGTGGAGGTTTGAACTATGTTCAATGACATTCGAAAGCGCGGCAAAACCGACATGGTTTCGATCATGTGGGAATCGGTTACCGAACCCGCCAAGGCCGCACACCTCATCAAGGATGAGGCTCGCCGCAACAGAGCGGTCAGGTTTGCCGAAGGCAAGGCCGAATCCGGCGAATCACCCGAGCGTTGGTTCGGTGCTCCCTCGTTCTCCGTTCTGCAAGAACGGTTGACCAAGGGTTGGTCGGAGGGTGTCGATCGACTGATGAAGATCGCCCTCCGCGACTTCGATACTGTAAGTATCCGCCGCCGCCGCTATCGCTCCGATCAGGGCGACGAGGTGGATATGCAAGCGGTGTGGCGCGGTGACATGAGCCGAGCATGGACTCGGACTCGCCGCCAAGCCCGAGCCGGTGGCGTCCGCACCGTCACCATCGTGTGCAACCTCGGAGGCTCTGCCTCGACCAGCTCCGACAAGCTGTTCTGGCGTGGTGCATCCGCTCTGCGACTGGCTGACGCCCTCACGACTGCTGGCTACAACGTAGCCATCATCGGTGGCGAAGTTGGCTCCGATACCGGCGACAGCAAAGACATTCAGCTCGCTCAATTTATTGAGATCAAAGCCGCCGATCAGCCGCTCGACCTGAGTGCCCTCGCCTCCATCACCTGCATGGCAGGGTTCTTTCGAACCGCTCTGTTCGCTGGAATCTGTGTCGGTGCCGACATGGTGGACGACGCCGCCTCATGGGGCATGGGGCGCGAGTGCCACGACCTCGCTCCTCACCTCGAGGCTCTTGGCGTAGCCAATGCAATCGTTCAGCCCCGCGTCAACAGCGAAGCTGAGGCCACGGAGTGGCTCGAGGCCGCTCTGAAACAGATCGAACAGCCTATGGCGGAGGCCGC
>Ga0209972_10001369_pt1 | contig 21492 bp, 24 predicted proteins | sample NOAtaG_7_FD_187302 | JGI IMG/M metagenome (GOLD analysis project Ga0209972, IMG submission 187302) | Freshwater lake microbial communities from Lake Erie, under a cyanobacterial bloom - NOAA_Erie_Diel1S_2200h metaG (SPAdes) (version 2) | ecosystem: Environmental > Aquatic > Freshwater > Lake ... | reverse complement strand
TTTTAAAGCTGATTTTGATTATTATGTCAATGATAAGCATAATTTAAAATTAGGATTAGGCTCAATATACTATTTATTTAATCCAGGAAGTATATCTCCGCTTGGTTCAACATCTACTATCAATGCAACAGATTATGCTGTAAAAAAGGCAATAGAAAACTACATCTATATACAAGATGATTACAAAATAACTGACCGATTGAGTATTATGTTTGGTATTAGGATTTCTCAATTTGCACAATTAGCCAATGATTCTATTCCAAATTATCGTAATAGTCAATCGGTGGTATTTAACCCGACTATTAACAATTATCAGAAAGGAACAATTACTTCTTATGAGAAGTATCAAAAAAATACGTGGCTTAATAATTCGTTGGGATTTGAGCCACGGGCGAGTGTCAACTATCAGGTAAACGAATCGGCAAGTATTAAGGTGGGTTATAACAGAATGTATCAATATATTCATTTATTATCAACAGCAACATCACCCACACCGCTTGATCTTTACACGCCAAGTTCATCATTTATAAAACCACAAATTGCAGATCAAGTAGCGACTGGTTTTTTCAAAAATTCCGGTAATAGCAGATATGAGGTCAGCGTGGAAGGCTATTATAAATGGATGCAAAACCAATTTGATTTTATTGATGGGGCATCGCCATTACTAAACAATTCGCCTGAAACAATTCTACTAAATGGCTCAGCAAGGTCGTATGGTTTGGAGTTTATGATAAAGAAAGGTGAGGGCAGGTTTACTGGTTGGGTAAGTTATACTCTCTCCAAAGCAGAACGCCAAACACCTGGCATAGATGGAGGAAGAGGCATTAATAATGGCGAATATTATGTTACAAGCTACGATAAACCACATAATTTGGCAGTTACAGCTAGTTATAAATTAAGTGAGAAATGGTCTTTTTCCGCAAACTTTATTTTTCAATCTGGCAGACCAGTAACTTATCCAGAATCAAAATATACATTTAATGGGCTTTCAATTCCAGAATATAGTGAACGAAATGCACATCGTTTACCTGATTATCATCGCTTAGATATTGCTGCAACACTTAAAGGTAAAGAAACCAAGAAATGGAAAAGTCAATGGGTTTTTGGTATCTATAATATTTACAATCGCCAAAATGCTGCAAATATTACGTTTAGAGAAACCTTGGTTGGTAATACTGAAGCTGGCTTGGGAACTGGAGAAAACAAGGCCTTTAAACTCACTTACTTTGGCATTGTACCAAGTATTTCTTACGAATTTAAATTTTAAACAATTATGAACACTATCATAAAAATAGCAACTGGTGTTATAATGCTTATTTTATTCAGCTCTTGCGAAAAAGAGATAGATATAGAGCTAAAAAATACAACGCCTAAATTAATAGTAGAGGGTAATATACTCTTAGGATTAGATACACTTATTCGTTGGCAAGAAATAAAACTGACACGTTCCGCTAATTATGTTGGTGCTTCTACCCCAGAGCCAATTGGCAATGCTACAGTAAGCGTGTTTGATGGACAAAATACTTTTGCTTTCAACTATACAGGCAACGGTATTTACAAAAGCAATTTTATTGCCGGGGCTGCTAAAAACTACAAACTTGTCATTATTTACGATGGAGATATTTACGAAGCATCAGAAACCATAAAAACTGGGCCAGTAATTGAAGGTTTATCCGTGAATTACTTCCCATCTGCTTTGGGCAGCCCTGAGGGCAATTTCATCACGTTAAACACCATAGACCCAGCAAATGAAAGGAATTTTTACTTGTGGCGATTGTTTATCAATGGACAATTAATGATTAACCCTTCCCCTGGAAATATTTACCGGGCAATACAAAAAGATGAGTTTTTCAATGGTCAGCCACTATTAAATTATTTGCCATTTGATAATTTTCCTGTTGTTTCAGGTAATACGACAAGAATGGAACAGCTAAACATTTCTGAACAGATGTATAACTATTACTACTCAATCTTTAACCTTACTGCTTCGTCACCAGTTTCAGGAGATGTGCCATCAGGAAAAATATTGGGCAATATTGTTAACAAAAGTAATCCAAATAAAAACGCACTTGGCTATTTTGGAGCTTGCAGTGTATCTATAAAAATCAAGAATATTTAAATTTCAACACAATGGAAAATTCGGAAAAAAAGTCGCTACTATTTACCATTTTTATGATGGTAAAAAGAACCAACACTTGGTTGAAGCTTGAACCAAAATATCCTTTTAGTTTTCTTGACAAAACAATTCAGCCAATTTTGAAAAAACACTTAACCGCCAATAAACAAATCCTCGACTTAAAAATAGTAGTCTCTTTAACCGGCATCTTTCTTTTTGCCAGTTGCAGTTCGGTACTTAAATCGACCAAAGTTGGAAAACAAACTTTACCGCTTGAAGTTTACGTGCCTTCTTCACATTCAGGAGAGCTAAAGATAACACGAATGGTTCATGCTTCAGTCTTAATTGAATACAAAGGTCAGTCAGTAATGACTGACCCCTGGTTTACTGAAACAAAGACTTATCCACCAAGTGAAAAATTGGCAACGTCTGTTGAGGCGTTACCTAATATTAAAGTGATTACTTCTACGATGGATCACTATGACCATTTTGATTTGGAAGGCATTAAGAATACAAAACTTAGAAGCATTCCCGTGCTAGTGCCTTTCGGAACCAAGCAAAAGGACAAAGCAATTAAGGCAGGTCTTTCAGATGTAAGAGCAGTCGAGTCTGGACAAGTTGTGACTGTTGGAGAGTTTAAAATTACAGCCATAAAAGCAAGAAGTGGAATAAAACCAACTGCATTCGATTATGAAACTGCGTGGCTTATAGAAGCTGGTGATTGGAAAGTATTAGTAGTTGGTCATCGTATAGATTTGGAATTATTAAAAGAAATTGGTCCCATTGATATAGCAGTTTTACCAGTAAACAAACTACGTATTAAACCAATGTTTAAGAAATTAAGCATGTCGCCAGAAGAAGCTTCTGATGTTGCGGAAAAAGTGAATGCACAAATAGCAATACCTTACCATTATATGTATAAATCTACCTGGTCTTGGGAAACGTTTATTGTTTCGCACAAGGGCACAGCACAGGCTTTTGCTGAGTCATTTCGCAATAAAGGTGGCACACCCATTCAGTTAAATGCAGGTGGCAGCGTAAAAGTGAAAGGGTACAATAAATAACAAAACTCAAAAAATATGATAAAAGTAGCTGTAATTGGTGCAACAGGTCGTTTAGCACCAATGGTAATAAAAGAAATGCTTGAAAATGGTTTTACGGTTAAAGCATTGGTTCGTGATAAAGAAAAGGCAAAAAAGTTATTGCCAACAGAAGTAGAAATTATAAAGGCTGACCTTGAAGATGTACAGTCTTTAATAAGTGGCCTAAAAAATATAGATCATGTGTATTTAAACCTTTCAACAGAACATCCAGACAGTAAATTTCAACCTGAATTTGACGGGGTTAGAAATATCATCATGGCATGTGAGCAAAATAGTATTAAAAGAATATTTAAGATCTCTGGATTAGGTGCCTATCGTAAAGACTTTCCTCAAGGTAAAACCGTTTTCGTCAATGAAATACGTATTAGAGGACAAGACCTGATTAAGAAATCAAAAATACCATATACTTTTTTTCACCCATCATGGTTTATGGAGAGTCTTGAATTGATGTTTCAGAATGGGAATAAATTAAATGGTTTCAAAACCATTAAGTATCCACTCTATTGGATTGCCGGAAAAGACTATGCCAGTATGGTTGTTAAAGCAATGAAAGAAAATACTGGAGAGAACAAAGATTATGTAATGCAGGGACCTGAAGCCATCACTATGCATGATGCATTGGTAAGATATAGTAATACATTCTCACCTCCGCTCAAGGTTTCAGAAACTCCAATTGGTTTGATAAAGCTAATAGGGATTTTTGTTCCAAAATTTAAGATCATTGGAATAATGGGAGAATACTTTAAAGACTTCAAGGAAGAATTTATAGCAGAGGAAACCTGGCGAGAATTAGGTAAGCCTACACTTACAATTGAAACTTTTAGAAAAGCAATTCGCTATTTTGCATTGTGAGGTTAGATCATCTCATTTTTTCTCTCGCCTTTGTTGGTGTTGCATGAGGGGCAATGAGCGCGGGTTCTGGAAAAAACAAGATGAATGAGGATTTGTTTTTGATGAACTTGAATAACAGCATAAAAGAGGATTGATAAAAACATACATTAAACCCATATTTTGCAGTAGAATAAAATAGTGACAAGGTGTCCTGTATTTGAAAAAAATAACTATCTCAACAGCATTTCTCCTGCTTTTTGGAGTTAAACACTCAAATGCACAAACAAAATCCTTTGAATTTGAAACAGATCCAACTTCGTTTTTTACTAACGGCTACAACTTCAATTTCGGATATTCTATCCCGCATTGGGCTATTCGACTAGTTCCGTATAAAACGGAATTACCTGAATTTATACATGGCAATAAGGACTTCAAACAAAACATGATAAAATTCTAACTAAAAATGACGGTACTGACCCTTATTACCCACCTAGTGGTCTTGCCGGTGGTGTGTACATTGTGGAAATTCGAGCAGAAGATGGTGCGCTCATCAGAAATAAAGTGATGGTTATGCATTAGTCTTTCCGAGGAATAAAACAGTAAAGCCACCTCTGCGAAGGGGTGGCTTTTTGCTTCTCGATGATTTAGAATCGACTTTCAAATTCTGCGCAGAATATTGAAATCTTTCCATGATGTCAAGTCTTCCGACCGACATATACACCCCACAACAAAAGAAATAAATCTAGTTGCTCAAAAACCGTCAGGTCGGAAGACCTGACGACACAGAAAAAAATCCTCCCTCAGGCTGGAACGCGTGGATCGACTGCGAATAGCTGCCTACATTTACCTTGCTATCGCCAAACACTCGCACCGTAAAAGCCAAATGCGGGGCGAGGTAAAAGTTCTTGGCGAATTTCCATACAAATCCAGCACCGGCAGTCCAAACCATACCATTGTGGTTGCTCGTAGAGGTGGCCTATTCGTGGGCTAAGTTTCCACTTAGGTATTCAACCCCTGTACTGATAAAAAATTTATTCCAATTGGGTTGAAAGCAGTAATCGACCATAACAGCTCCTACCATGATCTTATTGTCTTTAAAACCCGGCATCAAGCAGCGAGTTTGGAGTTGTCAATCCCACGAAAAACACCGCTAAAGTGCCATTGGTTGTACCCAACCACCACCGAGCCATGGTAGCCACCGAGAATGTTGGGAACAACGGCCGCTTCGAGGCCAAATGTCGTTTTCTTTTCAGGCTTTCCAGCGTCTGATTGTGCAAGAGAAAATGAGGTTGCAAGTGCCAAGAGGCCGATAATCAAAAATGTCCTTTTCACCTTCATATTTCTAAACGTTAAATTAAAATTTCTTCCAAGGCCTCACTCCAAATCTCACGACAGGAAAAAAATCTACCGTTGAAAGAGAGTAAGTCGTATTGTCAGAAAACTTAGCCTCCTGACTGCCCCTCATATACAAATGAAGGCCGGGCTGAACATAAAAGTAACGACCGATAAAAAACTGGTAGCTAATGCCGAGGCCAGGGGTAACGGAGGTTAGTTGTTTCGTCTCAGAAGTGGTTTTTTGTTTGATGTCAAATACTTGCCTGTCTACGAATACGTATGTCTCGAGATTTTTCCAAATGTTGTAGCCAGCGAAAATACCAAACGTTCCCTTGGTCTCAAATCTCTCAAATTTATCATTCGAATTTTCTGAGTTAAAAGTTCCGGCATCTATGATACTCGCCCTAAAACGGAATTTTTGCAAACGATAACCCACTCCCACATGGTAACCTTGGCTCAGATAAACAAAAGGAAGTGCCTCAATTTCCAAAGCACGTTTTACTTCATAATTGGCTGGTGAAGGCTTCCAGAAAGTACCTGATGATTCTTTTTGGGCTAACAAGGTGGTTGAAAATAACAAAAATAATGCGAGGACTGAGATGGTTTTCATATACTTATTTGGTTTAAATTATACCACAAAGGTGTCGCACCATGTCCACCACTTTCATTGAACTAATTCAAGAAATTACTTCTTGGCGCGTAATTTTGAGAGCCATTCGGGAGAAATTCCTAAATAGGAGGCAATCAGGTATTGGGGTATTTCCAGAATGAGTTCGCAACTCGTACTCACTAACTTTTCATACCGTTCTTTCGGGGGCAAGGAATTTTCCTTGATCCGTTCGGCAAACCGGATAAAGTAAAATTCGGAAATCAAGCGGCCCATCTTTTGGAACTTGATATTCTCCTCATAGAGCATGAGGATTGATTTTCTTTCAAAACTAAGTAGCTGGCAATCTTTCACCGCAATGATATCCATTTCCGTGGGTCTTTGGAGCAAAAAACTCACATAGTCCACAGCAAAGCTATTTTGAAAAATAAAATCTAAAACAACTTCTTCTCCGGTTTCGTTGGTGTAACCTAGTTTGAAAATTCCTTTGGTTACAAAATAAAGCTTGTCGCAAACTTGTCCGTGTTTAATAAGATATTCCCCTTTCTTGATTTGTTCGTGCTTAGCAAGGGCATTCAGATGAGCTAATTCAGCTTCATTGAAGTCGACAAATTGCAAGAAGAATTCGTTGATGGTCATAAGCACTAAAAATAGTTAATTTAACCAGCGGAATCAATAATGTATGCGTACAAAGCATGGCAAAAAGCAATCGCCTGGCCACCATGATTAGTAATCAGAATCTGAACTTTAACTGATTTACTCGTGATTGAATTGTAGTGACCTGAATGCCGAAAAATTATCTGTTAAGAAAGCTATTGTATTTTACCTTCGCCTCGGGGCTATCAAACAAAGCGGTGTGCTCATAGTTAGCCACGTCAAAAAATTGACGGTCTTTGCAATTGCTGCATTGGGTTACCTTTTGTTTAAATGTTGGCCAAGATGTTAGTTGGATTTGTGAATCGAGCAACCCTTGAACAAATAGGATGTCTGATTTAAAACCATCGGCAAAAAATATGAGCGAACGCTCGCGGTAGGCGTTGTTATTGGCCGAGGTGCCTCCGTAAGCTTTTCGAAGCAAGTCGCAGGTAACAGAGGCTGGTGTCTTATCACTTTCTTCTAACTGACACCTGAGGATAAGGTCAAGTGGCCCGGGGCCATTGGCAACAACTCCATCTGTTTCGTGCAATCTGTTTAGTCTGGTAACGATGTAGCCACCCTGTGAGTGGCCCACCAGAAAAATCTTTTTCACCGTAATCCCCAATTCCTGACTCGCTTTGTTCTTTACCCAGAGCAAGGCGGCTTCCGATTGTTTTACATTGTCGCCCATCAAAAGACCTTCTTCAGGGTACGCCACGCTTACAAACATTATGTCTTTTCGGTCGGTAATTTTCTTTACAGCGTCTAGAGTAGTATTGGCGGCTGTAAGAATTTTACTATCTAAGAAAACCGTGCCATGGTAGGCAACGATTACGTCCAGTGCATCGCCCTCAGGTTTGTCTATGACCACGTCAACCGACACGTTGTTGTAGGAGATAGAACGGGTTTCTTTTAATGGTGGAGATGGGGCGATGGTGACTTGATCGTTGCTACACGAGAGGATCAACAGAAGGGCAGTGAAAATGGCTACACGCATTTTAATTTATTTTTTAGAAATTGAAACTGTGCAATTAGACTGCCATGCGGTGAAGGGGTTTAATTGTCTGACTCATAAAACTTTTAAACTCCTTGAAATTCAATTTTTGTTGGGTGTGAAGATCAGTTTTTATTTCCAAGGACAATTCGGTAGTAATTTCGTGGATCTTTTTAGTCAAGCGAGATTCTCTTTTAACCACCCCGACACATCTACGTAGTCCTCTATTTGGGCGCGCTTTCCTTGATCCAGTGCCTGCCACTCCACTAATGAAGTTTTAAAGGTGGCCGAATACTTTTCATTATCCAAATGAACAATTTTTGAAAAAAGTTGTAGTAGCAACTCTTCTGCCTGAAACACTATTTTGTTCTTCTTTAAAAAACGCTTGCTGCTATCTGTGGCGTATTGCAAGAGGGAGATATTACCGAGTTCGAAATGGACAATCAGGTTTAAGATGCGCGTATACTTTTGGATATCTAAGCGGATAGAGCCAAAATTGGTGTTGATGATTTCGTTTATCCATTTGAGTGACTTGGAAAAATCCTTGGCCAAGAAATAAATGCTTGCAAACTGAAAGTAAAACATAATCAGATATTCTGTTGTGATGGAAACTTTTCTTGCTTGGATGTATGACTGAATGACGCCTATCAGTCGCATTCCTTTTTCCAGTTCTTTGGTATCGCGATACATTTCTAATTCAACGTTGTAGAGACGAATCCATAGACGAACGGTTAGTTGGCTTTCGTTTTGGAAACGACTTGAGTTGATGAGGGCACTAACTTTTGAAAGTAAAACCGGTAATTCTTTCCACCGCTTAAAGCTTAACAAGAGTACTACCTTGTTCATGATGGCGGTGATATAGGAGGTAGGGTCATCCTCAATGCCCGCTGGATTATTTTCAAGTAACTGAATCAACTTGCTGACTTGCTGATTGGCTTCTTCTTGTTTGCCTGTAATGTAATATCGGGTAAACAGAAAATGATGGTGCAGGATTTTTGCTTGAACCGATTCAGCCTTTTCAAGTAGATAAATTTCTTTCGCATTCATCTCACTATCGCCAGCGGGGGAGTCGTATACACGCATCGAGTCATTCCAGAAGCCATTAAGATTTTTGATTTTGCCAATGATGCGCTTTTCTTCTTGTAGTACCTGGGTGACGCCCGATAGGTTTACGGTGGAGGTTGCCGCTATTAGTTTCCGGTGCCAAGTCAGTAGCTCCACCTGCAGCGGAAATTTTTCAAAACGTTCTGTTAGCGATAGTGCCTTTTCTAATCGTAGAAAGCAAAGATCAAACAGTTCTTTGGCAAATAGAATCTCTATTTCGCGAAGTAGTTCTAGGAGAGTGGCGTTAACGGAATTTCGAGCGTGAAAACTTTTCAGCGCCCTTAAAATCAGTTCTGTTAGATTGATTTTAGTAACATGGAGTTGAGTAGCAAACTTCCTGTCCTTAAAAGTTGCCTTGATGAGGGCTTCGTCATATTGCTCTTGTTCTTCAATAGCCCTAAACAGTGTGATGTAATTGCTCTCTGATTTATTTTTAGAAGCCATCTGCAGAAAGTACCTTTTCTCTGCGCCTGTGAGTGATTTGATCAACCGAAACAGACTTGTTTTCTTAGACATCTACTTTACGTTTCTTGCGGCACAGAAGTATGAAAATGCCTTAACGTGTTCAAAAATAGCACTTTTGCTGGTCTTAACCACTTTACGTTTTTAGGATTTATTCGCTTAGTATTCTACATTATCCTTCTACATTTAGCCATTATTCAGCGAAACAATCTCACAACAAACTAAAACTATAAATTATGGCAAACGTGATTAACTGGTTTGAAATTCCGGCCAAAAATTTCGAGCAGGCTTCCAAATTTTACAGTACTGTGCTTGGTGGCGAAGTAAGAAGAATGGACAATCCACATGGTCTTTGGGGCTTCTTGCCCGGAACTGCCCAAGGCATGACTGAAACGGTGGGGGGCGCCATTGTACAGTCCGATGGCTATGTACCTGCAGCCAATGGAAGTGTTGTTTATCTAAATGGGGGAGATGACCTCAATGTACCATTAAGCAGAGTTGAAAAAGCTGGTGGCAAAGTGCTTCTGCCTAAAACACCGCTTGGTCCGAATGGATTTATGGCCTTGTTCCTAGATACAGAAGGCAACAAGATTGGATTTCACTCTATGAAGTAACAAGCAAGGAGCTGCCTCTGTGGCGGCTCCTTTTTTTATTTTTCACTTTTTAGCTAACCCTAAAACCTTTTACCATGAACTTCAAAGGAAAGACCTACTTATATGCTGTGCTTACTTGGTTAATACCCATTGTAGTAAGCTTTTTTATGTACGACCCGAAAACAAATCAGTACCTACCCAGCATACCGGTTTTCAAGTCGGTGATGATTGCACTCACTACACTTCTGACTTACTATTTCTTTAGAAAAATAAAAGATTACGACACAGCAAGCCCGTGGTATGCGTATGCCACCTTGTTTGTGGTGGTTTGTTCGATCTTAGATTTTGCTGTTCTTCTAACTGTTTTTAAGGTTCAGTTTTCCGTTTGGGCAATGCCTATTTTTCCTGTGTATGTAATTGTGTTCTTTGGCTTTGGTTATTTTATGCTGCGAAACAGATGATTCTACACTGGGCGTTTCAAATGCAATGTTTCAGCATCTTGGGCACTAGTTGCAGTTTTGGTGTCTCCATGACAAATTGTATCCAAAAGCCCACGTTAGGAGGAGCCTCTTGTCTCAAAATAAACATAGTGTTGCGGCAAGTCAATATGCTCTTGTAATGACACCTTTTGTACTATCTCCGTTTTGAGTTCGCGCTGGAGAGCAAGTGATGATGGGGCTGTATACTATTTGGAATCAATGGACTCTTGAATGTAAAGAAGTATAGGATTACCCAGCACAGCAAAAAGGTCAATGCATTTATTGTATTGACCTTTGTTTTTATTTTGCGACTTCTCAATCAATTTATTTTTCTTAACTCACATCAATGGCATCTACAGACGTTCTTAACTCAAATCAATAGCAGGGCGTTCTCATTTGTAGAGTTTTGTAGAAAATTATATACAAATGAAAATCATGAAAATGATGGCAGTTGCGCTTCTAGGAAGCGTGCTGTCGGTGCAAGCGCAGGATTCTTTGCTCGCAAGGGTAGCAAAGATTCAAGGCAAGGAGGTCTACATTTTAAACCAGCCTTTACGCCAGTATGAAACGGTGGCCACAATTAAAACGAGCCCCAAAATTATTTCTCTTTTAACCCGGGGCGTAGTGAACGAGACGATCTCGGACAAAGCGAATCAGTTTGTTCGAAAGTCGGCTCGAAAAGCGCAAAAATTAAACACATCTTTCGATGCCATCATCTATTCCGGTGGGAAAACAGTTCGAGCGATTCGTTTTACGGATGTGGCTAATCCCGAGAATAGTGGAGTTGCCACCGTTACGAAAATTTGGGGAGTTGATTCGTATATTCTGGCAGAGCCGATGAAAAGCTACGCGGTGCAGAATTCAACCTACGGTGGAATCAAACTTATTCCTTTCATCACCTACGGAATAGTAAACAACTCTATTGAGAAAGATGTGATGACGTTTGCCAAAAAAACCAAGAAGGAAGATGTGCGGGCGACTGCAATGGTTTACTCTACCGGCAGAAACGTAGCAGGGATTTCTCTAAAGTAAAATGTATCATTCAAAAAGGCCGTCTCAAATTGATGAGGCGGTCTTTTTTTTGGAGTGGAGAAATTTCTGCATCCATTGCAGTGAATCAAAAAGCAATAAATTCAGGACAATCTATTCGAATGTCTACTGGCTTGAGCGGAAGATCTGGTTGTAAACTTTTTTTTGGTTCGACCTGCCGATTTTGTTTTATCGCGACTAAAGTTAGGGTGGAATTGAGAGACTCGTTATTATTTTCCTAGACGACTAGTTTGCCGGCAAAACATCCATTGACACATTAAGGCAAAACAGAATACTTGCCACGGAGGGAATAAGCATGACCAGAGCAGTAAAGATTGTTGGTCGGCTAACAATAACAAAGGCTCTCAGGGTCGAATCTTATTCGCAACGCTGATTTGAACGCCATCGATGCTTTCGATAAGTTTCCTTCCGTAAAAAGATGGAGGAATGAATCCTTCTTTGATATTTCCATCTACCAATCGCTGAATAATATTGCCTATTATTCTGACCGTGAATATGTATGGCTGTGGACCCCTGATAGTCACAATCGATTTATCGCCACGTTTGTTTTCGACCTCAGCCCAAGTGTAGCTATGTTGGGTCTTTAGCTCATTCTTTGTTGGGCCTAACGGGAAGAACCAATGAGTGTGATTTATGAGGAATTTTCGTAGCCAATCTAAGCGTCCTTTCATAAACTGAACCAATATCCAAGGATAGTAAGCATAGGAGGTAATATCCGGAATATTTGTGCTCACAAAGCTGGCTATGGCATCACCCATTATGGGATTATGAACCATGACATATTCTTTGCCTTCTGCAAAGAATGAGTGTTTTGCAGAAGCAGGGCTGGTAGCTACAAGTTTTCCAGAAAGACGCGAATGTCCGGTTTCCGCAGCAAGCCGCAATACTGTATTTATTGTGCCTCTGGATGCATTTCCAAACGTGGCAAATCCAAGTGTTAATTTGGTTGGATTTGGCAACAATTCAGATGCGATTAATCCAGCAATATCACTTGGTGCCAGATTAAAGCCTGCTCCAGGCATTAGCATAACGCCATTGGCTAGTGCCGCATCATTAAGATTATATACCTCGATCATATCAGGGTATTCAGCCGCAAGATCCACGTAATGTGTATTGGTTTCAATGCAGGCGTCTATGAAATGTCTATTCACACGGTAGGAAATATTTGCTAAATTGACAACCGCCTTTACGTCTGCTAGGTGAGGTATAATGCTCTGGGTATCGTCAATTGCAAAAATGCGACATTCCTTCCCATAGTCACTAGACTTTTGTCTTATTGAATCCTCTCTTGCCCCGAGTATAATAGGCATGTTTTTATCAAATGCATACTCTAAGAAGAGGTTGCCGGTGAATCCCATAACGCCATAAACGAGTACTTTTTCTTTCTTATTATTTCCCTTTTTTTCCATTTTTGTGATTTTAAAATTTATAAATTGTTGCTTAGTACATGACCGCCACTTAGGAAATTGTTCTGCCTTTTACTAAGACCAACCTCCCCAATCCAGAAAAGCAAATGGAGTTAAATTTTCTTACTCAAGCTTTTAAGATAATTGATATATACAAAATGTTTAACTGCCGCTTTGTGTCTTTCATTTCTCATATATTTAACCCCTCCTGAAATATTTTTGTTCTCTTTTCTAATTCGATTTAAAAATTTTTCATTTTTCTTATAATTCTTATTAAGCTTGTTTTTCAAGTATTTCGCAACGATCTCAGATTGGTAATAGGCTGGGATATTGAAGCTACCATCATTCACATATAATCCAATCATGAAAAGGTTATCAAATTTATGGGAGAAGAAATGGGCAAATAATCGAGGATATGTTTCATCCCAATCTAATAGTTCCTTTTCTATGAAAGGATAAGAATACTTATATCCTGTAGCATAAATTACAAGGTCAGTATCTTCTACACTTCCATCGGTGAACTCGACTCCGCTTGCAGTGAATTTGCTAACATCCGGTTTAATTTCAATTTCACCATGTGAGAGGTAATAAAACAGTAAACTGTTTATAACTGGATGGGATTCATACAATTTATGATCCGGTTTTGGGACACCGAGCCTTTTGTAATCACCATATAAAAGTTTAAGCAAAATGCTATCAAAGATTTGTCTTATCCATATTGGTGTTCTGAGCTTAGAAAAGATTTCACCAATACGATCTGCTGGAACTCCAAAAATATGTTTAGGTAGAAAAAAATAACCTCTTCTGAGGCTTAAGAATGTCTTTTTGGAATTGAGTGCTGCCTCAACTGCAATATCACAGCCAGAATTACCAGCTCCTAATATCAATACTCGTTTATCCTTAAAAATGCTTGGAGTTTTATATTTCAAAGAATGCATTATCTCGCCCTTGAAATTTTTTTCACCTGGATAGTTTGGAAATTTCGGATCCCAGTTATGACCAGTAGCTATAATGATGGAGCCATATAGACGTATGTCGTTATTATCGAGTCTGACTTCCCATAAATCACCTATCGGTTTTATGTTCATGACCTTGGTACCAAATTCTATTTTGTCTTTTATACCTAAGAATTTTGTATAATCTCTAAGATATTTTATAACTAATTTATGACTTGGGTAGTCGGGAAAATCATTCGGCATAGGAAAATCGGGAAATCCAGAGAGTTTAGAGGAAGATATGAAATGAGTAGATTCATAAATTGGATTTTCAGGATTGCTATAATCCCATATCCCGCCTGTATCTAAGTTTTTTTCGATACAATCAAACGGGACTCCGAATTTTTGTAAATTGCTCATGGCTGCCAATCCTGCGGCACCGGAGCCTATAACTAACACAAGGTTTGATTTGTCAATTTTCTGAGATTTTTTGGGAATTTCCATAATGCTTTTAATTTTCATTTAGCACTAAGCTTGTACCGTTTCGCAACTAGATACTCGAAGCATCGGGTCGGCAATAAGTGTTTCAAGGGAATCATTAACCGTTCCAATAGAGTTCCGCCAAGATACCGAAGTGAAGGGTGACTATCTGAGATGATCTGTTCGATCTTTTTAGCTATAATTAATGGAGATGAGCCGGCTCTTTCATTCTCAATTGCAGCATTATGAGCCTCTGTCTGGTATTTATAATAAGGTGATTTCTCATTGATTGATCGGTCTGATTTCGATTTAGCAGACATACCCGTATTAATGTCTCCTGGTTCAAGGATGACAACATTAACTCCAAACGGTATTAGTTCGAGGCTAAGTGCCTCAGACATTCCCTCAAGCGCGAACTTAGAGGCACTATACATCCCATCGAATGGAATTGCAATTTGACCGCCTATCGAGGTTATATTAATGATGAGACCACGCTTATTCTTGCGCATCGAGGGAAGTGCAACTTGTATTACCCTTAATGGCCCCAACGTATTTACTTCAAGTATTTGTCTTGCATCCTTGATATCTAGCTCTTCTAAAGAACTTGAAAAACTGATTCCAGCATTGTTAACGACAACATCAATGCGGTTAGCTACTTTCAGCACGCTATCTACGGCAAACCTTACAGAATCGCTATCGCGTACGTCCATCGTAAGTATCGAATAACCATCAGGATGTGGCTGAATTCCATCGACATGCTCCACAATGGTGCCGAAAACTTTCATCCCATTAGAGGCCAAGTAACCTGCAGTTGCCTTGCCAATGCCGGATGATATTCCTGTTATGAGAATCACTGGCTTCATATTGTTCACGCTGTTTTACGGTTAGCAGCATCAGATGCATCCAATAGGTCGGCTACGAATCGATTTACTGCGTCTTGGAGGGGATAGGTGGCCTTAACAATTGGCCGTAGAAGTGCGTGTCTGACCTGCACTTCCTCATAGATATATATTGTAGTCATTTTGTTTGTGACCTTAAAGAAACGTATCAACCAGATACCACGGAAACCAAATCCTTTGAAATGAGCCTCGAATAGATGATTGGCAACCGAGCGGATCTCTTCGTAGTCGACTGGTGGTGAGTCATAAGCAAGTTCTCGCCAACTCTTGCTGGAAAACACAATCACGTTCTTAAGATCGTTGCGAAAGGCTTGCCTACGATCTACAGCGATCACTTGAAACAACCAATCGATGGAGGCTTCGATATTGATTGTTGTCGTAGCAACAGCAATACGAGATGGGGTGACTAAGCTCAATATGAAATATACGAGAGCTGGTATTGCTATCAAGAGTGAGATAATGATAATGTTCATAATTTTTCCTTTTTACCTGAGTTTAAATAATTACTGACAAGTTGAAGTGATTGTACGGTGTAGAAATGGGTGCTTGTGCTTCCTTTGCTTCACGGGGTTTGGCACTTTGGCTATTCCTCAACTGACAGACTAAAACACCTGCAGCTAAACCGATAAACACAACTGCAATAAATATTTTGATGGACGGTTACATAGTTTTTCTCTTTCGTTGCCCAAAAGTGAAAAACTTTAGCCAGGTGAGTGGCCAGAAATTAACCGAAGCGTAGAAATGAGGCACTGAGGCGGAGGCAAATTGACTTATTGATGTTTCCGTTAATTCTACTGGTTAGTTTTAGGCATCTCCAATACCTATCTTGGGCTTCGAAGACAATGATTCCCCTATCAGAAGAGGGGCCAGCCTTAATCGAACGAATCCCAATTCGCGGGTTGTTTTAAGCCAACAAAAGCCTATTTGTTTTTTTACCTCACTAAGCAATCCTATTTCCACGCATCTTGTATGACTGCCTTTAGCAATAAAGAAATATTAAAGAAAGGTATGTTTATCGCGAAAGGCTCGTTGATTTATGTCGGTTGGCAAACGTGAAGGGAGTTGTAACGATAAGAATTTTCTCGGACAGCTTGCCACACCTCTGGGCACGATTTACGTCTTTGAAGGCGCGCTTTAAAATATTGGTTCCTATCGGGAAGTTTGAGATGGATAATTTTATCCCGGATCAAGTTATCGGGCAAAGGGTCTTTTTTGAATGGTACAACCGTTGGAGCCATCGTGATACAGGTATAGAAGTAGATTCCATAAACGCAGCATTAAGCTTTACTATTTTTCATGAATCGATGCATTTCGGAATTAAAGGGTAGGGTATCACGGCAAGTGTGTAGTAAAATGTGGGATAAATAAGGCAATCACCCAACGATGATTGCCTTTCATTTTAACCGAACATTAGTTGCTCTGTGGTTGAAGACCTTTTAGTTGGCATTTAAAAGGGCAATCATCTTCTCGGCAACTCCTTTAGCTGAAGCAGGATTTTGTCCCGTTACCAAGCGACCATCTGCGATACTGTTGGCTTGCCAAGGCGACACCGAAACAAACTTTGCCCCCTTTTCTTTGATGGCACTTTCCAGCAAGAAAGGAACATCTTCTTTTGCATACCCTTCTTCTTCTTCATTGCTGAATGCAGAATTGGTTTTACCTTCAATTAAACTGGAACCATCTTTTAGTTTTACGTTTAATAGCGAGGCTGGCCCGTGACAAACAGCTCCCACAATCGCACCACGATCATACGTTTCGGCAATGGCATTTTGGATATCTTTATTATTGGGCATATCCACCATTGGGCCTAGTCCTCCTGGAACAAAGATGGCATCGTATGCTTTTACGTTTGCCTCGCTGATTTTTTTACTTTCCTTCATATCGCGAAGACCTTTGCCATTAATGAAGGAAACATTTAAAGGATCCTCAGTAAGTTCCATACCATCGATAGGCGGGTCTCCTCCTTGTACGCTCGCAAAATCGATCACGTACTTTTTTTGGTCGAATTCATGATAAGGATGAGCAACCTCAGGAAGAAAATTTCCGGTTTTTCTGTTCTTGGGTCCGATTTCGCCCGCGCTTGAAACAATAAACAACACTTTTTTTGACATAAAATTTAAGTTTAATAGTTGAACAATTGATAAAATTTAATTTTTGAATTTTTCGTCTCGCTTATGCCAGCGGTAGTACACGAATTACTTCGCGTTCGGCCAGCAGCGGCACAATGGTGCCAAGGGCCAATTCTTGAAAGTGTGTAGACGCGCGATGTGCTTGTGCAGCCTCCTCATCTTGGTAGATTTCATAAAGCCAGATGGTGTGAGCATCGTCCACAGCACGATACGTGTTATAGGTTATATTACCGGGTTCACGCTTGCTGAGAACGGCTAGCTCGTGTAGTTTCTCTACCACTTTTTGAAGATGCTGCGGCTGAACTTTCCAGCGAGCAATTACTATGATGTTTTGTGTTTCCAATTCCTTCGATTTGATACATCAAAGGTAGGGTGGTGGATCGGCTCAACTAGTTGACGTAGGGTAAGTACGAAAACCAAAAAGTTGATCTATGGTAAGATATAGCCTTTTACTGACGGGCTTTTCGAATGCGACTGAGGCTTTCGGGCGTAATGCCTAGGTAAGAAGCAATTTGGAAATTCTTTACACGCTGTTCAATAGTGGGGTACTGACGAATGAATTCTTCATAGCGTTGCTCCGCTGTTTCCTTTAAATTGCTCAATATTCGTTTTTGAAAGGCAACGAATGCGTTTTCTAATTTCCTAAGAAAGAATGATTCAAGTCCGTCAACTTGCAAGTAAAGAGATTCAAGATCCTTTTTCTGAATGGATAACAAAATGCAATCTTCAAGACACTCAACGTCTAGTGTGGCAGGTGAGTTGGTATAGTAAGCAATATAGTCGCTGGCCCACCACTCTTCTACTGCGAATTGCACAATGTACTCGCGATCACGTTCATCATCTGGCATATAGGTGCGTAAGCAGCCCTTTACAATAAAGTACTGTTTAGTGACGAGGTCTCCTGCCTTTATAACCAAGTTGTGTTGTTTGAAATATTCTACATGAAAAAGCTTTTTACAGTTCTCGAAGTCTTCGTAGCTGATTTATTTGTAGCGATTAATGTGTTCCCACAGCACCGCATAATATTGCGCATCCATCGCAGTGAATCAAAGAGCTATAAATTCAGGACAATCTATTCGAATGTCTAATGGCTTGAGCGGAAGATCTAGTAAAGTACATCGGTTGGCTGTTCCTCCTTTGTAAAAAGAGCAATTAAAGCAAGTGCGTTGTACGGAAATAATATTCGACTTGTTCAATTCGTGTATCAGCGAGCTCACCATTTCCCAAACGACCTCTTTATTTGAACCTTTCATCTTTGAGATTAATTGCTGTAAGGGTAGGCCATAGGATTCCGTTTTTTCTACCATTTTTTTTCCGGAGGACGTAAGCTGAATACTGTAGCTTCGAGTATCTTCTAAGTCGTTGCTTTTCTTGATGAGTGATTTTTGATCGAGTGCCTTTACAGCATCGCTAATAGTGGGTTTGGTTACATTCATTTCCTTGGCCAGATAGCTTACCGTTAGGAATTTTTGATCATGGTATTTTAGAAAAATAAGGATTTGTATTTGAATGGGGCTAAGCGTGTGTTCTTTCGCCTGCTCCCAAAGCATTACCCGAAAGGCATTCGAAAGGCGCTCCAGCCCTGCTGCAATCTTAGCATCGATGTTGTTGTTTTGAAATTCCAGGTCAAAAAAACTGCTCATGGTGCAAATTCAGAAATAGTTGAAGGCTAAATTTACTATTTCTCAGCTACTTCCCAGCTTTAATTGCCAGATGCGTTGTAATAGTTTCTTCCACTTTGTTCTGCGGCATTTCACCAAACCATCGACCCAAAATAGTTAGCTCTTGATCAAACAATATAAAAGATGGAGTGCCCCTTAGCCAGTTGCGAATAAAGGTATGCCCCACTTGGTCAAAATGCGAGAAATACTCTTTGATTGCAAGCTTTGTTGGTTCAATTTCTGTATCAGGTGTTTTGTTGATAGCTACTAATTGTTGAGTAGCATTTTGCAGAGAAGTTTCGTTCAATAGATCATTTTTTGAAATCATCGAATCGAACAGAATCGGAAATGGCAAAGAAAACCCGGGTATCCCACTTTTAGCGAACACCTTTTTTGTCTCTCCAATCAGTTCACCCTTTTCCACCAGCAGTTGGGTGTGCTCAGCAGTGTTCCACTCGAAATCTTCAAACGCTGTGGACAGACCAAAAAAGGAGACTTGCTCATGGTATTTTTGGTAGAGTTTGTTCATCTGCGGAAACGCATGCAAAAAGCAACCTGGACAGTTTACCTGGAAGACGAGCATCAAATTAAGATGAGTGGGGAAGAATTCTCCCTGAATCAATTTGCTGTATTGTATGTCTAGCTTCATAGATCAATTGCTGCAACCACGCAACTCAATAATATAGTAGCCTTGTTCCCGAATCAGTCTTTCTACGGTTTTCGTTGCCTGCTCGACATGACAAAGCCGACACTCCGTGGCTGTTAGCGTTTGGTGTTCCTCTCCTTTTAATTTTAGATATTCTTTCCCGTACTCATAAACAAGATCGCTGCTACTACTTTCAGGTACCAGAATATCGAAATTCATTAGTTGTCCATTTTTTCTGACAACATAAGTATCAAAAACATCTACTTTCATAAGGGTAGTTATTAAAGGCTGATCAAACGATCAGCCTTTGTTATTAAATACTTTTTAAAATTCACCTTTGTTTATATAAGGTTGCCCCCAAAGAATAGATTGCAACAGAACTGATTTTACCCAAGCCGCATGCATTTTTTCTACGTCCTGAGCGCTGCTTCCCGTTTTTGCTAGAAACGGTTTTAATGTTGTGGTGACAGGTATAGTTAACGCAGGAATGTAACGGTAGTTAATGATCGGCACTGAGTTTACATTATCAGTCTTGTTTTTCTTGATGGAGTGATGGCGCAGACCAATTTCGTGTTGATAGTCGAGCCATTTCTGGTCGTAGTTAGCTTCTGCCGTTTGCACGATCCACATTGCAAAACGCTCACGAACTTTCGCTAAATAGTCACCATCTGGTTTTCCGGTTGTTTTATTCCCAAAAAAATATACGAGTTGTGGGGTAGAGGCAACAAACCCGTACCAGACATCCAATATCTCATTGGTTTGACCTTTTAAAATATCGTGCGACATCCGTAGGTATTTGACGTCTTCTTCTCCAAACAATAGAGCCTGTTGAAGCAGCTTCAGTTCATCCAATGAAACAGGTGATTTTTTTACTTGACTTGTGCCGTACGTATATCCAGCAGGAACTTTTGATTGTTGTGCAAGGCCATTCAAGACCATGGCGGACATTAACAAGAAGGGGAGAATTGCTTTCATTTTCATAAAATTTACTTTTAGGGTTAAACAATTGATTAGAACTCGTTTTTATTGATGTAGGGATGAGTCCAAAGAATAACGGTAAGCGTAACTGCTTTAAACCAGGCAGCATGCATTTTCTCTACAGTGCCCCCATCATGCCCTTTGTTAGCAAGAAATGATTTGATGGTTGCCGTGATAGGGAAAATGAATGCCACCATGTAGCGATAGTGTATGATAGGTTCAGCATCTACCTGGTCTGTTTTGTTCTTTTTAGCTGTGTGGTGTCGCAGTGCAATTTCATGTTGATAGTTGAGCCAAGTTTGGTCGTACGGTTTAGTACACAAATCCATGATCCATTGCCCGAATCTGGCACGCACTGCTGTCAGGTATTCCATGTTTGGCTTTTCATTCTTTCCGAAGTAGTGCACTAGGTGAGCGTTTCCGCCAACGAAGCCATACCACAGGTCCAGCACCTTGTCCGTTTGGTCTAGCAGTACTTCTCCTGCCAAGAGCAGGTATTTTTCATCGTCTGCGTCAAAAAGCACCGTCTTTTTCAGCAGTTCTAAATCCGCAATACTTACGGGTGATTGCGGCACTTGCCCATAGGCATAACCCTTGATGGTTGATTCCATAGTGTTTTGTTTTAAGTGAATAATAATGACACAAATATAGTAAGGAATCCTAACTAAACAAATTTTCTGCTTTATTTTGAATCGGGAAGCTTGGTTAGGGTTTCTTTTGGGCTACAGCAAACTTGGGGTAGTGCCCGCCTCAGTACCCCATTTCTACGCTTCGGTTATATTCTGACCACACGGCTGTCTAAAGCTTTTCACTTTTGAGCAACAAAAGAGAAAAACTATGAAACAGTCTATCAAAATTATCATTGCCGTTGTTATTGTCGGTTTAGCTGCAGGTGTTTTAGCCTGGCAGTTAAGAAATAGTCAAAACACTAAGCTTCGTGAGGCAAAGGAGGCACAAGTACCCATTCCTACTACGGTAGAATCACTTCAGCTATTGCCCCAAACAATATCGGGTGGGTTTTCTGTTCAGGGTATCACCCAGCCCTTTC
>Ga0209972_10001368_pt1 | contig 21494 bp, 18 predicted proteins | sample NOAtaG_7_FD_187302 | JGI IMG/M metagenome (GOLD analysis project Ga0209972, IMG submission 187302) | Freshwater lake microbial communities from Lake Erie, under a cyanobacterial bloom - NOAA_Erie_Diel1S_2200h metaG (SPAdes) (version 2) | ecosystem: Environmental > Aquatic > Freshwater > Lake ... | reverse complement strand
AAATTTAGTAGAAATTTAGTAGAAATTTAGTAGAAATAAAATTATGCAAGCTGTTAAAAGAATCGAAATCGTATCTGATTCTGTTGAGTCACACAAAATTATCAAGGTTTTAGAAAAAGTTGGGGTTTTAAACTACACCGTGATTCGTAATGTCGTTGGTAAGGGAGTCAGTGGTACAAATTCGGGTGATCTAGATATGAGTATGTTGGAAAATGACTATGTGATTGCTTTCTTTTTAGAAGACAAAACTAAGACTTTGGTTGAAAAGCTGAAGCCAGTTACCAAAAAGTTTGGCGGAGTTTGTTATATCTCGGATGCAATGGCTATTCATGCGGCAAGTGCTACCTAATACCAATTCACAAACTGGCATAACTGGCATAGCTATAGTTATGCCAGTTATGCCATTTTGTGAATTGGTATAGCCAAAATAAAGAAGGACGGAACGAATCTCCACTTTTCTTTATTTGCCTAACGTGAAAACCGATGCTTGATTTGATTGCTGATGGCTTTGAGCTCAGGGATTTTCATTTGGACTGCGATCGCGCCAAAAATAGTGAACCCGATCGCACTGGCTAGCAATAAACCACCCAACTCTGCACCAAATCTTTCCACAGCGCCAAAACTATCAAAACTATGACTGAGCAAATGATAAACGCCCCAACTTGCACCACCTGCGATCAAGCTGGCGATCGCTAAACCCAAGAGGGTTTTGCTCCAACTTTTTAGGGGCATTCCATTCAGACGGCGATCGAGGAAATACATCATCGCTAGCATGGAGATCACATTCACGCCAACGGTTGCCAAAACTATTCCTGCTGCTCCAAATCTTTGGACTAACAAATAATCAAATAGTCCATTCAGAAAAATATTCACAATGCTGATCTTAAAAGGTGTGTCGCCATCGCCAAGGGCATAAAACACCCGCACCAAAACATCGCGACCTAAGTACACAAACATGCCCACCGCATAAGCCATTAAAACTACAGCAGTGAGCCGTGAAGCCTCAGCATCGAAAGCATAGCGCTCATAAACCACCTGAGAAATCGGCAAAGCCAGTGCTACCATCACTGCACTAATTGGCAACATCGTAAGAGCCGTGAGCATCAGTCCTTGACGAATTCGTTGTTTCAGTTCGTCCCAATTTTCGGGATCAGTTAGCTTAGAAAGAACAGGAAACAGCGGTACAAGGATCACATTCGACAAAATTCCCAGAGGCGTTTGCACTAATAACCCCGCATAGCCCATTGCCGACACTGCCGCCGCTGCATTGGGAATGAAAGAAGCAAAAAACAAATCTGTCCAGACATTAATTTGCAGCATCCCCGATGAAAAAGTGGCGGGGATCATAATTTTTAAGACTTCTTTGACTTCAGTGCGCTGAAAGTCAAACCTTAGCTTAAATCCACCCATACCAGCTTTGAGCTGTATAGGTAATTGCACCAGCCATTGCAAAACTGCTCCTGCTAGAGTTGACCAAGCAAGCACCGCACCGCCTAGCACCGCATTTTCTGGTAGTAAAATCTTGCTGCCCACTACCATGTACAAGCCACCGATGCCAATGAGCACTGTCAAGCTAGAAAATATAGGGCTGACCGAAGGTAGCCAATAAGCATCAGCAGCATTTAAAGCTCCAAAGCCGATCCCCACTAGTCCGGCCAAAACTGCCATTGGAGCCATGATCTGAAACTGCTGGATCGCAATGTCCTTAGTAATCTTTAGGTTTTGAATGGTTTCAGGGGTAATTCCTTTGGCGAGTAAATCTGCTTCTGGGATAAATAACCCTGGGGCTACTAGATGCATCAATGGTTCTGCAAAAATTACTAGCGCAACACTCACCAGCAAGAGAATCCCCGTAACGATGGTGGTGATGCTATCGATGATTGCTGCAACTTCTTTGCGATCGCGTTTTGCTAAAACACTAACGATCGCGCTGTGAAATGGCCCATTAATGCCGCCAAGTAAGATTAGCAAGAAGCCTGGAATCACGTAGGCGAAGTTGTAAGCTCCGTAGGCAGTACCGTTTCCAAAAGCTGCCGCGATCGCCACTTGACGCAGTAATCCAAATATTTTGCTCAACAAAGTTGCGATCGCCACAATCGTAGCGATATTGAGTAGCGATCGCTTAGCAGATTTTGCAGTGGATTGTAATTCCTGCATTTCCATGTCGATTTCTTCTTCGTTGCTAGACAAAATTGGTGATGCCTCTTTGCAGTTTAGACTTTGAGAAATGTATCATCAAAATACCACTCACGTTAAAGCTTGCATCAAAATCTAGCAATCGCTGTATGAAACCAGTTTTGTGTTCTTCAGCGCCGCAGGCGCTGAAGAACACAAAACTGGTTTTCTGAAAGCTTGTTTGCGGAAGGCTTTCAGAAAACCAGTTTTCAAAATAAGAATTAATGAAAAAGCTCCGAGCGTTGCATATAAAGTACTAGCGATCGGAGCTTTTAAAAAATTTATGAAAAGAAGCGATTAGTAGAGAGCTTCTTCTTGGTGAGTCAAGATTTCACAATCAGACTGAGCATAGGTTACGCACAGGAGAGCGTAGCCAGCTTCCATTTGCTCGTCATCCAAGAAGGACTGATCGCCTTGATCAATCTCACCCTTAACGATTTTGCCAGCACAAGAAGAGCAAGCACCAGCGCGGCAAGAGTAAGGAAGATCGATGCCTTGAGCTTCAGCAACATCAAGAATGTACTCATCAGAAGGAACTTCGATAGTTTTATCAAGTCCTTCAGCTTCGTTAATCAGTCTTACTTTGAAGGTAGCCATGTATGTAATAAACCTCTTAAAGATTGCAGCCAAAAAAATAAACGATCGCCTGAACCTATACCTAGTTAAAGGTAATCAACCAAGTTACGTTTATCTCAATTACCCACAAGGGTATCAACACGCATCATATCGTTCTTGGCAACCAAGCGAACAATTAGCTTTTTATTTCTACCATTGGTTATAGGTGATAGTTATCGATCGCTTTCATGACCACTTAAATGCTTTAAATCCTTGTTGAGAATGGGCTGGAGGTGTTCTTGTGGGCTAACAAAATGATGAGTTTTCGTTTGTATTTTGATTTTTTTAATAAGTTTTTTTTATCTTATCCGCAGACATAATCACAGAATAGTTTTTGATATGAAAATTCAATCAATGAGTATTCCGCACTATCACTTCAAAATCATCACAAAGTTTATTAACAAGATCCTCGGTTTCCTTGAAAAAGTAATCTCCGACAGTCTTTCTATTTAAAATTTTGTACTTGGTGTAGATTTTTGCAAATTCTTCATAAATCTCTTCTTCTGGGACATAGGAATTGATTTTGACAACTAAGCGTCTACCTTCCTCACAATTTTGGACGTAAGAGAAGAATTCTACTATTTTGGTTGCAAATTCTTGGATGCGATCGCCTTTTAATTTTTCTTGATCGTTACGAGCTTCGAGAATCGTCAGAATATCAAATTGATGAACTGTAAAGGGCGGTTTACCCTCAGCTATTTTGGGCGACTTGGGGATCTTGGGTTCTTTGGGATGGGTTTGGACTTCAATAATGCCGATTTGATTGTCAAAATAGACTTTGATCGCATCTTTAACTTCATCGGTGCGATGTAGTTGGTTGTATATTTTATTGAATAGGCGGAGGAAATTTAAAAGATTCGATTCGCTGTATTTTGCCTCTAGGGTAATCACATACTCGATGCGATTGAGTATGGTGAAATATTGGGCGGTTTTGGCTTTGGTGTCGGCGGTGGGTTTAGGATTAGCTTCGATATATTTTTCGATGCTACTTTCTAAATCTAGGTGGTTTTCGGGATTATTTTGTTTAGTGACATCATTAGCGATCGCCACAAATATATTGAAGAACTCTTCGTAGACATCAGATTTTTTCAGTATTGTGAATAGCAGTTCTAATATGCGTTTGTCACTGAAGGGATCGAAGTCACTAACGACAACATCGGAGAAATGCTCAAAGGCTTCTTTGATATTTTGAACGTTGACGTTGTTGTAGGAAAAATCAACGATTTTGCATTCATTTTTATGTTTAGCGGTGCGATTAACTCTAGAAATTGCTTGAATGGCGCTAATGCCTTTGATCTCTTTGTCTAGAAATAGGGTGTGTAGTCTTTTTTCATCGAAGCCTGTTTGCAGTTTGGCGACAACGATAATCAAGCCATTTTTCTCGAGGGCAAAGTTTTCTAAGACTTTTTCTTCGGTAAGTCCATCATTTAGTCCTGTGGCGCTTTGTTCGTCTTGGTTGCTGGAATAGACGATGTGAATGGGTGCTTTGGCATATTTAGCGTATTTATTTTGTTTGACGATTTCTTGGAAATTTTTAGTGATGGCTTGTTTATAGGCGATCGCTGCTTTAATTGAGTACACGGCGAGCATGGCTTTTGCCGTGCCGCGAATTTTAGGATAGACATCTTTTACGAGGAGATCGGCGATGTATTTGGCGATCTCTTTGATTCGTTCGCGTTCTTCATAGATTTGCTTTTTATCGACATCTTTGTAATTAGGTTGCTCGAAGCCTTCCTGTTTATTGCTTGGAAGGTTAAACCCTAGCTTGGAAGCCACGGGAATAATATTTTTGAGCGGATTGAGAACAAATTTGTCTTTAATTGCTTCATTCATGGTGTAGGAATCGAAGGGAACCCAGAGCTTTTCGCTTTCGGCATAGCCGCTAAATTCACCAAAACGTGCGAGGGTATGGTCGTCAGGTGTGGCGGTGAAGCCGATAATTAAATTCTTTTTGGTACGGAATAGGCTGGTTTGAGTGTCAAAGGGTGTTTGCAGTTCATCGAAGATATTGACCATTTCTTCATGTTGTTCGCCACTATTGGAACGGTGGATCTCATCGATTAGGAAGACAATACGCAATTGCGAAAGTTTTTGCATGGTATCAGGAGCAAGCATTTCTGCAACTGCGCCAAATTTTTGGAGATTGACGATCACGAGGCGGGTATCGGATTCAAGGGCTTTTTGGAAACTTGCCTTATTATTCGCTTCAACATACATCCGATTATCGATGTTCATGTTTAGCATCTTTGAGTCGATCTGGCTGCGGAGTTGGAGGCGATCGACGACGATCATGATTTTGTCATAGACATATTCACCATTGCGGCGCAGGTCTTTGAGTTGCAGTGCTGTCCAGCCGATGATGTTAGACTTGCCAAATCCTGCGGCGTATTGCAGCAGGAGCGAATAAATATTTTTGTTATTGGCGTAGGCTTTACGCTTTTCGATGAGTTCGGCGCGTTTGCTGGGGGCGACATGGGCGAGTTTGTCTCTCGTTTACTCACTGTTGTTTCTTCTCTGAATCTCCAAGAGCGTAATATTCTTGATTTTTTGGCTGAATCTATCTTGGCTGCTCGTTCTGGGCAAATTCCACCTTCTCTTCTCCCTTAGCCCCCTTGAACTTCTACGTAAAATTTTTAGGATTGCCTTCTGAGTCAAGTGGTCTTTCACCTCTTAAGATTGGACGCATATCTACAGACCTCTTGCCAAGCGTTCCATTTTTAGAAAGGCATGATAGGCAGGATTGTCACTAAAAGGCATAGATAGCTCGTCGAGTCTTTGTTTTAATACATCAAGTTCTTCCTGTTTATCTTGCCCAAGGCTTTCCGCTTCTTGTAACACTCTGTAGTATTCCTCAGCAGCATTTAGCATCGCTAGTTTTCTGCGACTATATTGTGGTAACTCAATCCCCATAATATCTTCGATGATGTCCTCAATACTTCTACCTTCATATTCTGATGGTGGAGAACTATTGAGATTAATTAGCTTGCCATTATGTAGAGATTGAATGATAAATGGAGAATGTGTTGTAACAATAAACTGGATTTTTGGAAACGTTCTTCTAAGATCTTCGACCACTCTTACTTGCCATTTTGGATGAAGATGTAATTCAATTTCATCAATGAGAACAATCCCAGTAGTTTGCTCTATAACATCAGCTTTAAGATGAGGATTAAGTGTTGCAGCACGATATGCGATATCACCGACCATTGCCAGCATATTCCGAACACCGTCACTCAACATCCGAAAAGGCAATATTTTCCCATTATCAGAAGTTGCCATTAAATCATCTTCAAGAATGTCATAAAATACTGAACACCAGTTTTCCATACACTCACTTACAGACTGTTTGAGTGCTGAAAGTACATTAATTTCACTTCCTCTCTGTAAAGATGCAATTTCCATTGTTTTCATCCATTTGAGAAGTTGTTTTTGATTGGAGGCAGGATCTAAGCAATCCACATATCCATAGCGTCTTGCTCTCGGTGGTAATGTTTCAATACTCTTCTCCTTCTTTTGTGACCAAAGGCGACCTGTACCATAATAAGAAATTAGTGGCAGAATATCGGATTTTCATGTTAGTCCTCGTGCGATCGCCTTCACCCATCCCCGAAACTCTTTTAAAGTCTTACTTTCCCCTAAGAGTAAGCGCTTCTGCACATATTCCACAATAATTGCGGCGGGTAAAGTCGGAAACGATAAACTATTTTCTATCGCCACATATCCCCCATTCTGCAAAGCTAAAAACTCTAAACTATAACCATCGTAACGCCAGACTTCAGGCACACCAAGGAGAGCATAGATCGGTAAACGGCGATCGCTAGGATTGGTGATATCTACTTCTAAAACCAGATCGGGAGGAGGATCTTGTCCAACGATGACATTTTCTTGAGCGCGAATAGCCAACTCATTTTTGATGTAATAACAGGAATCTGGCTCCCCACCAATTTTTAATTCTGAGCTTTTCATTAATAGCGAGCCTAAACATCGCATATCGATATCCAGTTCATCAACGAAAATAGTCAATAGCTTATCGAAAAACCGACTGCTTCCTTCATGGAGTGAGAGCGGAGACATAATCTCTAAATTACCTTTAATATAATTGAATAGAGTTTTACGGCGATCGCCAACATCTGCAAGTAAGCACTCAAAAGTTTCCCAACTCACCCCATGAAGCAAGACCCGATTTTCAGATAAGGGTCTGGATTTCTCTGTTTTTTCACTTACTGATGTCGCAGCTTGCTCTCTTGGTAAGGTTGGAGTATTCATCATGATTGTTTAGAGAAAAATACGGGCAGTTGTAAACTTAGATCTTTAGCTCTGAGATGAGATCCAAAAATTTAAAACCAAACTTAGCTTAACAAAGATCATTATAGCGATCGCACCCATGCCCTACATACAGCTATATATAAATACATAGCGCAATCAACATACGTGCTTTACAAAACTTATCGTGTCTTTCTGGTTGAAATACCTGTAAATGCGGCATTTTCTGATGAGATAGAGATATATATTTAAGTTGGAAAACCCTATACTTGGGTAGATATTATTTCGACTTTTTACATACCCTTTAAAGATCTCAAGGCAGACACATGAGCGTAACAGCGTCAAGTGGTGCAGTAAATGCCCGCCCCAGTCTATATCAGACCGCTTTAACTTCCACAATTTCTCAGATAGAGCAACAAGATCGCTTTGCGACTCGTAGCGAATTAGATGATTTATCCACATATTTTCAATCTGGACTAAAACGCCTCGAAATTGCAGAAATTTTGACAAAAAACTCTGACAATATCGTATCCAAGGCTGCTAGCCGTATTTTTACGGGTGGTTCAGCAATGGCATTTTTGGAAAAACCCAAAAATTCCGAAGCCTTGGAGGTTGATCGCGCTGGTCGAGTAGTTGATGTCAAGATCGGCATGGAGCTTGGTACAACTACTTATACTGAGGCAAGCGAAGGTGGCTTTTTAGGGACAATCAAGAATTTCTTCAGTAATACAGGCATTACTGGCGTTGTTGATCCTGTGCCAGCTAATTTCCGCCCCATTAACATTTCTCGTTATGGCGCAGACCGCATGAAGAAGTCCCTGCGTGACTTGTCATGGTTCTTGCGTTATGCCACCTATGCAATTGTTGCAGGTGACCCAAATATTCTTGCCCAAAACGTGCGTGGCTTGCGCGAAATCATTGAAGCAGCATGTTCCACTGAGGCAACCATCGTTGCACTGCAAACTATGAAGCAAGCCGCAGCAGGTTATTTCCTCAAAGATCCTGCGGCGATCGAAATTATCAAGCAATACATGGATGTAGCGATCGCTGAATTCAAAGCAGCGACTCCTTCGCCTAAAGTCCGCCAGCGTAACTCTCCCGACTTGCAAGGCTTGGCACTTCCTCAAATTTACTTCAACACTGCTGAGCGTCGTCAGAAGTTTGTAATGAAGGCTGCTATGACAGGCGCTGAAAAAAATGGCGTAGTTAAGGCTGCTTATCGCCAAGTTTTTGAGCGTGATATCGCTCGTGCGTACAGCCAAGGTATTTCTGACCTTGACTCTAAGGTGAAAAATGGTGAAATCTCGGTGCGTGAGTTCGTACGCCGATTAGGTTTATCACCTTTGTACCGCGATCAATTTTTCCTCCCCTTCATTAACTCGCGTGCTGTTGAGTTAGCCTTCAAGCATTTCCTTGGACGCTCACCTGAGAGCCGTGAAGAAGTGGCAGCTTACTTTGCGATCGTCTCCAAAGGTGGTTTGTCCGCACTAGTCAATGCTCTAGTTAACTCCAGAGAGTACAGCGACTACTTCGGCGAAGAAACTGTCCCTTATCAACGTGGATACGGACAGGAAGCTCAGACTGCGCGTAACTGGGGCGCACAGTTTGACTTGTTCAACTATTCAGCTCCTTTCCGCAAGGTTCCTCAATTTATTACCTTGTTTGCTGCCTATGAGCAACCATTGCCCGATCAGCATGTTTACGGTGCTGGTAATGATCCGCTCGAAATCCAATTTGGCGCGATCTTCCCTAAAGAAACTCGTAATCCTAGTGCGTCCCCTGCTCCTTTTGGCAAGGATACCCGTCGGATCTTGATTCGCAATGGTGCTGGTATCACCAACCAACTTGGTAATCCTGCGGCAACTGGCTCGATTGATTCAATGAGTCCCAAGGTATTCAAGCTCGATCAAACCCAACGCGATAGCGTCAAGATTGGCAAAGGAGCTAGAATCAGTTCGATTAAAGGTCAGAGTGTTAACAACTCGGAAAGCTCTACCCAAGCTGTGATTCGCGCAATTTACTTACAAATCACTGGCTACATTCCTTTTGCAGGTCAGCGCCTCACGGCAGTCGAGAGCAAGTTGGAAAATGGTCAAATCTCGGTACGCGAATTTGTCCGCATCTTGGCTAAGTCGCCTTTATTCCGCGATCGCTATTGGACGAAGCTTTATGTCTGTAAAGCGATCGAATATACCCATCGCCGTCTCTTGGGTCGCCCTACCTATGGTCGCCCTGAAATGAATGCTTACTTTGATCTTGCATCAAAGAAAGGCTTCTATGCAGTCGTTGATGCGATCCTTGAGACCAAGGAATACGAGCAAGCCTTTGGTGAAGATACCGTTCCTTACGAGCGCTATTTGACTCCCGCAGGTGTATCGCTTCGTCAAAATCGCAACAGCACCTTGGGTGAAGAAAAAGGCACTAAGGTCGTGGTTGAACCAACAGCTAAGTTCATCGAACTTGGTCAAGTCACCGAAGAGCGTTCTTCTGTATCGATTCGCGATCGCATTAACCAAGGTGTTGACAAGAAGCGCGAACAACGCAAGATCTTCAAGCTCACCACCACCGATCCTGTGGAAACAGGCTCTTTGGTTCGTGCTGCTTATCGTCAAGTGTTCGAGCGTGACATGGATGCCTATGTTGCTGACTCACAGTTCAGCCAATATACTTCCAAGCTGCTCAACGAAGAAACCACGGTCAAGGAATTCATTTTGGCGATCGGTACATCCGACCTCTATATCAAGGAATTCTACGCCCCATTCCCTAACACTAAGGTGATCGAATTGGGGACAAAGCATTTCTTAGGACGTGCGCCTCTCGATCAAGCTGAAATCCGCAAATATAACGTGATTTTGGCAACTAGTGGTATCAAGGCAATGGTCACGGAAATGGTTAACAGCCGTGAATTCCTCGATGCTTTTGGTGAAGATGTAGTACCTTACAACCGCTTTGAAACTTTCCCTGCGGCTAACTACCCAAATACCAAGGAGCTATACGATCGCCTCACTAAACAGGACAAGTCGATCGTTGTACCTAGCTTTGCAACTGTTAAATCGAAAGTTCCCACGACTGTTTAGCTAATAAAAATAGATGAAATATGCATGGCATATTTCATCTAAAAACCAAAAAGGTAGGGGCAATTCATGAATTGCCCCTACCTTTTTGGTTTTTATTAAGATTTCAAATTTTGCTTTAAGAGAGAATAAATTGGTGACGGTTTTTCGGTATCATAAGCATCAGATTAAAGTAAAAAGTTAAATTTATATAAAGGGCGATAAAAAGTGACTATCAGGGTAGCGATTAATGGATTTGGGCGCATCGGACGTAACTTTCTCAGATGCTGGGCTGGTCGCTCAGAGACAAACATAGAACTAGTTGGACTGAACGATACGTCCGATCCCCGTACCAACGCTCACTTGCTCAAGTACGACTCCATGCTCGGCAAATTTGCTGGTGAAGTTAGTGCTGATGACACCACAATTACTGTTAATGGCAAAACCATCAAAACAGTTTCTGATCGCAATCCTGACAATTTACCTTGGAAAGATTGGGGCATTGATTTAGTCATCGAATCTACGGGTGTATTTATCGATAAAGTTGGCGCTGGCCGACATATTGGTGCAGGTGCTAAGAAAGTTCTAATTACTGCCCCTGGTAAAAACGAAGATGGTACGTTTGTCGTTGGTGTGAATGATAAAGATTACAACCATGATATTCACCACATCATCAGTAATGCTAGTTGCACCACCAACTGTTTAGCCCCTGTTGCTAAAGTATTGCTAGAAAACTTTGGCATTGTCAAAGGTGTAATGACTACCACCCACAGCTATACTGGTGATCAACGCTTGCTTGATGCTAGCCACCGTGATTTGCGTCGTGCTAGAGCTGCTGCTTTGAGCATTGTACCAACCTCCACAGGTGCGGCAAAAGCAGTTGCGCTCGTATTACCACAACTAGCTGGTAAATTAAACGGCATTGCTTTGCGAGTGCCAACTCCTAACGTTTCAGTCGTTGACTTTGTGGTCGAAGTGGAAAAAGCCACGATCGCTCAAGAAGTTAATGAAGCATTCCGCGTTGCTGCTGAAGGATCAATGAAAGGTATTTTGGAATATAACGAATTGCCTTTGGTGTCAATCGACTATCGTGGTACTGATGCTTCCTCAATTGTTGACTCTTCATTGACAATGGTCATGGGTGGCAACATGGTTAAGGTTGTGGCTTGGTATGACAACGAGTGGGGCTATAGCCAACGTGTTGTTGACTTAGCTGAAATTGTTGCTAAGAACTGGAAATAATTTCTCAAAAAAAGAGTCGGCGCTTTGCGCCGACTCTTTTTTTGTTCACGCAATTTCGCTGATGTATGAGTATCTAGCGATGTAGATAGAATATTGTGGAATCAATGTTCTTATAGCGATCGCCATGAAACTTCCTACCACTTTGGTTAATTTCGGAGCTTTTTGTAAACGTAATCATCAGCAATTAGTGGCTGGATTGATCACGTTTTCATTGTCTTTGGGGGTATTGGGCTTAAGGGAAAATGGAGCTTTTAAGGAAGTGGAGCTCTGGGTCTATGACAGCTTGATGCGATCGCAACTTAACGAACCACCCGATCGCCGTGTTGTGATTGTCGAGATTTCGGAAGCAGATATTCAAGACTTCTCTAAGTTGTATTCTGAGCGATGGCCAATTTCGGATCGCTTATTTGCCAGACTGATTAACCAAATTTCCGTAGCCAAACCTGCTGTGATCGGCATTGATAAGTATTTGGATTTACCAGTTCTGGAAGGACGTAGTGAGCTGGTTGCAGCCGTTAAAAATGCTGGAAATGTAGTAAATGCTAAATTTATTGCAACGGTCGAAGGTCGGAGTGGCGTTGATCCTGCTAAAGATCTAGAACAAATCAGCAGCTATGGATATGTGAATTTACCCACAGATAAAGGGGCGCTGGTGCGGCGAGCTTCTATTGTTGGCGATTCAGGGTCTTTAGCCTTTGAGATTGCCAACTTGTATTTGAAAAATTTGCATAGTAAACAACTTGTATTTGACCCAGCCGCAATTAAATTTACGGCTGGAAAACAAATTATTCCGAGAATAACGGCAAATTACGGTGCTTATCGCAAAGAGGATGATAGCGGATATCAAATGATGATTCGCTATCGAGGGAAATCAAGAGCTTTTGAGCATATTCGAGCGACTGATGTACTTGAGAAGCGAGTTGATCCTGAGAAACTGCGCGATCGCATTGTCCTTATTGGGGTGACTGCGGAAAGCCTCAAAGATAGCTTCCCCACTCCTGTCAGTGTTGATGGTGATGTGATGTATGGAGTGGAAATCCATGCAAATATTGTCAGCCAGTTGATTAGTAGTACTTTAGACGATCGCAAATTTATTCAGGTTTGGTCAAACGATATTGAAAATATTTGGATTTTGTTTTGGGCGATCGCTGGTGGTGCAATGGCAGTATTTATCGCTCATGCTGGCAAAAATATTGGACTTTTAGGTTTCTGCACAGGTGGTTTAATTTGGGCTAGCTATTTTGCCTTTGGTCAGGCTCTGTGGATTCCATTATTTTCGGCTCTATTGGGTTTAATTGCTTCAAATGTATTAGTCATGGCTTATCAGCTTGCGATTCAGCAATCAGAGCGCAAAGTGTTGATGGGATTATTTTCGCGACATGTTTCCAAGGAGCTAGCTGATATTATTTGGTCAAATCGCGAAAAATTTCTGCAAGAAGGGCGGATTATTGGACAAGAAGTATATGTTACGGTCTTGTTTACGGATATGAGAAACTTTAGTACTGCGGTGGAGGCTCAAGCCCCTGGGGAGACGCTAAATTGGCTTAATAATTATTTGGGAACGATCGCTAATGAAGTTTTAGCATATGGCGGAATGGTCGATAAGTATATTGGTGATGCGGTGATGGCAGTATTTGGTGTGCCTATTCCCCACAGCAATGAAATGGAACGTACGCGCGATGCTCAATCTGCTGTGGCTGCGTCTTTAGCGATCGCTCATAAATTAGCGGAAATGAATGAGATCTGGGTAGCCCAAGGGCTACCTCCCGTTTCGACAGGAATTGGCATTAACTCTGGGCTTGTGATTGCAGGAAGTTTAGGAAGTTCAGAGCGACTGGAATATTCTGTATTAGGAGATGCAGTGAATGTTGCTTCGCGCCTAGAGAGCTTTAATAAAGAAGTTGATGGTGGACCACACCATATTTTGATTAGTGAAGAAACGCATCGCCATTTGGATAATAATTTTCAGACTGAGTTTGTGGGTAAATTTGCGCTCAAAGGAAAAACGAAAGAAACAGGAATTTACCGAGTGTTGGATGTCAAAAAGAAACCTATTCAACTTAGTTCCACAAACTCATTGGAAAACAAATAAAAAGCGGCGATTAGCGCCGCTTTTTGTTTATTTTTTAGTTAACACTTTAATTGGTGATGTTGTAGTTGTAGACAAATCCGTTAATGCTGGAGGCTTGTCTGTTGATTTAGCGTCAGATTTATTTTCTGAGATGTCTTTGGTCTCGGAAGACTTATTTACAGGTTTTGTTTCTTCAGTTTTAGCTGGAAAAAATTTACTTGTATCAAAGTTGAAATTTTTGAATACATCTGTTGGAGCAGCAGTTGGTTTGAACTTCTTCGGTTCCTTCTCAGGTAAAACATCTTTGGGTGGTTCAGATTTTGGTGTTACCAGAGTTGTATTTTTAGAGACTTCTTTGGCGGCTTCCTGAGGCGCTTCTTTAGGTGTTGTTACTTGAGGTGAGACTTTGGGTGCGCTCGGTCTTCCTGGTATTGCAATAGGGGCATATTTACTCCTAATTGGAGCAGGAGCGCTCTTGTCTGGTTCTACAACATTTACAGGCTTAGCCTTGGCAGATTCTGAAGTGACCTTTTCTGACTCAGTAACTGGTGTGTTTTTAGTCTTGATGGGCGCAGTTTTTACAGGTTCGGCAGACACAGGAGCATCTTTGACTTTAATTGGTTCAACTTTGACTGGTTCTGGGACTGGAACTGCCTTAGTCGGGATAGGTTCAACCTTGACTGGCTCAGCTACTGGTGATGATTTTGTAATAATTGGTGCGGCTGGAGCAACAGGAATTACAGGAACTACAGGAATTACAGGAACTACAGATGATGCTTTATCAACAGGTTTAGTCTGTTCCTTGGGTGCAGCTACTGGCGTAGATGTGGGGCTAACAATCTCAGTTTTAGATGATTCGGTTGGCTTTTCCGTAGGAGTGACGACTGGTGCGACAGACTCAACAGGCGAAGGTATAACTTCAGGAGCAGGTGGTACATAGTCTGGGTTAACGATCGCCTCAATGTTGGCAATCTTTTCACCACGGACTAGACGCGCTAGGGTGTCAGTTCCATTGGGTTGATAGTTAATGACATGGGCAGTGCTGTTAAATACATTTGCGATCGCATCGCCATCTGGTTCTAGCAATTCCAGTTTTACCCAGTTTTGTCCAGTTTTAAAGCCTTTGAGATAGATTGGCTCCCAGCGATCGAAGGTAAAACTTTGTCCATCAACGGTGGCGCGAACCTGCCAATCATCGATCGCCTCATCATCTTTGCCGAGCAAATGCAAAGGTGCATTTTGGAGATAAAAATCAAGCATGATTGGCTCAGCACCATAGGTACCTACAGGACGACTGTAGGTAAGCAAAGGTGTTTTTGCTTCGGGAGTATTTTCGCCAGTTTTGGTCAATACATTAAAGGTCGTCTGTGCATATGCACCTTGGTTTTTGAAGCTTTCATGCCAAGGGCGAGAAGCAAAGGCTCGAATTGTATGAGTTCCTGCGCTGAGGTGATCAAATGTTGCGGTTTGATTAAGGTCGTAAATTGCTTTGTATTCTTGGTTGTCCAAAGTCACATGGATATGGGGCCCTAAACCGAAATCAGCATTTTTGAAAATTGGCAAATTTTTGACATCAAACTTCACCGACACTTGAGTGTCATTTAGTATTTCATCAGGTTTTGGGCTGATGATAATGACCTGTGGGGCATAGCTATCAAGTAGGCGACTGAGTCGTTGAATTTCCTTGGGTGGAGAGACTTCGGTGATGTTAATGCTCGATACGACTTTTTTGTCAGGGGCTTTACTGACTGGCTTATTGTCACCACCGCAAGCTGTGAGGTAAAAGCACAGGGCGATCGCCATGACCAAACTGGATAACTTTTTCCAAGGGATATTTCGCCAATAAGATTGAACTCGCGAAGTCTTTGGCTTGTCTTCGGGTTGGTTAGAGTTTGCGATCGCGCTCATAAAAACTATGCTCAACTCACATTACACAGGCAAATATACCGAAAAATGAGCGCTTTGCTTGTAAAGAAACCTCATAATTTATAAAGTAATTTGCTAAAAAGTAACCATAGGCGGCTTTTTGATAAATTGCTTTATGCTAAAAACTATACCTTTACACGATCAACCAAGTTCTCATCAATGCAAGTACGCCGCCAATCTGAAACCGCTAGTAGCAAAGGCTATGCGATCGCTGCCCTAACTGAAGCGCCCCAAAACATTTTAGAAAAAATAGTTTGGCATAAGGAGCAAGAGGTTGCGCAGATGTATGCAACTGAGCCGATTGAGTCAATTAAAGCTAAATTAACTAGCGTTAGTCCGCCGCGAGATTTTTATGGCAGTTTGCAAAATTCTTATATCAAACCTGCGCTAATCGCCGAAGTCAAAAAAGCCTCACCTAGCAAAGGTTTATTTCGTAAAGACTTTGATCCTATAGCGATCGCCCAATCCTACGAACGAGGCGGAGCGAGTTGCCTCTCGGTACTAACTGATCGAGAATTCTTTCAAGGCGGTTTTGAAAATTTGCAACTGGTGCGCCAAGCTGTTGAATTACCGTTACTTTGTAAAGAATTTATTATTGATCCCTATCAAATTTATTTGGGGCGATCGCATGGTGCAGATGCAGTTTTACTAATCACCGCAATTCTTACTGATACTGAATTAATCTCATTGCAATCATTAATCCATGAGTTAGGCATGGCTGCACTAGTTGAAGTGCATACTCAAGCTGAGCTAGATCGTGTTTTACAAATTCCTGATGTGCGCTTAATCGGGATCAATAATCGCAATTTAGAAAATTTTGTCGTAGAGCTTGAACAAACTAAAATTTTAATGGATAGACTAGATCAAGCAACTAGAGATAAATATCTTTGGGTGAGCGAGTCTGGCATTTATACCCGTCAAGATCTAGACTTTGTGCAAAGTTGTGGAGCAAGATCTGTGCTAGTTGGCGAGTCTTTAATCAAGCAAGAAAATATTGAAGGTGCAATCACAAATTTGCTAGAAAAATAAATCTCTAATCTTAAGAGCTAGGAATTAATGGTCACAACATTAGCAATTTCTAAACATGTTAATAGTTTGCTGGAAGTAGAAACTAGATTCTCAGCACAACAAGCTATCGGCGATCGCTTTTTCAGTGAATGCTATGAAGACTTGCCAGAGTTGACGGAACTTGAAAAAGAACGCTGCGATCGCCTGAAGGAGCGATATCTTTACCATCGTCATCATGGACATATCAGTGAAGGGTTAATTAATCAAATTGTGATCGCGCCTTTATTGGAAATGGCAAAATTTTATGATCCACCTTTTGATATTAGATCTGAGTATCCTGTTCAAATTGAATCTATAGAATTTGATGTAGACGAAAACGAACAAACTATTTATCAAGGTCGTATTGATACGCTTGTGATTCACAAAAAACTATGGGTGCTGGTAATCGAATCTAAAGGTCAATCGTTTAGTATCGAATCAGGCATGGCGCAGGCGCTTACTTATATGATGAGTAGTCCCAATCAATTGCAGTCAACCTATGGATTTATTAGCAACGGTGGGTTTTCAATTTTTCTTAAGGTGACTCAAGCAGAGGTTTTTCAATATCAATTCTCTAATGATTTTTCGCTATACAATCGCAATGCAAATGAATTTTTGACTGTACTTCAGATTCTTAAAAAAATCGCTCAGTTATTTCAGTAAAAATGAACCCGAATTTACAGCCAATATTGCAAATATTACAAAAGTTTTTATTGCCAGTAGTTCGCATTCTTGTGCTTGCTTATATTGGCTTGGCGATCGCTTTATATCTCGGACAATCAAACCTAGTCTATATGCCGAGTCAAGAGCTAATAGATACGCCTGCAACCATAGGCTTGAAATTTGATGATGTACAGCTCACAACTAAAGATAATGTCAATTTAGATTCTTGGTTTGTGCCAGCTAAAGATAACGATCAAATTGGTAAAGGTGTGATTTTGTTTTGTCATGGCAATGGTGGCAATATTGGCAATCGTGTTAGTTATTTACCAATTTTTAAAGATTTGGGGCTTGCTACTTTCCTGTTTGATTATCGTGGCTACGGTAAGAGTGAGGGTAAACCCAGCGAAGAAGGAACCTATAGCGATGTCGAAGCTGCGTGGCAATATCTCACTCAAGAGAAACAAATTCCACCTCAAAAAATTATTATCTACGGTGAATCATTAGGAGGTGCGATCGCCTCCTACATTGCCCAGAAAACTTCACAGCAAGATGCAAAAAATTCAGCAGGTGGTTTGATTCTTGCTTCAACATTTACCTCGATTAGCGATCGCGCGGCTGAGCTTTATCCATTTTTGCCAATTCGTTTCCTGTCGCGATTTTCCTACAACTCCATTGATCGCTTACCCAGTATCAAAATTCCTGTTTTAATTATTCATAGCACCGATGATGAAATCATTCCCTTTCATCATGGCGATCTCAATTTTCAAGCAGCCAATCAGCCCAAAAAACTAATCACACTACGTGGAGATCATAACGGTGGCTTTTTAGACTCTCTCGAAATCTATCGCAATGGGCTTAAGGAATTTATCCAAAGTATATAATTGTGGACAGCGTAAACAAAAATTACGAATTACGAATTGAAATCTCCTTGATAATTCGTAATTCGTAATTATCAATTCAGGAATATCTGTGCTGTTAGGTTTCGATCCAGGAAAACAAAAATGTGGTCTTGCTGTCATGGGCTTAGATCGCAAGCTTCACTTTCAGGCTGTCATCCCCAGCCAAGATGCGATCGCTAAAGTTGGCAGCTTATTAGATAGCTATCCCATTTCGCTGATGGTGATGGGCGACCAAACTGCCTCTAAGCAATGGAAAGCTGAACTACAGTCAACATTCCCTGATTTGCGAATCATCACTGTAGACGAGCGTTATAGCAGTGAAGAGGCTCGCCTACGATTTTGGGAGGTTTATCCCGCTCAGGGCTTAATGAAATTAGTCCCGCTCGGAATGCGATCGCCTGATCGTCCAATCGATGACATTGTTGCCATTATCCTAATTGAACGTTATCTCAGCCGTCTAATTAGCTCATAAGTACTAAATTACCCAAACCTGTAAAGTTGCGCCCCGCAGGGGCGCAACTTTACAGGTTTGGGTTTGTAATTAATTATGCCTAGCTACTTAGACAAGAAAATATCTTGCTTCACGAGATATTTTCTCTAAAAGTTTTGTCAAGCTTCGTAAAGTAACGTTAAGTAAGCTTGAAGCAGGGGTATATAGAAATGATATCTTTGCTCTTGATATCAAAAGCATATACGCAATTTGGGAGAACATCTCAATGTCAGAAGAAACAGCAACCTTTACTGCACCTGCCCCTAAAGGCAAAACCCCTATCTGGGGTGGTAGCACAGGTGGTTTGCTCAACTCCGCCTTCACCGAAGAAAAGTACTTAATCTCTTGGAATAGCCCAAAAGAGCAAGTATTTGAAATGCCCACAGGCGGCGCTGCAACTATGGTCAGTGGCGACAACTTGCTTTACTTAGCTAAGAAAGAGCAAGCCCTTGCTTTGGGTACACAGTTGCGTAAATTTAAGATCACCAATTACAAAATTTGGCGCGAATTTCCTAATGGCGACCAAGTTTATCTACATCCTAGCGATGGTGTATTCCCTGAGAAGGTGAATGCTGGTCGTGTTGCCGCTAATAGCGTCAGCCGTAAGATTGGTGATAATCCTAATCCTATAAGCGTCAAGTTTACTGGTAAGGCAACTTACGATGTCTAATTAATGGCCTTGGCTATTAATATCGCTCTCATTTATTTTTATTTTCACAAAAGCTAATGCGATCGCTAGATCTCATTAGCTTTTGTGTTTCATGACAGATTTTGAACAGCCAAACCAATAAACTTTTGAAAGCGTTACTTCGCAACGCTTTCAAAAGTTTATTGGTTTGGGCTTAAATACAAAGCGCTGCGAGGCTCTATAAAGTAGATAGGCGGCATTTGTACTAGCTCCGTATTTACTTTTGTAATAACTCTGATAGCTTTAGCGAATCTACCTTGAGTGGTATAGCTTATTAAGAAATATAAAGTAATATTAATTTAACAAAAGATTTCTAACGTTTAGAAATTTAAAAACAAAGGAGATAACTGCAATGTCCGATTCTACAGAGCCTAAATTTGGTTTTAACAACTTCGCTGAAACTTGGAACGGTCGTCTTGCAATGCTAGGATTCGTTATCGGTTTGGCAACAGAATTAATCACTGGACAAGGCATTCTTACTCAAATTGGCTTGATGTAATTTCATCACATAAGCAAACAAAAAGGGAGCGCTTAGCGCTCCCTTTTTGTTTGCTTATGCGCATTCCAAATATCTTAAAATCTTTTGGAAAAGCCCTATGATCGGCTCTTCTCCATTATCTCGAATAAAAATATCAAAATTTGGATGCGAATTCGCCTCAATCAGCCAGTACACGCCGCGATCATCTATTGCAACATCTAGCCCTACATAAGCGATCGCAGGCATCTTCTGGAAAATTGGTTTGATAAACTCATCGATTGCAGTAATCGTTTCGTGATTACTAACTTGTTTCGCGATCGCCCCTTCCCAATGCAAAGGACTGAGATTTCCTGTAAACTCAGCCTGCGAAATATCTTTGTCATACAGAACTATTTGCTCATGATTGAGACATACGGAGCGATATTCTTTAACGATATTAATTGGCTCTTGTACTAGAGCAACATAGTCATAGTTTTTGCTATTAACATTAAAAATACAATCTAAAGCACTCCGAATCTGTATCAAATCAAAGCACTTAAAGACATTATTCCCCCCCGATCCCCGATTCCGCTTTACAATGATTGGCAACTCAAAGTTGCTTTCAATCTCTGCAATAATTTCCTCGATAGTCGAGAATTGTAAATACTCTTTGTATTTCTGATCACAATAGGGTGAGATAAAAGACAACGTGCGGGGCATCTTCACGACATCTTGAAATACTTGATAAAAATATTGCTTATCCTTAAAGATTTCCGCTATAGATTGCGGCGTGAGAGGGGTTGAATAGTTGGTAAAGTAATATTCGCGATCGCTGAGTCTAACCTTAACTAGATTCTGATTCGGATGCAAAATCTCGTATTCTACGGATAACTTTTTGCAAGCCTCCAATAACATTTTGATGTTTGTCAACATAACTTACTACAGCCCTTCCCTAATCATTTTTAAATAAGGTCTTAGTAATGTGTCGATCTGATCAACTAAAACCGATTTATCTCTATTCTTTTGGATCTCTTCAATGATCAGTGGTTTGAATTCCCTTTCATTAAGGAAGGAAGGGGAAATTTTAAATTTTTGTACTAAATGATCTAAAAGAGCTTTGAAAGCTTCTTTCCCCTGAAAATATTTTTTCCCATCTTCAAACAATAGAGATTTTGGATCTTCAAGCCAATTCTTCCAATTGTACTCATCTAATACATCATCAAAAATATCAAGGTATTTCTCAGACTCAATCTCATCTTTAGAAAATTGTGCTTGTTTTGTTAATTCAGATTCATACCATTGTTTTAAATGCTTAATATCTTGGATCTCTTTATATTTCGGATCTTCTAAGCGAGGATATTTTTTGCGTAGATCTCCAAATCTAAATCTTATACATTGTATGAATTCTGTTTGAATTTGAATTTCATTTTGAAAGTATTGCAGTAAAAACTTTTCAATATAATCTTTCTGAACCATATCCTGCCTTATTTTATTGATTTGAGAACTATTTAAAATATCAGTAATAATATCTAACTCATCAAGCAAAAAATTTTCCCATTCGTGTCTTTCTAAATATATTTTTTGAGGCTTCTTTTCTTGAATAAGATCATTAAATGTACTATCGGACTTATCATCAGTTTTAGGATATTTACGAAAATCATTATCTGTAATTGCTAATACTGGTATTTTGTGATGAATAGATTTTTTCCTGTCTTGAATTTTGTTGTATATCAATTCTGAAACTATATTAAAACTACCACTCCCTCCAACTTCAACAAATTCTAGAGGGACTATATCATCAGGAAATGACAATTGCTTAAAGAATGAAACTTCAGGACTATAAGGCTTTCCTTCAATTAAAATATATAAAGCATTTTCTCTAATAATCATTACTAATTACTCCAA
>Ga0209972_10001366_pt1 | contig 21512 bp, 23 predicted proteins | sample NOAtaG_7_FD_187302 | JGI IMG/M metagenome (GOLD analysis project Ga0209972, IMG submission 187302) | Freshwater lake microbial communities from Lake Erie, under a cyanobacterial bloom - NOAA_Erie_Diel1S_2200h metaG (SPAdes) (version 2) | ecosystem: Environmental > Aquatic > Freshwater > Lake ... | reverse complement strand
CAATTGCTTCAGAAGAATAATTTTATGACTGAATTTGCCCTGGGCGTCATGTATTGGCAGAAACGTGTCAGCCGGGGTGTAATTCGGGGAAAGAAAGGAAACTTGCTTGGTGTATGATTAGCAAAATTCCGGTGTTACGCCTGGTCCATCGTTTTCTGAAGCAGCGTGCCTTCAGGCGGCAGTGGAGAAGGCGAAACCAACACAACGAAACCAAGATGGGCGATCGCCTTTTTCCGATAGACGTAGTCACGGTCGGGAAGGGCACATACGGTACGTTGAATGTACAGAGCCTTTATGTGACCGAAAAAGAGAGGCTTGTCATTGGCAACTATGTTTCAATTGCTCCGGACGTCACGTTTTTCCTGGGCGTTAACCACCAAATGCAAACGGTGACCACATACCCCTTTTACTCGAAATGGATTGGCCGTTCTCCCATAGATGCCGTCAGCAAAGGACCCATCGTGGTGGAAGATGAAGTCTGGATTGGAACAGGGGCTATGATTTTTTCAGGTGTCACCATTGCCAAAGGTGCTATTGTCGGAGCAGGTGCGGTGGTGACCCGAGACGTGCCACCTTATGCAATAGTTGCCGGAAACCCGGGTCGGGTAACTCGCCTTCGATTTTCAGAAGATGTGGTTGAGATCTTAAAACCCATCTTTATGGCCAACTTACCGGAGGAATGGATTCGGGCGAACATGGACACGATTTATACAAAAATTGAGTCGAAGGAGGACGCGCTACACTTCAAAAAGGTGGTGGACACGGTGCTTAAAACCCAGGCGAATGAATAACGGGACGGTTCGAATTCTGGCCACTTACCTTCCGCAATTCCACCCCATTCCGGAAAATGATGAATGGTGGGGTAAGGGCTTCACGGAATGGACGAATGTGGGCAAGGCCAGGCCGCTGTTCCGCGGGCATTATCAACCTCGGGTGCCCTCCGAACTGGGGTATTATGACTTACGGCTGCCTGAGGTGCGTGAGCAACAGGCAGCGCTCGCCAGAGAGCATGGCATCGAAGGCTTTTGCTATTGGCATTATTGGTTTGGTAACGGTAAGAGATTGTTGGAGCGTCCGTTCAACGAAGTCGTTGGATCGGGTAAACCGGATTTTCCTTTTTGTTTGAGTTGGGCCAACCACAGCTGGCAAGACAAACAATTCAGCAAGGAAGGTACCGAGCGATTGTTGATTGAGCAGCGGTATGGCGGTGAGGAAGATTTTAGAATGCACTTTGATGCCTTACTACCGGCTTTCCTCGACAAACGTTATGTGCGAGTTGACGGCAAACCACTATTTCAGATTTACCAGCCCCTGAAGTTCCCCGGGGTTGAAAAATTCATTGAATTCTGGCAGGCGTTGGCCCAACAAAACGGAATGCCCGGTATTCATTTTGTTGGCCATACCTTGCTGGAGGAGGATACGGATTCGATTTTACAAAAAGGGTTTGATGCGGTTAACATGGTTCGCCTGTACCATTTCTATAAGCATCAATATTCCCTGCCTGAGCGGGCATTTATGAAAATGCGCAGGCTGTGGCTGAAGCATGGTAGTATTTTTGACTACGAAAAACTCTGGCCTTTTTTTTCAGACCTGGCTGATCGTCAAGAGAACATTTACCCCACGATCATTCCCAATTGGGATCATTCGCCACGCTCGGGCAGACGCGGAAACATCTTCATCAATTCAAATCCTCAGGCATTCAGGAAACATGTCAAGCAGGTGCTGCAGACGGTGAGACACAAAAAGCCCGATCATCGTATTATATTTCTCAAATCCTGGAATGAGTGGGCAGAAGGGAATTATATGGAGCCCGATCTTAAGTTTGGGAGGGGTTATGTTGAGGCTCTGCGAGACGCTATACGTGAGTATCAGTCTTCGTTAGAGCTCTAAGCAGGGGCATTAAGATTGCTTCATTGTTTTCTGCACATTGGTCGTGTGCACACTGCTCTACAGCAAGTTTAAATTGGAGAATTTGATCACGGGTTAAATGGCGCAGTGCATCGGCAAGACTCTCAGGCGTGAATTCCTGAGCAACCACACCCATACCATACTGGATTACCAACTGTGCCATTTCGGGTGTAGGGCCTATCGCTACGGCCAAACGGGCCTGAATGAAATCAAAAAGTTTGTTGGGCAGTGTATGGGCATAATTAAAGTTTACGGGCGGAAGAAGAAAAACCCCGATATCATAGTGATTCAACGTGCCGACTATTTGATGGGTTGGCAAAGGGGGGTGGATGTGTACCCGGTGTGGGAATTGACTGGCTTCGCGTTTTAGAAAATCAAGGTACGCCCGTGTTTTCTTATTGGCATGGGGCGGAGTGATAAGATACAAATCAAGGGTGAAACGCTCCTCCAGGTAGGCCATCATCCGAATCATCAGCTCTAATTGACGCGATGGATTTGCACCACCGTGGTGAACCAGCCTGACGCGGTCGGGTTGCGGGAGTGTTGGTTCTTTTGCCTGAAACGCAGGTGCATTGGTAATCAGATGAGGATGAACTCCAAAGTTTTTCCGGTATTCACTGGCCAATCCTTCACTGACGGTTGTCATCAGGTTAACTCGGGGGAGGTATTTTTGGCAGAGTGCAATATTGTAGCGTTGAAAGAAGAGGCGCCACTGCCAACGATCCTCGAAATGGCGGGGGGCATATTCATGAGCGTCAAAATAGATTGGCTTATTACCCGCAATCCCGCAAACGAATGGCAGAGAATCAATGTCGTTTGCTACATATAAATCAAACCGATCGTGCCCGAGGGTACGGGTAAGTTCTTGGACCGGTACCAGCAGACGGTAGGCCGAATTGAATTGATGGAGCAGCAGGGCCAATCCGGCCAGTATTTTTCTTACCATCGATTTCCGATGAACAACGGTCAGAACCCTCACCGAATCTTCAGAATAGTTATCATCGCAAATGACTGTAACGTCATACTCTTTTTTCAGCCATTTGATTTGACGTTGAACTCGTGAATCTGACGAGAGGTTACTAAAGCTGATGACCAGTGCTTTCATCGAATATTTATCCGAAGCGGATTTTTTTGAACAAAGTCAGACCACGAACCTGACTTCTTGGCCGAATGCTTACCATTTTGATAGTAGTGGCATAATGCTACAGCCAGGGCATCGCTGGCATCAAGTAATTTGGGTTGTTCTTTGATGTTGAATACCTGCATCAGCATTTTGGCCACTTGCTCTTTGCTCGCGTTGCCATTACCGGTAACCGATTGCTTTACTTTTTTTGGCGCATACTCCGTAATGGGCACCTCGCGGTACAGCGCGGCCGACATGGCTACGCCCTGGGCGCGCCCCAGCTTTAACATCGACTGCACGTTTTTGCCGTAGAAGGGGGCCTCCAGCGCCACGTGGTCAGGCTTGTATTCTTCCACCAGGCTGAGCACGCGTTCAAAAATCTTTTTCAGTTTTAAGGCATGATCACCGTACTTCCCCAGGTGAATAACGCCATACTGAATGAGCGTTGGGCGGGCACCGCGCACCGCGATGATCGCATACCCCATTACATTCGTGCCCGGATCGAGCCCCAAGACAAGGGTCTCTTTCTCTGGTTTTTTGGCAACTTTGCTCACGGCTGCAAGTTACGGCATTCAGGTGCATGATAGTGATTGGTTTTTTTCTGGTGGTGTACATTCTCGTTCTCGCAGGGCTCGCGTACTTCGGGCGTGCCGCTCTTGTGCGAGATACCCATTCCCCCACGGGGGCCGCAGTTTCCATTGTCATCCCTTTTCGCAATGAAGCGGAAAATCTGCCTACGCAGGTGGAGGCTCTTCGTCAGCTCACGTATCCATCGGAAAACGTGGAAGTGATTTTTGTTAATGATCACTCACAAGATCACGGAGCCCGCTGGCTGGCAGCCAACCTGCCGGCAAACGCACAACTGGTGAGCCTGCCAGGCAACGAATACGGCAAGAAGGCAGCCCTGGCCGCGGGCATCGCACCCGCGCGGGGAACGATCATCGTCACCACGGATGCCGATTGCGTGATGTCGGCCGATTGGCTGCAGGCAGTTTTAGCTCCGTTTGCCAACCCTGCGGTGCAATTGGCTACGGGCGAAGTGGTTATTTCGGGTTCCACCTTTTTCAGCGCTTGCCAACACGTAGAGTTTTCAACGGTGATGCTCCTCACGCGGGCTGCCATCCGGCTGGGCAAGCCAGTGCTATGCAACGGGGCCAACCTGGCTTTTCGGAAGTCAGCCTACGAGCAAGTGGGTGGCTATGCGAGTCACCGGCACGTAGCCTCGGGTGACGATGAGTTTCTGATGCGCAACATACTGGAGCAATTTGGCGATGCTTCCGTAGCCTGGCACCGGGCTGTGGTGGAAACACAACCGCAGCCACATGTGGGGGCATTCTTCAGCCAACGTCTCCGCTGGGCATCGAAGTGGAGACACAACCGGTCGGTCCTCGCCCGGTGGATCGCGGTGGTTACCTTTTGTTGTCAGGCCGCGTTGCTCGGGCTTTGGATTTCGATTCCTTGGCTGGGTTTACCCGGTGTCGTTTTTGTGACGATGAAAACACTTTCTGATATCGCTTTTCTGGCAGCCATCCGCCCGGCCCGCCCTCGTGTGGTGGCCTCCTTCGTTGTGTCTTGCGTGTATCCGTTGTATGTGATTGTGGTAGGTATTGCAGCATTGGTAGTTATGCCACATCGCTGGAAAGACCGGGCGATGGCATAGGTTTTCTTGTTACCTTGTAGCCGCGTATGCAGGAGTTAAAAAAGCGACTTGAGCGGAAGGAACTGGAACTAAACGCCTTGCTGGAAATTACCCAGGAGATTAACAACAATGTGCCGGAAGATTCACTTTATAAAATTTACAACTTTACCCTCCGTGGAAATCTGAATATCAAAAAGCTGGCCCTGTACGTCTATGACGAGGGGTGGTTTTGTCGCGTGAACTTTGGCACCAAAAACAATTTCGTCAAACTCACTCTCGATGAGCGCTTTCGCATGATCAAGAACGTGCATCGCCTGTCGGAGTTTGACGGTGAATGCGAGTTTCATGAATTCAATTGCGTGATTCCGGTGGCACATCGATCGGAGACCCTGGCAGTCGTTTTTCTCGGTGGTAACGAACGGCTTGATGATCTCGAGCACGATGATAGTATTCGCTTCATTCGGGCGCTTACGAATATTATTGTCGTAGCTACCGAGAATAAAAAACTGGAACGCAGACGGCTGGAGCAGGAAGCATTCCGTAAGGAATTGGAAATCGCCAGCGATGTGCAGCAGTTTTTATTTCCTGAGAAATTGCCCAATACCGAACGCCTCAAGCTGGCGGCAAGTTATTTGCCCCACGACCTGGTGGGTGGTGATTATTATGATTATGTTCCCATCAACAAGAATCAGTTTCTGCTTTGTGTGGCCGATGTGAGCGGAAAAGGCGTGGCCGCTGCGTTGATGATGTCCAATTTCCAGGCTTCCTTACGCACGTTACTGCGACAGACGCCCAACCTGCGCGAGATTGTGGAGGCCCTTAACTACCAGGTGATGGACAGTACCAAAGGCGAAAAGTTCATCACGTTCTTCGGAGCCATTTACGACATCAGCCTGAAGACCTTGGTATATGTAAACGCGGGCCACAATCCACCTATTTTATGGACCCGAAAGGAGGGTATTCGGTTACTGGAAGAGGGTTCGACTGTTTTGGGAGCCATGGACCCGTTGCCCTTTTTAAACGAGGGATTCGTCACCGATCTGGATGATTTTCTTTTGTTCTGCTACACCGATGGCCTGACGGAAACCGTAAGTGAAGAGGAAAGGGAATTTGGTATTCAATCGTTGATCGAGTACATCCAGAGCAATCATCATAAAGCACTGACAACGATTCACCAGGATGTTATTCTGGCTTTAGATGCGTTCAAAGGCAGGAGGGGCTATCGGGATGATATCACCATGTTGTCCTGCCGCGTGGAGTAATATGATCAATGTTTTTCGCACCCCGTTCTTTCTCCCGCGTTTGTACCCGACACTCCTGTGGCGCAACAGCCCGGATCTACGGGATATTTTTCTCACGTTCGATGACGGGCCTATCCCTGCGGTAACGGAGTTTGTTCTCGACACCCTTCAGCCGTTTGGCGCCAAGGCTACTTTTTTTTGCATTGGCGATAACGTCCGCAAACACCCCGGGGTGTTTCAGCAGATCGTGGCGGCCGGCCATCGGGTAGGTAATCACACGTTTCACCATATCAAAGGATGGCAAACCCCGGATGTTCAATACCTTGAGGAGGTCAGGCAATGTGATGCCGAGATGGCCAAACACGAAGTAGCAACGGAATTATTCCGGCCACCATACGGGCGCATCAAGCGTTCGCAGATTCGTGCTTTGGGAAGCCGAAAAATTGTGATGTGGGATGTGCTCACCAACGACTATGATCGGTCGCTTAGCGAAGAAGACTGCCTGGCGGGAACGCTCTCGGCTACCCGTTCCGGGTCAATCGTGGTGTTTCATGATAGCCTGAAGGCAGAACGCAATCTTCGATATGTATTGCCACGCTACCTGGAGTATTTGGCTGCCGGAGGATATCAATTCAAAACGCTATGACAGGCGGGCCCAGAAGGGTTTTGGTAGCCGCCCTGGATTGGGGCCTTGGCCATGCCGCCCGGTGTATACCTGTGGTAGAGGCACTTCAAAAAAAATCTATTGATGTTGTGCTGGCGGGCAGCGGCCCATCCCTGGATTTATTAAAGGAGGCGTTTCCTTCGCTCTATGCCGTTGAACTACCCTCGTACCGTGTTTCGTATTCAACGCGCACCCCCGCCTGGTGGAGCATGCTGCTGCAAATTCCCCATTGGGTGGAGGTTATCCGGCACGAGCACCGCGAAATTCAGGTGCTCGCGCGACAAATGAATATCACCGTAATTATTTCCGACAATCGTTACGGTTGCTGGAGCATTGGTTGTTACAATGTGTTTTTGGGTCATCAATTCCGGTTGGCTACCGGCAGTTCACTCGCCCCTCTCACCCCGATGCTCACATTTTTTCACCAACGACTGGTAAAACCTTTTCAGGAATTCTGGATACCCGACTATCCCGATCGTACACTGACAGGCGAACTATCGGTTACGGCATTCAGGCCCGTTCGCTTCCTGGGCTTGCTGTCGCGCTTACGGAAAGCACCAGCGCAATTGCCCGGGAAAGACGTTGATGTTCTGGCGGTGATCTCTGGCCCTGAGCCCCAGCGCACCGTTTTCGAGCAGCAGCTGTTCAGCGTGTTGGATTCATCCAAACTGGGTTTTAAGATCATTCGGGGGCTGGTCAATTCACCACCGGCAGCTGATTCGCGTCTACGCAATCATTTGCCATCCGATGAAATGGCGAATGCGATTGCCAGCGCACGTTTGGTCATTGCCCGGTCGGGCTATTCCACCATCATGGACCTTACGGCAATGGGTGCGCGGGCCTTGCTGGTGCCCACTCCGGGTCAACCGGAACAGGAATATCTGGCAACTCGGTTGGCAGCCTTGGGCGTGGCACATACGGCAACGTCAGAAGAACTCAACGTGACGCGGATCGAGGCAGCACTAGGCCAGTCGGACACCCTGGGCAAACTTTTTCAAGAATCTGACTACCTTGAACAGGCCGTCCGTTACATCTATGGAAAAATTCATTCGTAGTATTCGCTTCGCCTTGGCCGGCTGGCGGGTCGCTTTTAAAGAGCAACGCAACTTCCGCATTCACCTCGGTGCTGCGCTCGTTGTAGTCGGTGCGGGTTTCTTTTTTGGCATCAACCGCACGGAGTGGGTGCTGTTGGTGCTGACCATCGCCCTCGTGCTCGTAGCCGAGTTGGCCAACACCGCTATCGAGTATCTCGTGGATCTCGTGTCGCCCGCGCATGATGCCCGGGCGGGTGCCATCAAGGACGTGGCGGCCGGATTTGTCCTGATCGCGGCCCTGGCCTCCGTAGTCGTGGGGCTGATCATTTTCGGGCCGCGCGTTTTGCATTACTTTCGTGGCTGAATGATTACCTGGACGGATACCCACGCTCATTTGTATGCCGAAGAATTTGACGCTGACCGGGACGCAGCCGTTGCCGCTGCCCGTGAGGCTTTCGTTGGCCGGGTTATCCTTCCGAATGTTGATCATCGCACGTTTGATCGTATGATGGAGTTGGAGTTGTGCCATCCGGATTGGTGCGCGGCCGCCATCGGGTTGCATCCCTGCTCGGTCAAGAAAGATTTTGAACGGGAGCTTTATCAGGTCGAGAGTTGGTTGTCCAAACGAAAGTTCGCAGCCATCGGTGAGATGGGAACCGATCTATACTGGGACAAAACGTTTTGGCCTCAGCAACAGGAGGCCTTCCGGATTCAGGCCCGGTGGGCTATTCAACATCAGTTGCCCATGATCATTCATTGCCGCGAGTCCATGGACGAAACCCTTGCCCTGCTGAAGGAGGTGTATCAACCCGGCCTTACGGGCGTATTCCACTGCTTCACCGGCAGCGTGGAGCAAGCTCAAACGATCACCGGTCTGGGCTTTTACCTTGGTATCGGGGGTGTATCTACATTTAAGAATGGTGGGCTTGAGGCGGTGATACCCGAGTTGGACCTTAATTCTATTGTATTGGAGACGGACAGCCCGTACCTGGCCCCGGTGCCGCACCGGGGTAAACGCAATCAGCCGTCCTACCTCACACTGATTGCCGCCCGGGTTGCCCAACTGCGGAAGATCACGCTGGAGGAACTGAGTGAAGCTACGGAAGCCAATGCCCGTTCATTATTCAAAAATCAACCTGTTAAAAATGTCGCCCTCGGTCATTCGAATTAATACGGCCCTGCCCGGCACGCCTCGGGCCCGCGTAATGATTGTGTACACCGGTGGCACTTTTGGTATGGTGCGGGACAGTAGCGGGGTTTTGATACCGCTCGACTTTGGCTCTATCCTCGAACATCTGCCGGCCCTTCGTCAGTTGCAATTGGAGTTGTCCGTGGTGGCCTTTGATGAACCCATTGATTCTTCCAACATTGAACCCCACCATTGGCGGGAAATGGCGGATATCGTTCAGCAGCATTATCGCGACCAGGATGGATTTGTAATCCTGCACGGTACAGATACGATGGCGTATACCGCATCGGCTCTGAGTTTTATGCTTGAAGGATTGGCCAAGCCGGTGATCTTTACCGGTGCACAGTTGCCCATCAGCGAGCCGCGCTCGGATGCGCGCGAAAACCTGATCACCGCACTGGAGATCGCGGCCGCCAAAGGCCGGGAAGGCGCCCGGGTTCCGGAAGTGTGCATCTATTTCGGCAGTGAGTTACTGCGTGGTAATCGGGCCAAGAAGGCTGAAAGCCAGCATTTCGATGCCTTTCAGTCAGAAAATTATCCACCCCTGGCCAAGGCCGGGGTTAAAATCGATTATCTCGACAGCGCCATTCACCGACCGGGGCCTGGGGCTCTACTCCATGTGCGCTCTACCTTTGATTCGAGGGTAGGTGTCCTCAGGATTTTTCCGGGAATAAATCCGCTTTGGGTGAGGAGTGTAACGGAGACACCTGACTTGAAGGGCCTGATTCTGGAGACCTACGGTTCGGGCAACGCGACCACGGCCAGGTGGTTTCTGGATGCTGTGCGAAATTTGGTAAGTCGGGGAGTTATTGTCCTGAACGTATCACAATGTCCGGGTGGAATGGTGATTCAGGGTAAATACGAAACCAGCCGTGAGTTAGCCGCCATGGGCGTGATAGGCGGGGGCGATATGACGCTTGAGGCAGCGGTGACCAAAATGATGCTGCTGCTGGGTGAGTACGGGCCGGGCGAAACAAGAACGCGAATAGGGGTATCGATGGCCGGAGAACTGACACACGTGACGGTAACCTAACAACTGTTTTGCCGGCATCAATTTATGGGGAAGGCCCTGATCAGCTTGCGGAACCTCTTTCGCTTGCCATGTTTGGCCTTGCCTTGGTACCCACTTAACCCTCCTTCGCCCGCTGGGCTACGGAGGGTGAAGCGGAGAGAGAGGGATTAGGCCAGGCTGATCCCAGATGGGGGTAAGGCTTCACAAAATCAGACCACTTCGCTGCGCTTCGTTTTCTGTCATGGTTCACCTTTCTCGCTCAAAACTTCGTTTTGGCTCGAAAGTTTGCCCATGACAGTCCCGCTTGCGCGGGAGTCTGATTTTCTGGCGGAGAGAGAGGGATTCGAACCCTCGATACCGTTTCCGGTATACACACTTTCCAGGCGTGCTCCTTCAACCACTCGGACACCTCTCCAAAAAAATCGGGCACAAAGAAAACCAATTATTCCGGATTGCCGACTGTGTGGTGTGGTCGCCATACCCCAAAAAGGGCCTCAAATTCACAACAAAATTTTGTGACGGTTGGCCGGTTTTCTCATTCCAACGCTAACAGGCCGTAATCGCCCAATTTCCTTCTAGTTTTTTTTTGAATTGTTGTTGCGAAACGGGCAAAACCTTTAATTTTGGCCACTTCAAGAAAGAATACTAAACCTTAAACCATGAAAAAACCATTCGTTCTGTTAGCCTTTTTCGGGGCTCTCACTTTTTCTGTGGCAACTAGCTATGCCCAGACGGACTCATCTGCGGCTGCCGCTCCGGCCGAACAGCCTGCTGCGGTAGAAACACCTGCGGCATCTGAAGAAGCCCCCGCAGAAGAGGCTGGCTTTCACCAGCAAATCAAAGAGAAATTTATTGAAGGTGGCGTTGAATACATGTGGCCCATCCTGATCTGTTTGATTCTTGGTTTGGCCGTTTCCATTGAGCGTATCATTACCCTTAACCTGGCTACGGTAAACACCCAAAAATTGCTGGCCCAGGTAGAAGACGCCCTGTCAAAAGGTGGTATTGAAGCCGCTAAAGAAGTTACAAAAAATACCCGCGGGCCCGTTGGTTCAATTTTTACACAAGGTTTGATGCGCGCCCCTGAGGGCATCGACATGGTTGAAAAGTCGGTCGTATCGTATGGAGGCGTTGAAACGGGTCGCCTGGAGCGCGGTTTGATTTGGATTTCGCTGTTCATCTCCCTCGGCCCGATGTTGGGTTTCTTTGGAACGGTTATCGGGATGGTGCAGGCCTTCGATGCTATCGAGGCAGCTGGTGACATCTCTCCCCAGGTTGTGGCTGGTGGTATGAAGGTGGCCTTGATCACTACGGTAGGTGGTCTTATTGTGGGTATGGTGCTCCAGATTTTGTATAACTACCTGGTATCTAAAATCGACAGCCTGGTAAATACTATGGAAGATGCCTCCATCTCCCTGGTGGATATCCTGGTAAAGCATAAACTGGCTAAGTAATTTCCCATGGAAGCCGAAGATATTGGTCTATACATTTCCTATGGTGCGCTGATCGTGGCCATAGGTGCTGCGGTGATCATGCCGCTGCTGCACTCCATCAAGCACCCCAAAACCTTACTGGGGTCCCTGCTGGGGGTGGGCGCTCTGGTGGTTTTGTTTGTCATTTGCTATGCGATTTCAGATAGCGAAGTGTCAGCCAAAGCACGGGCTCTTGGCACGGATGAGTCAAGTTCAAAATTGATTGGTGCCGGCTTGTATACGTTTTATGCGGTATTCATTGTGTCTATTCTAGGCATGGTGTATTCTGAGGTCACTAAAGCCCTGAAGTAAGATGCCACGCTCAACCCCTGAGATACCCAACGCCTCCATGGCCGATATCGCCTTTTTGTTGCTCACCTTCTTTTTGGTGACCACCACAATTGCGAACGACCGGGGCTTGAGTATCCTGTTGCCTCCGCCACCCGATCCTAATGCCAAGCAGGACGAGGTGAAGATTCAGGAGCGTAACATGTTTAAAATCCAGGTGAACTCATCGGATGCCCTTTTGGTGGAAGGTGAGCCTATGGATGATGTAAGCGGATTAAAGGATATGATCAAGGCCTTTGTGCTCAACAATGGACGTGATCCGAATTCCTCTGACAATCCCGAAAAAGCGATTGTTTCATATAAAACCGACCGGGGTACCAGCCACGCACGGTTCGTGCAGATTCTGGATATTATTCAGGCGGCCTACTATGATATTTATGCCGAGCGCGCGAGTGTCACCAACGCCAAGTTTCGCGAGGCAGCATCCGACCTTTCCGATCCGCAGAATAAAGAGATTTATGACCGCGGCCGGGAAGGTATTCCGATGAACATTTCCATTGCTGAACCGACCAAAGTGGGCGGCTAAACCGAATCCGTATGTCAAAGTTTAAGAAGAAGACCCAGGTTAAGCAGGATATTCCAACCTCCTCGATGCCCGATGTGGTGTTCATGTTGTTGTTCTTTTTCATGGTGACAACCGAACTCCGCCAGACGTCTATCGAAGTGAAGCAGAATATCCCCAAGGCTACCCAGTTGCGTAAGTTGCAACGGAAGTCTCTGGTTACGAACCTGTATATCGGTGAGCCGATTAAAAAGGACCAGTACGGTACTGAGCCGAAAATTCAGGCTAACGATGTGTTTATTGAGCCGAAGGATATTGTGCTTTGGGTTAACCGCGAAAAGGATAAATTGTCTGAAGCGGAACGTGATCAGTTGACGGTTTCGCTAAAAGTGGATAAGGAAGCCAAGCGTGGCCTGATTGCAGACGTGGAGACGGAACTGCGAAAAGCCAACTCCCGAAAGCTACTGTACACCACGCTGGAGGACGATAAAAAGAACTAGGTTTTTTCCTGAAGTAAAAGAAGGACTGCGATGAGCAGTCCTTTTTTTATACAAGCCAACATGCCCAATACTTCCGCTATGCCGGTCAACAATCCGCGAACGGTCAGAGCCTGGACAATGTATGACTGGGCCAACTCGGTGTACTCCCTCGTGATTACCGCGGCCATTTTTCCCATTTACTACAAGGAGGTGGCTCGCGGTGCCGATGGCTCTGATGTGGTATCGTTCTTCGGTATTAGTGTACAGAATTCGGTACTCTACTCGTACTCCCTCTCTTTCTCATTTTTATTGGTTGCTGCCATCCTGCCACTGCTCTCCGGCATGGCGGACTATACCGGTCGAAAGAAGTTCTTTATGAAACTGTTTGTGTGGACGGGCGGCCTGGCCTGCATGGGCCTGTATGGGTTCCAGAGTGCCGATTGGGTGGAGTGGGGGATTTTCTGCTCCGTTATGGCCAGTGTAGGGTACTCGGGCAGTCTTGTCTTTTACGATGCGTTCCTTCCCGAAATTGTCACCGAGGACCGATATGACCGAACCAGTGCCCGCGGCTATTCCATGGGTTATTTTGGAAGCGTCATACTCATGGTGGCCTGCCTCATCATGATCATGAACCCCACGGCATTTTGGTTTGAAAGTGCCGGGGACGCCACCCGTTTTTCGTTCTTGTTGGTAGGCGTTTGGTGGATTGGGTTTGCCTACATACCGTTCACGTTATTGCCGGAAGTTGAACGTGCCAGGGTTAGCGGTGTAAATGTGTGGACCAGCGGTTACCTCGAATTGCTCAAGGTGTGGCATCAATTGAAACTTCTGCCGGATTTGAAGCGATACCTGGCTTCCTTCTTTTTCTCTAATACCGGGGTGCAAACCGTGATGTACCTCGCTACTCTTTTTGGTACCGATGTGCTTCATCTGGAAAGTACCAAACTGATTGCCACGATCTTGCTTATTCAGCTGGTGGCTGCGGTGGGCGCTTCGTTATTTTCAAGAATTAGTCAACGACAGGGTAATCAGATGGCTTTATACATCATGATTGCTATTTGGATGACGGTGTGCCTGGCCGCCTATCTGATTACGACCGAATGGGAATTCTATGCGCTGGCGTTCGTGGTGGGCATGATTATGGGGGGCATTCAGGCGCTCTCACGCGCCACGTATACGAAACTGATACCCGAGGGCACGGCCGACACGGCTTCCTATCTGAGTTTTTACAATGTGACGTACAACGTATCGATTGTGTTGGGTACGGTCACGTTTGGTATCATCAACCAACTTACCGGCAACATGCGCTACAGCGCGGTCAGCCTCACGCTCTTTTTTGTTGTCGGATTTTTCCTGCTGTCGCGGGTGAAATCTGCAGATATCCGCAAGCCCGTACGTCAGTAGTGCAGGTGCTTCACCGTAAGCCCCTTGTTGATGAGCTGTTTGAGCGAGTCAATGCCGATTTTCAGGTGGAGATCCACATAGTTTTGCGTCACTACCTTGTCACTGGCTTCGGTTTTCACCCCATCGGGAAACATGGGTTGATCTGACACCAGCAGTAGTGCGCCAGCCGGAATCTCATTGTAGAAGGCGGTGGAGAAAATGGTGGCCGTTTCCATATCAATGGCCATGGCGCGAATTTTTCGCAGGTATTCTTTAAACGTTTCATCCCACTCCCAAACCCTGCGGTTGGTAGTGTAAACCGTTCCGGTCCAGTAGTCCTGATCATAATCCCGGATGGTAGTGGAAATGGCTTTTTGTAAGGCAAAAGCCGGTAAGGCAGGTACTTCCGGTGGGAAGTAATCGGTGGAGGTTCCTTCACCCCGTATGGCCGCAATGGGCAAAATAAAATCCCCGATGTCATTCTTCTTTTTCAGTCCGCCACATTTGCCGAGAAAAAGGCAGGCGAGGGGCTTCACGGCTGTAAGGCAGTCCATGATGGTAGCGGCATTCGGGCTGCCCATGCCAAAATTGATCATGGTGATACCTTCTGCCGTGGCGCTTAACATAGCGCGGTCGGTGCCATGCACTTCTACGTTGTGCATTTCGGCAAACTTGCGCACGTAGTTGTCGAAGTTGGTCAGCAAAATGTATTTTCCGAAATCCTGCAACGGCATGCCCGTGTATCGCGGGAGCCAGTTTTCAGCTATCTCTTGTTTTGTTTTCATCTTCTAATTAACAATTTAGCAGCGGTGTACCCGCTTAACCTTCCTGAATTCAAGCCAGCCCTGCGTAAAGAGCAGGGCAAAGTATTCATTTTCGATCTAATTCGAAAAAAGTACATCGTGCTCACGCCAGAAGAATGGGTACGACAGCATCTGTTGAATTTTCTTATCGCACACCGGCAGTATCCTAAAGCCCTGTTCCGGGTAGAAGGCGGGTTGATGTACAACCAGCGTCAAAAAAGATCCGACATTTTGATTTTTGATCGGGTTGGTAAACCGTGGATGCTCATCGAGTGCAAATCCCCGGCCATCAAACTGAATCAAAAAGCATTCAACCAGGTGGCCGTGTACAACATGACCATTGGCGCACGGTACCTGGCCGTGAGTAACGGCATGGTTCATTTTTGCTGCGAGGCTGCCAAGCCGGGCCAAGACCCGCTATACCTGAATGATTTTCCGGCTTTTGCCGATGTACCAGCTTCTTAAGCGATAAATTCTTTGATGTCGGTAAACGGCAGATTAAAGGCATCAGCAACGGCTTTGTATACCACCTTGCCGTTAATCACGTTTAAACCTTTCCTTAACTCCATACTGTCCTGACACGCTTTCTTCCAGCCGTGGTTAGCCAGCTTGATCGCATACGGAAGTGTTGCATTGGTAAGGGCCAGGGTTGATGTATACGGAACAGCACCCGGCATATTCGCCACACAATAGTGCACTACGTCATCGATGATGTAGGTCGGATCTTCGTGCGTGGTTGGCCGGCAGGTTTCAATGCAGCCACCTTGATCTACGGCAACGTCAACCAGCACGGTGCCGGGCCGCATGGTCTTTAACATATCGCGCGTGATCAGTTTCGGTGCCTTGGCGCCCGGTATCAATACCCCACCCACAATCAAATCATGGGATTTCACCAAGTCGCGGAGCACGTAATCATTGGACACCATCGTGCGCACGTTTTTCGGCATCACGTCATCGAGGTAACGAAGGCGGTTGATGTTTACATCGGTGATAATCACATCGGCACCCATGCCCGCAGCCATTTTGGCCGCGTTGGTGCCCACCACACCACCACCGAGAATCAGCACTTTGGCTGGCATCACACCCGGGACGCCACCCAAAAGTATACCCCGACCTTTTAATGGTTTTTCCAGATATTTGGCGCCTTCCTGTATGGCCATACGACCGGCCACCTCACTCATCGGCACCAGCAGCGGCAGGCTGCCGTCAATTCGCTCCACGGTTTCGTACGCCAGGCAAACGGCTCCGGTTTTGATCATGGCGTGCGCCAAAGGTTCGTACGAGGCAAAGTGGAAATAGGTGAAAACCAGTTGGTCATTTTTGATCAACCCATACTCTTGCTCAATGGGTTCTTTTACTTTCATAATCATTTCGGCAATCCCGAAAACGTCCGCTGCAGAAGGGAGAATTTTGGCGCCTGCACCAACGTATTCGGCATCAGAAAAACCGCTGCCATCACCTGCTTTGGTTTGAACATACACGGTGTGCCCTTTGCGGACCAGCTCCTGGGCACCGGCCGGGGTGAGGGCCACCCGGTTTTCGTTATTTTTTATTTCCTTCGGAACGCCAATGATCATGATGATTGAATTTGGTTGAACTCCCGGCAAATATACCACTGTTATCGATTGAAAGACATGAATTCTCCTTTTGACCCCGGGCTGCGCCACTACGCATTTTATGGATCATTGCGCAGGGGAATGGCACTCCACTGGCAGTTTCAGCCTTACCTGCATTACCGGTTCAGTGCGCGCCTTCCCGGCTTTATCATGCGGGTCCACGGCCCGTATCCCACCGAGCAGTATGCGTTGCCGGCATACCCGGTGGTAACCCGCGGGAACGGGGAAATTACCGTGGAGGTAACCGAGGTGACGAATACCGACATCGCGCGCGAAATTTTCACCCTTGAAATCAGGGCCGGTTATCGCTGTGAAAAAATTTCGGTTGGTGGGGAAAATGTGGCTATCTTTTTGTTTCCGGAGTTGCCCAATCTTCCCTTGGTTCCCCTTGGCGATTGGGTTCAATTCTTTGGCCATGAGAAAGTGATGCCGTAGAAAGTTTTGTGCGGCATTGGCCATTAGTTGACTGCTGGGTTTTTATCTACTTTTGACCTCAGTAAAACGATTGTTGTGGCTACTTCCAAAACGCTTTCAGCCAAAGTATCACGCGATGCCGAAACCGTGTTGGGCGATTACCGCCTGGCCTGGGCGAGCCGCGAGGCCAGTTTGCTGGGCCGAAAGGAAGTATTTATGGGAAAGGCCAAGTTTGGCATTTTCGGAGATGGGAAAGAAGTGGCGCAAATCGCCATGGCCCGCGTATTCAAGCCCGGTGATTTTCGATCGGGGTACTACCGCGACCAAACGTTTATGTTTGCCATTGGCGAGCTTACGCTCCAACAGTACTTTGCTCAGCTCTATGCTCATCCGAGTGTGGAGGCTGATCCGGCATCGGCTGGTCGTTTGATGAACGGCCATTATGCCACGCGCATGGTGGATGAATCGGGTAACCTGATTGACCTGACCAAAAAGAAAAACAGCAGCGCGGATATTTCGCCCACGGCCGCTCAAATGCCGCGGTTGCTGGGTCTGGCATACGCGTCAAAATTATTCCGGCAAAACCAATCGCTTCATACGTACAAAACGTTGTCCCGCAAGGGAAATGAAATTGCCTTTGGAACAATCGGCAATGCCTCTACATCGGAGGGTATGTTTTTTGAGGCCATGAATGCTGCCGGGGTCTTGCAAGTACCCATGCTGGTGGCGGTTTGGGATGATGACTATGGCATCTCCGTTCCGCAGGAGTACCACACCACCAAGCAAAGCATTTCAAAAGCGCTGGCCGGATTCCAGCGGGGTGCCGATGAGCCCGGGATCGAAATTATTACCGTACGCGGTTGGGATTACCCCGGCTTAATGCAAGCCTTTACCCAGGCCGAGAAAATTTGTCGTGAACAACACGTGCCGGTGCTGCTTCATGTTCGGGAGGTAACGCAACCACAAGGGCATTCAACCTCGGGTTCACACGAGCGATATAAATCCAAAGAGCGTCTGGCCTGGGAAAGAGACCATGACGGTTTGAAAAAAATGCGCGAGTGGATTTTGGATCAGGAGATGGCAACTCCTGCCGAGCTCAATCAGTTGGAGGCTGAGGGGAAGGCGTTGGCCAAGGAAGCCAAGGAAGCGGCCTGGAAAAGTTTCATGGCCGAGATTCACCGCGATCAGGATCAGTTGCTTGCGCTCTTAACCCGCGCAGAAAATGGAATGCCTGATATTGCGGAAGTGCGCGAAACACTGGCCAAGACCATTAACCCCTTACGGTTGGATGGGGCCCGTGCCGCCAAAAAAGCACTCCGATTGTTGCGGCATAGTGAGGCTGACGTGAAGCAGGAAATCCGACAGTGGATTGAGCGAACCAGTTTGGATAACCACGACCGGTTTAACTCCCACCTGCATAGTCAGTCCGCCTACTCGGCAGTTCAACAGGAAGCGGTTCCTCCGCAATATTCGGATCATTCGCCTTTGATAGACGGGCGCGAGATTTTGCAGGCCTGCTTCCGCGAGGCCCTCGCGCGCGATCCACGCGTCTTAGCCTTTGGCGAAGATGTGGGCCGCATCGGGGATGTGAACCAGGGATTTGCCGGCCTGCAGGAGCAGTTTGGTGAGTTGCGCGTCACGGATACGGGCATCCGCGAGTGCACGATCATCGGCCAGGGTATTGGCCTGGCCTTGCGCGGCCTTCGACCCATAGCCGAAATTCAATATCTGGACTACCTGCTTTACGCGATTCAGATTTTGTCGGATGACCTGGCCAGCTTACAGTACCGAACCAAAGGAGGCCAACGTGCGCCACTCATCGTGCGAACCCGCGGCCACCGGTTGGAAGGTGTTTGGCATTCCGGATCACCTATGGGCATGGTGCTTCACAGTTTGCGTGGCATGCATGTGCTGGTTCCGCGGAACATGACCCAAGCGGCTGGCTTCTACAATCTGCTGTTGGAGTCTGATGAACCGGCCATTGTGGTAGAATGCCTCAATGGCTACCGATTAAAAGAAAAGTTACCCGATAACATTGGCACGTTTAAAGTGCCGCTGGGCGTACCCGAAGTGCTTCGTGAGGGTGATGATGTCACCGTTGTGACGTACGGCTCCATGTGCCGCCTGGTGTTGGAAGCAGCCGCTGAACTGGCTGCGTTGGGTGTTTCCTGCGAGGTGATTGACGTACAGACCTTGTTGCCGTTCGACCGCCACCACCGCATTGTGGAATCGGTCAAGAAAACAAATCGGGTGGTATTTACGGATGAAGACGTGCCCGGTGGCGCCACAGCATTTATGATGCAGCACGTGCTGGAAACGCAGCAGGCATTTCGTTATCTGGATGCTGCTCCGCTGACCATTCCGGCCAAAGACCACCGCCCGGCTTACGGCTCGGATGGAGATTACTTCTCAAAGCCAAATCAGGAAGAATTAATCGATAAGATTTACGCCTTGATGCGGGAATCCGATCCCGCTCGTTTTCCCGCCCTGTAGCTCAGCGCCTGATTTGCTGCAGGGTAAACTCCGGTGTTTCGATAACGTTACTGACATTTAACGCCCGGTCTTTTATGTATACCCTCAGTTTGAGCGTGCGCGTACTGAAGATGATGTTGAAGGCAGAGCTCTTCAACGAGTAGTTGATGACACCCTCTAGCGGACTACCAGGTTGTTCTTTAAAAAGAATTGGAAACCTTCCATTAAAGCCGTTGTTGCACCCAGGAAAGGGAAATTCCGTAATCCAATCATATAGCCTGAATGACCCGTCAGGTTGTTTTATCAGAAAGTCTATGAAGATGTTGGAGTGGCTCGAGTTCGACTGGAAGTAAACGGTATCCTTTACATTTAAACCCTCTTTTATCTGCTCCCAGTTCAAACAGGAAAGTTCGGGTAGGGTATCATAACCCGGAATTGTCCTTTTGGATTTATAGGTCACTAGCTTTTTGGAGGTTTGATCAGAGGTGAGGCGCTCGTTGCTTCCTTCAACAAAATAGAATTTCTGATTGTAGCAAATCTCGTCACTGATGCAGTCATCATCGCTTGAGCTCAACCCTAAGTCGCCATCGCCATCAGTAAAACTCACTGAAACAACGATGGAGTCCTGTTCGTTCACAATCGGCTCATCACCAAAATAAACGTCTTTAAACTGAATTTCGGGCACCACCGGAAATTCGGGCGGGTTAAAGCAGGTGGTGACTGAAATCCCCATGCCGATAATCCCCAACACAGTCGCCCAGCTTTTCATTATGTCCTCTTTATATTCGTCCCTGAAAATTACTCAACAATTGCCCAACTTAAAAAGTTTTGAGAGCCTGCTGCGTACGGTAAACGATGATACGTTTGCCTCTATTGCTCTTGAGCTGTTCCAAATTCAGGCACAGGCCAATCCGGTTTACCGCTCGTTTCTGGATGCCCGCGGCTTAGCACCTTCCGCTGTCCGGAATGTTTCCGACATTCCCTTCATGCCGATTTCATTTTTTAAAACCACACGGGTCGTGACAGGGGAGTGGCAGCCGGAGCAGGTGTTCACCAGCAGTGGCACCACCGGATCGATCACCAGTTCGCACTATGTTCAATCCCTCGCGTTTTACCTCGAACACGCCACGCGGTTGTTTGAGTGCGCTTTTGGATCACCCGCCAACTACCACCTGCTTGCTCTATTGCCCGGGTACGCAGAGCGCGAAGGCTCATCGCTGCTGGCGATGGTGGAACATCTGATTCGCCAGACGAAATCTCCTTTTTCGGGCTATTATCTCCGCAATCAGGTGGATCTCCTTCGGCAGGTTGACCGTGTTCGCCAGATGAATGACGGGAGGAAGGTGCTAATCTGGGGGGTTACTTTTTCCCTTTTGGAACTGGCGGAGCAGCACGCTCCCAACCTGGCGGACTGCCTGATAATCGAGACCGGGGGCATGAAAGGGAGGCGGCCAGAACTGACCCGGGCGGAATTGCACGAAGTCCTGAGTACGGCCTTCGGGGTCCGGCAGGTGGCATCGGAATACGGGATGACCGAATTGTTGTCACAGGCCTACTCGGAAGGAGCGGGTCGGTTTTCGGTGCCCCCGTGCATGAAGATCCGGATTCGGGACATCAATGACCCGAAAGCCGTTGTATCGGCCGGAAAAACGGGGTTAATCCAGGTTATTGACCTGGCTAACATTCATTCCTGCGCCTTTATTGAGACCGAGGATTTAGGCCTCCTTAGTCAGGACGGTTACTTTCAGGTGCTTGGCCGCATGGATAACAGCGATGCGAGAGGCTGCAATCTGCTGGTCGGTTAGCCGCTCAAATCGCCAAACGGGCGTTTTTAGGGGTCGGAATTTGGACCCATCAATAACATTGATATTTTTGCTTACCCAACCGATTGACTATGAAAAAGCTTTTACTGTTCATCCTTCTGGCAGCCTTTGTAACGGCCTGCAGCCAGTACACTTGCCCTACTTACAGCAAGAAGGAGGTAAAGAACACACCTGCTGAGAAGCATATTTAAACGAGGTATTTTTGTACGTCTTTCGGGCCAATTTCCGGCCCGCACATAATTATTAGTCGTTCCATCACGTTCTTCCTGACTTGTCCGCGGTAAATTTTTCAAAAATTTAAGTCGTTGATTTTCAATTCACTGCGCCCATAAAATTTGTATTTTGTCGCACTAAGGGGTAAAGTAAGGCAATAGAATGTATCATGTTCGT
>Ga0209972_10001363_pt1 | contig 21525 bp, 15 predicted proteins | sample NOAtaG_7_FD_187302 | JGI IMG/M metagenome (GOLD analysis project Ga0209972, IMG submission 187302) | Freshwater lake microbial communities from Lake Erie, under a cyanobacterial bloom - NOAA_Erie_Diel1S_2200h metaG (SPAdes) (version 2) | ecosystem: Environmental > Aquatic > Freshwater > Lake ... | reverse complement strand
CCATCACCTGGGCCTGGGAGCTCGTGGTGGAGAAGTACGGTCTGTCCAAGGATCGCCTCGTGGTGACGGTGTTCGAGGGCGACGCGGGCACGCCGGCCGACGACGAGGCCGCGGCGATCTGGGCCGAGGTGACCGGCTTCGGCCCCGAGCGGATCCTCCGGCTCGGCGCCAAGGACAACTTCTGGTCGATGGGCGACACCGGCCCCTGCGGCCCCTGCACCGAGATCCACTACTGGATGGGCAGCGGCGCGCCGGACCTGTCGAAGTTCAACCAGGAGCCCGGCGAGGACGGCGCCGGCTGGGTGGAGATCTGGAACAACGTCTTCATGCAGTTCGAGCGGCACGGGGACGGCTCGCTCACCCCGCTGCCCGCGCAGTCGGTCGACACCGGCATGGGCCTCGAGCGCATCACCGCCGCGGTGCAGGGCGTCGTGAGCAACTACGACACCGATCTCTTGCGCCCGCTCGTCGAGGAGGCGGCGCGCCTCAGCGGCAAGACCTACGGCGGCACGCTGCAGAAGGACGACGTGTCGATGCGGGTCATCGCCGACCACGCCCGCACCGCCGCGTTCCTCATCAGCGAGGGCGTCTTTCCCGACAAGGACGGCCGCTCCTACGTCCTGCGCCGGGTGATGCGCCGGGCCATCCGCCACGGCCACCGGCTCGGCATCGAGCGGCCGTTCCTGCACGAGGTCACCCGCAAGGTGGTCGCGATCATGGGCGCGGCCTACCCGCAGCTGCTCGAGCGGCAGGAGCTCATCGCCGACATCACCAAGCAGGAGGAGGAGCGCTTCCGCGCGACCCTGAAGCGCGGCCTCGACCTGCTCGAGGGCAACGCCGAGTGGCTCGAGGCGGGCGGCACCAAGACCCTGCCCGGCGCGGTCGCCTTCAAGCTCTACGACACCTTCGGCTTCCCCCTCGATCTCACGCAGGTGATCGGCGAAGAACAAGGCTTCGCCATCGATCAGGCGGGCTTCGACGCCGAGCTCGAGAAGGCCAAGGAGCGCAGCCAGGGCAGCAAGCTCCACGACGAGCAGGCGGTCTCGGCGGTCTTCCACCAGGTCGCCCAGGCGCTCGGCGCGACCCGCTTCCTCGGCTACGAGGACGAGCGCGCCAGCTCGAGCCTCGGCGCGCTGGTGCGCGGCGGCGCGCAGGTCGAGCGGCTCGAGGAGGGACAGGACGGCGCGATCGTCACGCTCGCGACGCCGTTCTACGGCGAGGGCGGCGGCCAGGTCGGCGACCGCGGCACGATCACCTCGGCCGAGGGCACCTTCGAGGTCGAGGACACGCAGAAGCCGGTCGAGGGCCTCTTCGTGCACCTCGGCAAGGTCACCCGCGGCCACCTGAAGGCGGGCGAGGCCGTCACGCTCGAGGTCGATCACGCCCGCCGGGCGCGCATCCGCCGGAACCACTCGGCGACCCACCTGCTCCACTGGGCGCTCCGCACCGTCGTCGGTCCGACCGCGCTGCAGAAGGGCTCGCGCGTGGCCCCCGAGGGCCTCCGCTTCGACTACGCCGGCAGCCGCCCGCTCACCGCCGACGAGCTCGCGAAGATCGAGGCGCTCGTGAACGGGAAGGTCCTCGTCAACGCCCCGATCGAGACCGAGGTCCTGCCGATGGACGCGGCCAAGAAGAAGGGCGCGATCGGCATCTTCGAAGAGAAGTACGGCGAGGTCGTGCGGATGCTGCGCATGACCGAGGACTCCATCGAGCTCTGCGGCGGCACGCACGCCCAGCGCACCGGCGACCTCGGCTTGTTCAAGATCCTGAGCGAGTCCGGCGTGGCCGCCGGCGTACGGCGCATCGAGGCGGTCACCGGCGAGGGCGCCGTGCAGTGGGCCCAGGCGACCGAGCGTTCGATCGGCGAGACCGCGGCGCTGCTCCGCGCCGCCCCCTCGCAGGTGAAGGAGCGGGTCGAGAAGCTCCAGGCCCAGCTCAAGGAGAAGGACCGCGAGATCGAGGAGCTGAAGCGGAAGCTCATCAGCGGCTCGGGCGCGGACGTCACCGCGAACGCGAAGGAGCAGGCGGGCGTGAAGGTGCTCGGCGCGGTCGTGGAGATCGGCGATGCCAAGGCCCTCCGCGAGATGGCCGACCAGCTCAAGGACAAGCTGAGCCCGGCGGTGATCCTGCTCGGGACGCAGAGCAAGGACGGCCGCGCGCTCCTCGCCTGCAGCGTGAGCAAGGACGCGACCGACCGCTTCAAGGCGGGCGACATCGTGAAGGACGCCGCGGCCATCGTGGGCGGCGGCGGCGGCGGCCGCCCCGACTTCGCCCAGGCCGGCGGCACCGACGCGAGCAAGCTCGCCGAGGCCGTCGCGCGCGTCTACGCGCTCGTCGTCTGACTCAGATCCAGCCCCGGCGGCGGAAGTACACGAAGAAGACCACCGCGGTGAGGAGCATCGCCGCGATCGCCACGAAGTAGCCGTACTGGTAGTGGAGCTCGGGCATGAACTCGAAGTTCATGCCGTACACGCCTGCGATGAAGGTGAGCGGGAGCATGATCGTCGAGATGAGGGTGAGCACCTTCATGATCTCGTTCATGCGGTGGCTCTGCATCGAGATGTAGGCGTCCATCGCGCCGGACACGATCTCGCGGAAGCTGTCGTTGAGGTCGACGACGCGCACGAAGTGGTCGTAGGCGTCGCGGAAGAAGGGCCGCGCGTCGGGCGGCACGAGCTCGAAGTCCCCGCGGCCGAGCCGGTTGAGCATCTCCTTCTGGTGCAGGCCGACGCGCCGGAGCTTCTGCAGGCGGTGTTTCAGGTCGAAGACCGTCTCGAGCACCTTCGGGCTCTGGGTCTTCACGATGTCGGTCTCGAGCTGGTCGATCTCGTGATCGAGCCGCTCCATGAGCGGCAGGAAGCGGTCCGTGAGGTGCTCGACGAGCAGGTAGCAGAGGTACGCCGCGCCCTGCCGAAACAGCGTGGGGTCCTTCTGGACTTGCCGGAGCACGGCGCGCTCGGCGGGGAAGTTCTCCCCGTGGCTGGTCACCAGCCAGTTGCGCCCGAGGAACACGTCGAGGTCGCAGGTCTTCGGCTCGCCGGTCTTCTCCGCGCCCTCGACGAGGCCGTGGAAGACCATGTAGAGGTGGTGCTCGAAGCGCTCGATCTTCGGCGTCGGCGAGTCGGCGAGCATGTCCTCGATGACGACCGGGTGGAGCTCGAAGACCTCGGCGAGGAGCTTCGTGTCCGACTCCTTCGGGTCGACGAGGTCCACCCAGGTGACGGTGCCCGGCTCGGCGAGGAGCGCAGGCAACTCGTCGACGGTGGCCTCGTGGAGGGTGCTCGAGCCAGAACGGAGGGCGAGGATCCGGGTGCTCACGGGTCAGGAGGATATCGAACTCCCGCTGCCCCGTGCAGACCTCTGCTCTGGACCCCGCGGCTCAGGCGCCGTGGATCGTCACCTTGATCATCTTCACCGGCGTGATGGGGCGGTCGCCCCCGTCGGTCGCGGTGGTCTCGATCTTCGTCACCACGTCCATGCCGCGGATGACCTTGCCGAAGACCGGGTGCTTGCTCGGACCCGGGCTGAACCAGTCGAGGAAGCTGTTGTGCTTGGTGTTGATGAAGAACTGCGAGCTGCCGCTGTTCGGCCGGCCGGTGTTGGCCATCGAGAGCGTGCCGATCTCGTTGGAGAGCTTCGCGTTCGCCGGATGCTCGTCCCTGATCGGACCCTTGGGGCCGTCGCCGGTGCCGGCGCGCGGGCTCTTCGGATCCTTGCTGTGCGGGCAGCCGAACTGGCACATGAAGCCCGCGATCACCCGGTGGAAGTGCAGCCCGTCGTAGAAGCCGCTCCGGGCGAGCTCGACGAAGTTGCCCGCGGTGATGGGCATGAGGTCGGTGAAGAGCTCGACCTCGAAGGTGCCGAGCGAGGTCTCGCAGGTCGCAGTGGGGTTCGCCATGGCGGCGGGTGTAGCAGGCCGGGCCGGGCTGCCCACTCCGGAGTGTCCCTCCACGGCGCGCCCGCCGGGGCCTGACAGCGCATCTCTGCCAGGCCCCGGATTGGCCGCCGCGCCTCCGCGCCTCCCAGAAACCCATTCCCGAGTGGGCCGCCTCCTCGGCCGCACCGCACCGCCGTTGCGCGCGGGTGGCCCGGCGATGCGTGCGTCCCACCACCCTCGGAACCTGGGCGGCCGCGAGAGCGAGCGCAGCACCGCGGGGCGCGCGACGCAGGGGGCTCGGCGAAACCCGCGGCAACACGCGCGACGAGGCGAGATGACGCGCTGTACCACCCACACCTGCGTGGCGGAACGACACGCAGAAGACCTCTTGTTTTGTGTGCCTTCCGTGCCGAAGTCGGGCTACAACAGGCCACCACGATGCAGCGAGTTCCGACCCTCCGTGCGCTTCTTCTCCTCAGTCTCACCGCCAGCCTCGCAGGCTGCCCCGGCCCCGAGCCGGAAGCCGATACCGGCGGCGGAGGCGACGCGGGTCCGACCTCGGACACGCCTGGCGCCGACGCGCCGGGGACCGACGCGCCGGCCGACCGCGACGCACCGGTGCCGGACACGGTGCCCATCCTCCGCAACCCGCTGCCCAGCGAGACCGACGCGAACCTCGCGATGATGTCGCTGCGGATCATGGGCGCGCCGGAGTCGGGCTCGACGCGCGTGCTCTGCAACGACTGCCACGATCTGACGCGGGCGCAGATTCGCTACTGGGCAACGGCGACGATCGCAGCGAGCACGGGCTGCGTGGCGGACCCGACGCTGGCCGGCGGCGACGCGGCGGCGACCGAGGTGGTCAACTGCATCCGCGGCGGCGAGGCCGGGCGGTACAACCCGGACAACCTCGGCATCTTCTCGACGGCCGCCGACCTGGACTGGTTCCGCTACGTCTTCGCGAACGGCGCGGGCGCCTCGTGGGAGACCGAGCACTCGACGTTCCTCGACGAGGCGGGCATGCCGCGCGACTACCCGTCGCTCACCCAGCCCGAGTTCGACGTGCTCGCGGAGTGGTTCCTGCGCGGCGCGCCGATGGCCGACTCGATCCTTCCGGCGGAGACCCGCCCGACCGAGTGCGTGCCGGAGGTGAACCCGGACGTCGCGGCCTACGTGGCGGAGCGTGAGACCAACAGCTGGACGACCGCGAACGCCGCCGCTGGGATGCTCATGTACGGCTGCGCGGGCGCGACGAACGCGCTCGGCTGCCTCGCCGACGAGACGCTCGCCTCGAGTACGACCTACGGCGCGAACTGGGACGACGTGACGACGCCCGACGCCATCGCCGGCACCACGAACCGCGTGCTCTTCGAGCTGGACTACACCTCCGCCTACTGGACGCGCTCGTCGTCGGACGGCCGCTTCGTGTCGAACGGCGCGACGAGGGCTCCGAACCTGCGCTTCATCGACCTCGCGGGCGGCGGCACCGGTCCGCTCACCGGCCGCGTGATCGGCGGCAGCGCGAGCTACGACCCGTTCTTCTTCCCCGACGACTCGGGCTTCCTCGTCCAGGGCTCCGGGCCCCGTGTGTGCGAGATGCGGGTGCTGACGACCGGCACCCCGACGATGCTCAGCTTCCGCGAGGCGGGCTGCTCCTCGGGCGGAGCCATCGACCTCTACGAGCACCTCGGCGCCTCGCTCGGCGGCGGGGACTACTGGGCCATCGACTCGGTGGGCGCCGGCATGTACGCCGAGTACGACCCGGGGAGCCTGTCGACCCGCACCAACCCCGAGGCCTCGTTCTCCTCGAGCGCGCGCTCGACCGTCCGCTTCCTCACGAACGACGGCTCGGCCTTCTCGGTCGGGGGCTCGGCGATGGTGACGCACCCCTACGAGGGCGACGCGGTGATCTCGCCCGCGCTCGGCCTCATCCTCACCCGTCAGGCGGGCGCGAGCGGCCAGCTCGGCTTCGTCCTGCGCCGCGTGAGCGTGAGCGGCAGCGGGGCCAGCCGCACCATCTCCACCGTTCCGGTGGGCCGCTACTGCATCAACGGCGGCAAGCCCGGCTTCTCCTACGACGAGCGCTTCGCCGTGCTGCACCACTACATCGAGAACACGGACGCGGACGCACGGATGCTCGGCTTCACCGGCGCGAGCGACCCGGGCTTCGCGCCCTACCGCACGAACGGCGGGGCGAACATCTACCTGGTCGAGTTCGCGACCGGCGACATCCACCGCGTGACGAACATGGCGCCCGGCCAGTTCGCGCTCTTCCCCCACTTCCGCTCGGACGGTTGGATCTACTACCTCGAGCGGAGCGGCACCGGCCCCGAGCACGTCGTCGCGAACGACGCAGCGCTGCGCCTGCCCTGAGCCACCCCTTGAGCGCGCCCTCGACCAGCACCGAGCGCGCATCCACCGGCCACGGCGCCGCCCGACTCCCTCGGGCGGCGTTCGTGCTTGGGGCGCTGCTCACCGGCTGTCCTGCGCCGCCGCCGAGCGCCTGCGAGGGCCTCGGCGCGGGCGTGGAGGCCGCCGTCTCCGAAGACCGACGCCTGCTCGGCGAGGCCGACCCGTACCCCGCGGACGGGATGCTCGAGGCGCGCTGGGAGGCGCTCCGGACCTCGCAGCGCGCGCGCCGCGCGATGGCCTGGGAGGTCGTGGCGCGGCTCGTCGCGCCGGTGGCGCTGAGCGAGGCGACGGGCGTCACCGGCGCGGTGCCGCGCTTTCGCACCTGGTACGACGCCGCGGATCTGACCCGCATCTTCCGGCACGCCTACGAAGGGCTCGGCAGCGATGGCCGCGCCGCTGGCCGCCGCTTCACCGAGCCCGAGCTCGACGATGTCTTCGGCTGGAGCACGCGGGCGATCCTCGAGGTGCCGGGCTGGAGCCTCGACCGCTTCGCCGCGTATGCGGCGAGCATCGACGAGGAGGTCGAGCTCGGCGGCGTCGGCGGCCTGACCCGCATCGCGATGAGCCCGGATGCGACGCGGCATCTCATGCGGAGCTACCCCGACATCCTGCGCTGCTTCGCCGAGGGCTCACCGCCAGCCTTCGTGGACGGTGAGCCCGGCTCGATCCGCCTCGCTCGCGAGCCCATCGCCCTCGGGCCGTGCGCGGCCCGCTCGGTCGGCCCCTACTTCGTCGCGACCGGCGGACGCCTCGAGGCCCGCTTCGAAGCGGCCGCAGGCAGCGGCCTGGGGACGCTGCGTGTCCTGAGCGGGACGAGCGTCGGCACGGGCACCGAAGTCTGCGTCGGCACGACCGCGGAGCCCTGCGAGGCAGAGGGCCCGGGGCCCTTCGTCGTCGAGGTCGCGAGCGAGACGACCCTGGCCGGCGCGCTGGTGGTGACGCACACGGCGCCGGACGTCGCGCCGGTCGGCTGCCTCGATGGCGCCTTTCCGCTCGGCGCGGCGACGGTCGCCGCGGAGTGGCGGCGCGCCGACTTCGATCCGCTGCCGACCTACGACACGTCGGCGGCGGCCATCGCCGGCCACATCACCTCGAGCGGCGCGACCTGGACCCCCGCGGGCGAGGCGATGCCTTCGCCGGACGAGATCTACACGATGCGCGTGCCGGCGGGCTCGACCTTCTGGCTCGCGGGCCTGCACATCCGCACGCGCGAGCTGCGCCACTGGGTGAACATCACGCTGTGGTGGTCGCCGACGCCCGACGAGACCTTCGGCGCGGACCGCTCGGCGAGCGTCGAGGCGCTCGGCGCGCCGTGGAACCAGTACGCGATGTGCGTGACGATCGAGGACGTCGAGCGGGATCCCGATCCGACCGGCGGCGCGGAGGACCCGGGCCTCGCGGCCGCACTCGAGGCGGTGAACGAGTCGGTGCTCGGCTCGTCGTGGTGCAGCAACCCGTACATCGACGGAGCGCCGGGGCTCGTCCGCTCGAACTGCGTCGGCTGCCACCAGCACGCCTTCACCGGCGTTCGGCCGGGCGAGACGGTCATGGACGAGCTGCGCTACCCCGACCTCGGCCGAACGTTCGTGCGCAACAACGTCCCCGCGGACGGCTTCTGGGGCATCGACGCGGGCGACGACATCGCGGCGATGATGCAGGAGACCGTCGACTACTGGGCGGGACGCTGAGCGCAACGCAGGGTTGCGCTCGGCCGTCACACCGGACGTCACCGCGGCCCGCGCCGCGTGACGAAAAAGCTTGGAACCGGCGCCTGAGGGCGCTGTCCATGCTGACGGCGAACGCGAGGCAGCCTGGCACGAGCGGTGCTGAGGGACTTCGTGAGCGAGCGCGGAGGCGAGCGTGCGGAGACCGATCCCGAGGGTCCCTCCGCGCGAGCGCCCCCTTCCATCGACGAAAGGAGCTGCGACATGAACACGGCGAGCGAGATGGCGATCGAGATCGTGATGAGCTGGAAGGGCACGGTCCTCGAGACCGACCTCGTCTCGGCCGACCGGCCGCGGAACGTGTACGTGGGCAACGAGGGCCCGGTGCGCTTCCTCGTCCCGGTCGAGCACCTGAGCGGACGGCACGCGCTCGTCTCGTGCGAGGGCCCCCCCGGCGCGCTGCAGTTCGTGGTTCGCGCGCCTGCCGCGTCGGAATTGGCGGCGAGCCGCGACGGCGAGCCGATCGAGGGGCGCGAGATCGTCCTCGGGCCCGGCGTGCTCGCAGAGGTGCGCATCGGAGACCTGAGCTTCTTCGTGCAGCCCTGCGCCCAGCCAGAGAAGACGCCAGCGGCCCCGCTCTTCGATCTCGGCGCGGGCCGCTACGTCGCCGGCGTGCTCGCGGCGCACGCAGTGATGCTCGGCGCATTCTTCTTCCTGCCTCCGGCCGCGAGCGCGCTGAACCTCGACCGCCTGACCCGCGAGGACGCGTACATCCGAGCCCACATCACCCCGCCGCAGCGCATCGACGAGCTGCTGCCCGCGGACGGCGGCGAGAGCATGGGCGAGGCGCGCAGCGACGCACCGGCCGAGGCGAGCGATGCCGGCGGCGAGGATCCCGAGCCACGGGTGGCGGGCGGCCGCGGCCGACCCGATGCCCGCTCGGTGCGGAGCCCGGCGCCGGTCACCGAGGCGACGGCCCGGAGCCTCGGGACGTTCAGCGCGATCGCGACCGCGTTCGATCACGCTGGCGCCGAGGCCGGCACCTGGGGCTCGCCCCTGCTCGACGGCGGCCCCGGTGGACCCGGTCTCTTCGCGGCCCTGCCGGGCGGCGGCGGAGACGGCTTCGGCGGCATCGACATGAACGGCACCGGCATCGGCACCTGCCGCCCCGGTGAAGTCTGCGGCCGCGGCACCATCGACGTTGGGCGCCTCTCGACCCGCGGCGGCGACGGCCCCGGTCCGGGCACCGGCTTGCCCATCCGCAGCGGACGTCCCTCCGCGGTCCCCGACTACGACACGGTCACCACCACGACCGGCGGCCTGGCGCGCGAGCTCATCCAGCGGACGATCCGGCGCCACATGAACGAGGTCCGCTTCTGCTACGAGCGCGAGCTCGCGAGCAACCCGAGCCTCGAGGGCCGCGTGGCCGTGACCTTCCTGATCGACGCGACCGGCACCGTGCGGCAGGCGAACGCCGCGGCAGAAGGAATGAGCAGCGTCGGCTCCTGCGTGGCGGGGGCGGTGCGCCGCTGGACCTTCCCCGAAGCCGAGGGACCGACCGGCGTGACCTACCCCTTCGTGTTCCAGTCGGGCAGCTGAACGGAGCGACGACGCGCGGACGATGCGGCCGGCGATCCCCGAGGGTCGCCGGCCGCGTTCGTGCTCGCCGCTGCGCGCGAACGCGGCCATGCTCCGCCCATGTCGTTCGGAAAGAATCCCTACGTCGCCAAGGCCCAAGCCGCCGAGCTGCTCGCCGAGCGCGCGCGCGACGAAGCGAGCCGCTCGCGCGCGCACCGCGAAGCAGCGCACGAGTGGGAGCGCGCAGCGGATCGCGAAAAGCCGGGCAAGTGCCGCGACGAGTACCTCGCCGCCGCCGAGCGCCACCGGACCCTTGCCGAGGGCGTGGCCGAGACCGCCACCGAAGAGCGCTTCTTCGAGGCGCCCGAGCCCGACCCGCAATCGCTGAACTGAGGCCCGCGCGGAAGTCAGCGCACGCGGCGGATCTCGCTGAGCCCGAGCCGGTAGCGCACGGGGTCCTGGCCTGGCTCGAGCCCGACCCAGACCCGGAAGAGGCCGGGCTGCCAGCGGGCGCGCGAGAGCTCGAGGCCCTCGGTGTTGGCCGCATCGCACACGAACGTTCCGTCGGGGAAGAGCACGACGAGGGAGAGCGGCGGAGAGCGACCGCTGGGCCAGCGCGGCGCGTCGAGGGGCACGACGTAGAGCTGGAAGAAGTCGAGCTCGTCGAGCAGCTCGACGGTGTGGGAGGGGGCGTGCGACACGAGCCCGTGGCACTCGCCGCCGAGCACGCCCGCGTCGATGCCCTCTTCCTCGGCCGGGAGCGCAGCGTCCCCGGCGAGGTAGCGTGGGTCGGGCAAGAAGCCGCGTCGGAGACGGATGCCATCGAAGCGGCCGCTCTGCGCGTCGACCAAGATGCCCGCATCGCGCGCGAGGTCGCGCTCGTCCCCGGCGTCTCCCCCGTCGGCCACGCCCGGTCGCATGCTCCGCATCTCGGTCAGCCGAAGCTGGTAGTCCGAGCGCTCTCCTGCAGCGTGCGTTCCGACGTACACCTCGACGCGGCCCCGTGCCCAGGTGCGCTCGACCGACGGGTGACGGCCGAAGCGGTCGTCGCTGCAGTGCCAGAAGCCCTCGGCGTCGCGCACCGCGAGCGCGAGGTCCCCGGGTCCTGTCGCGTAGAGCCGGAGAAACCCCATGCGCGTCTCGAGGACGAGCACGTGGCTCGGCGCATCGGCGAAGAAGCCCTGAGCGCACTCGGCCGGCTCGGGGATCGACAGCGGCGCCGCGCCGCTCGCCGTGCCGTGGAGAACCATGGGATCGGGCACGAAGCCGGTTCGAACGACGGTGGCCTCCGCGCCCTCCTGCGCCCTCGCGGCGCGCGGTGCGAGCGCGACCAGGGCGAGCAGGCACGCCGCCCGCGCGCCTCGGGCGGCCCGGTTCATCGCCGCGGCCCTTCCTGCTCGAAATACCGGGCGGCGTCGGAACGCATGAGGAAGAGCGCGAAGAGCACCTCGAAGCTCGCACGCACGAGCACGATCGCGCGGGTCGAGGCGGGGACCGCGTCGAGGAGATCGGTGCGGCTCTGGAGCACGACGACGCCCGCGAGGATCCAGCCGCCCGCGCCGATGAACGCGAGGAGGCGCGCCGCGTTGCGGCCCTTGTACGCGTAGTACGCGACCAGCATCGAGAAGAGCGCCTGCAGCGGCGGGCAGCCCGGCACGAGCAGCTCCTCGGGCTCCCAGCGGTAGAGCGAGAAGAGCGCGAGGCCCACCTCGATCACGAGCAAGAGGAGCAGGAGCTGGCTCGGCCCGCGGCTCGCTTGCGCTCCGACGTGAGGCGTCCCCCAGCTCTCGACGCTCGCGGCCCGGTGCTCGGGCGGCGGCAGCTCGAACTTCGGACGCCCACCTTCCCTCAAATGTCGAGCTCCTTCACGTCGAGCGCGTGCGTCTCGATGAACTCGCGCCGCGGCTCGACCTCGTCGCCCATGAGCAGGGAGAAGAGCTGGTCGGTCTGGATCGCGTCGGCGATGGTGACCTGCAAGAGCGAGCGGGTCTCCGGGTTCATCGTCGTCTCCCAGAGCTGCTCCGGGTTCATCTCGCCGAGACCCTTGTAGCGCTGGAAGTCCATGCCCCGGCGGCCGCGCGCGTCGACGAAGGCGACGAGGTCGTCGATGGGCCCGATCGGCTCGCTGCCGACCTCCTTGCCCGCCTCGTCGAGCGTGATGGCGAGGAAGGGCGGCTCGCCGAGCGCGCGCACGCCGCGCCAAATCTCGGCCAGCTGCGCCACCTCCTGCGAGGCGAGGACGTCGGCGTCGATGGTCGTGACCTTCGTCGAGACGCCGGCGCGGGTGCGGATGCGGATGCGGTGCGAGACCGGCGCCCCCTCGCCCGACATCGTCCCGCTCACGACCTCGACCTGGCTGGAGAGCGGCAACAGATCCGGCGCCCGCTCGGTGACGAAGGCCTCGATCGACTTCAGCGCGGCCTCGATGCGGGCCGGATCGGCGAGCGCGGCGGCGTCGAAGCCGCTCGCCATCGCGGTGCGCACGAGCCCCTCGAGCAGCACCGGCTCGGCGCGGCGCTCGAGGCTCCGCAGGATCCGCTTCCACTTGCCCATGTCGTCGAGCAGCGCGCGGAGCCGGTCGCCCACCAGCGGCACCTGCCCGGTCGTGGTGCGGACGAGCAGTCCGTCGATGCCCGCGTCGACCACGAAGCGCTCGAGCGCCTCCTCGTCCTTCAGGTACTGCTCGCGCTTCTTCTTGGTGACCTTGAAGAGCGGCGGCTGCGCGATGTAGACGTAGCCCTTGCGGATGGCGTCGGGGATCTGCCGGTAGAAGAACGTGAGCAGCAGCGTGCGGATGTGGCTCCCGTCCACGTCGGCGTCGGTCATGATGATGACGCGGTGGTAGCGGAGCTTCTCGATGTCGAAGTTCCCGTTCTGATCGATGCCGATGCCGAGCGCGGTGATGAGCGTCCCGACCTGCTCGTTGGACAGCATCTTGTCGAGGCGCACCCGCTCGACGTTCAGGATCTTGCCGCGGAGCGGGAGGATCGCCTGCGTCTTGCGGTCGCGGCCCTGCTTCGCCGAGCCGCCGGCGGAGTCACCCTCGACGATGTAGAGTTCGCTCTTGGCGGGGTCCTTCTCCTGGCAGTCGGCGAGCTTGCCGGGCAAGGACGCGGTGTCGAGCATGCCCTTGCGCTGGATCTGCTCGCGCGCCTTGCGGGCTGCGTCGCGCGCGCGCGCCGCGAGCACGATGCGCTCGACGATCGCCTTGCTCTCGCTCGGGTGCTCCTCCATCCAGGTCGCGAGGCGGTCGTTCACCACGCTCTCGACGATGCCCTTCACCTCGCCGGAGACGAGCTTGTCCTTGGTCTGGGACGAATAGCTCGCCTGCCCGTAGCGCACCGACACGATGCAGGTGAGGCCCTCGCGCGCGTCCTCGCCCGAGAGCGTGATGCCCTTCAGCTCCTTGAGGAGGTTGTGCTCGGTCGCGTACTGGTTGACGGTGCGGGTGAGCGCGGTGCGGAGGCCGGTGAGGTGCGTGCCGCCGTCGCGGTTGTAGACGTTGTTCGAGTACGCGAGCGTCTGCTCCTGGAACGACTCGCTCCACTGCAGCGCGACCTCGACGCCGACCTTCTCGCGCATCTCCTGGAAGTGGATGACCTCGGCGTGGAGCGGGGTGCGGGTGCGGTTCAGGTGCTTGACGTACTCGCGGATGCCGCCCTCGTAGGCGTAGCGCTCGCTCTTCTGCTCGCCCGACTCCTCGACGAGCTCGATGACGAGGCCCGCGTTGAGGAAGGCGATCTCGCGCACCCGGTTGTCGAGCACGTCCCAGCTGAACTCGGTGACCGACTTGAAGATGGTGAGGTCGGGCTTGAAGTGCACCCGCGTGCCGGTGCGCGCGGTCGTGCCCACGGCGGTGAGCGGCCCCTGCGGCTGCCCGCGCCGGTACTCCTGCTGCCAGATCTGCCCGTCGCGGTGGATCTCGAGCTTGAGCCAGTCGCTCACCGCGTTGACCGCCGAGACGCCCACGCCGTGCGTACCGGCCGAGACCGCGTAGCTGTCGTTGTCGAACTTGCCGCCCGCGTGGAGGATGGTCATCGCGAGCTGGGCCATCGAGACGCCGCGCTCGGGGTCGATGCGCACCGGGATCCCGCGGCCGTCGTCGAGGACCGAGATCGATCCGTCGCCGTGGAGCGTCACCCGGATCGACTTGCAGTGTCCGGCGAGGTGCTCGTCCACCGAGTTGTCGACGACCTCCCACACGAGGTGGTGCAGCGCGGTGCCGTCGTGCACGTTGCCGAGGTACATGCCCGGCCGGACGCGCACCGCCTCGAGCCCCTCGAGGACGCGGATGGTGTCGTACTGCGCGGGATCGCGCGGGCCGGTGGAGTCGGTCTTGGCTTCGTCGGTCATGCGATCCTAGGGCGCCTCCGCGCCCGGTCGGGGGCGCGAGAAACGAGGCGGGAGACTAGTCCGCGCCCCCCGCGAGAGCAACCGCGAACGACCTGCGCAAGTGTCCGAAACCGCTCGACTTTTCTCGCGCGTTTCGCCCCCGCGGAGCCGGCCCGAGGGAGCCCCCGCGGGGCGCTCAGTAGACCTCGGGATCGCAGCCGGTCAGCAGGCTCAGCGAGGCGGCGCCGTCGGCCTCGACGCGGGCGCACGCCTCGGGGCAGAGCACGACCCGATCGGGCTCGAGCAGAAAGCTCGCGCCGTCGCACGCGGAGGCGTCGGCGGCACGCAGGAACACCTCGCTGCTGCCGCCGCTCGTGTAGCGGATCGCCAGCGTGTCGAGGTCGAGGGTCATGCCCATCGGCGCCTCGGGCAGGGCGAGCTCGCAGGCGACGCTGGCCCGCGCGATCGCGCTCTCGGCGATGCGACGGAAGACGGCATCGAAGCGGTCGAAGAGGCAGAGCGGGTAGCGGAGGCCGCCGGTGCGGATCGCCATCGATTGCAGCGCCGCCGGGTTCACGAACGCACCCGAGCACGAGCCGCTCACCAACGGGGCTCCCGGCGCGTACGGCTCCTCGGGCGGGCTGTTGACGGTGAGCCCCACGAACGTGTGGTAGACGAAGCGATAGTCGCCGGCGGTGCCCCAGATCGCGGGCTCGCGCGCGACGAGCACCTCGTCGAACGTGCCGGTATAGCCGGTGATCGCAGCGCCTGTGCCGCTGGTCGCGTCGGTGAAGTGGACGAAGACCTTGAGCGCGTCGTCGCGCAGCGCGGGGCGCCACACGTCGTAGGTGTCGAGCACCGGCCGGAACATCGCGCCGTCGCCGCTGCCGAGACCGATCGGGTTGCGGGTGAGCCGGCCCGTCGCCTCGAGCATCGGGAGCGCCGTCCGGCCGTTCCAGATGACCCGGTAGTCGATGCCCGCGGCCTCCATCGTGGTGCGGAAGGTCGTCTCCATCGCCGCGGCGACGCTGTCGCGGGCCGGCCCCATGGAGGCGGACTCGTCGGGCAGCACGATGGCGTCGATGGGCCGGCGGATCTCCACCGCCATCGACTCGACGGCCGCGCACACCGCGTCGGTCGGAGGGACGTCGCGCGGAGGCACATCCGACGATGGTGCGTCGAGGGCCACGGGCGCATCGAGGTCCCCGCCGGCATCGGTCGGGCGAGCGCACCGACGGTCGCGGCAGACGAGACCAGGATCGCAGTCCTCCGACGAACGGCACGAGGGCCGCGGGGTCTCGCACGCCGAGGCGAGCAGGAGGAGCGCCAGCAGGACACGGGTGCGCATGGAAGGACCGTCGCAGCCGCCCTCTGGCCGCGTCAACGCGCGGCCGTGAGGAATCAGCGCCAGCGGCCCCGGCCGCTGCCCGCCGGGTCGGCGTAGGGTCCGCCGTCGCGGTCGGTGATGCCGGTGTAGCCGTGGCGCACGCGACCGCGTCCGTTGCCGGCGGGATCGGCGTAGGGACCGCCGTCCGCGTCGGTCACGCCCGAGACGTACCCGACGCGGCCGCGACCGTATCCGCCGGGATCGGCGTAGGGACCGCCGTCGGAGTCGGTGATGCCGGTGTAGGCGGTGCGGCGCACGCCGCGCCCCGCGCCGGCGGGGTCGGCGTACGGGCCGCCGTCGGCGTCCGTCACGCCGGTGGCGTAGCCCGCGCCGCGACGCACGCGGAAGCAGCCGGGCAGGACGGTGGCGGCCGCGCCGCCGGCCGCGAGCGAGCCGAGGATGCCGAGCACCGAGCGGCGGCTGACCTCGCCGTCCTTGCGTTCGGTCTGGATGTCGGCGGGGTCGAGCGACTTCGTCTTCTTCTCGTCGTCCATCGGAGGTTCTCCCGTGCTGGAAGGCCGAGCGTAGCAGGGTCCCGCCAGCACTCCGAGGCCCGCGTCGCAACGTCGTCCGAGCCGGGCTCTGGTAGGGTCCGCGCGATGCCCCGACCGACCCGTGTGCCCGAGGCCTTCCCGCTCCTGCAGGACCCGCCTTTTTCCCTCGACGGCACCCGCGCGCTCCTCTTCGTGCTGCCTGCCGATCCCGCAGCGCTCGCCGCGATCTGCGCCCGCACCTTCGGATGGGCCGCTCCGGAGCTCGTGATCGAGCCGGCCGCGCGCTCGGTGATCTGCGCCATCACCGACGTGGCCGCCGCGCGGGCGAGCGATCCGCGGCTCGGCTCGTTCGCCTACCAGGAGGCGACCTTCTTCGTGCCGGTGAAGGGGACACGGGGCGGCGTCCCGTTCTTCGGCCTGCACGTGCCGTTCATCTATCCGACCGAGGGCCTCGCCATCGCCGCCGGCCGTGAGATCTACGGCCTGCCGAAGAAGCCCGCGCGCATCGTGTTTCCCTCCGAGCGCGAGCTCGAGGCGGGCGCGCGCGTCGAAGTGCGGGCGCTCTGTGCCGCGCGCTTCGACGGAGCGCCGTGGCAAGAGCGGGAGCTGCTCCGCGTCACGACCGCGCCGCAAGGCTTCGCCGCGGCGCTGGCCGACGACGTGCTCGACGCGCTGGACGCGGTCGTCGGTCCGCTGCGGCTTCCCGGACGCTTGCTGCGACAAGACCTGGTGCAGCTCAAACAGCCGGCGGACGTGGGCACGGGCGGCGTGCCGCCACGGGTGCTCTCGAAGCAAGTGGTGCGCGTCGAGGCGCCGATTCGCGCGCTCTCGGAGGTGCGCCAGCTCGCGCCGAGCCAGGTCGAGGTCGAGGTGGCGGACTGGGCGAGCGAGCCGATCCGCTCGACGCTCGGCCTGCCCGCGACGCTGAGGCCGAGCTTCGCCGCGAGCCTGACGATGGACTTCCGCTTCGAGGCCGGCGAGGTCTGGGTCGAGCGCCCGACCGCGACCGCGCCGGCGGCGAAGAAGAAGGTGATCGTGCTCGGCGGCGGCGTCGCGGCGATGGCGGCCGCGCATGCGCTCACCGACACCGAGGCGCGGCGCGAGGCGTACGACGTCCGGTTGCTCTCGGAGGGCCACTACCTCGGCGGCAAGGGGGCCAACGTGCGCGATCCCGCCAAGAACGAGCGGATCGAGGAGCACGGCCTGCACGTGATCTTCGGCTTCTACCACAACTTCCTGCGGCTCTTTCGCGGCGTGTTCGCCGAGGCGAACCGTCCGCTCGGCGTCGTTCCGCGGACCTTCGCCGAGGCCTTCGTGCCCGAGCCGGAGATCGTCTTCGCCGATGGCGCGGACGCGTGGCGGGTACGCTTTCCCGAGACCCCCGACACCTGGGGCGCGGGCCCCAACGAGCCCGCGGAGCTCGTGAAGGCGTTTCAGACGCTGCTCGAGACGATCACGGGAACGAGCTTCTCGATGCTCCTCGGTCTCGTGAAGGGCGGCGCGAAGAACCCGGTGCAGAGCCAGGTCATCAAGTTCGCCGTCGTCCTGCTCCGCGGCCTCACCGAGGACGTGGTCCTGAAGGGCAAGACCTGGGAGGAGCTCGACGCGATCGACTTCCGCGCCTGGATGATGGGGCACGCGCCGTTCTTCGGTTTCGGCGACCTCGAGTGGAGCGCGATCATGCAGGTCCCCTACGACGGGATCTTCGCCTACGAGGGCCCAGATCAGCGCAAGCCCGTGCTCGGCGCAGGCATGGCGGCGAAGATGCTCGTGAAGCTCGTCACCGACTACGAGCAGGCGCCCTACCACGTGATGACGAGCGGGATGGGCGAGGCGGTGGTCATGCCGCTCTACGAGGTGCTGAAGGCGCGCGGCGTGCGAATCGAGATGTTCTGCCGCGTGACCGAGATCCGCATGGCGGGGCGCCGCGTCGACGAGATCGTCATCCAGCGGCAGGCCCGCGTGCTGGCCGGCGACGACGCCTACGATCCGGTCGTGCACGTGAAGGGCACGCCCTGCTGGCGGCGTCACCCGGATCCGGCGCAGCTCGATCCGGCCTCACCCGCGCTGCGCGAGGATCCCTTCTCCGATGCCTCGACCGCATCGATCGGGGCGCCGATCACGCTGAGGCACGGCGTCGACTTCGACTGGGTGATCTGCGGGCTGCCCGCGCCGGTGACGGCCCACGTGCTCCGCGGGCACGCCGGAATCCCGCTGCTCGAGAACGTCGCGAAGCTGCCCACCGTCGCGACGCTGCATGCCCAGCTCTGGACGCGCGACGCGCTGCAGGATCTCGGGTGGACGAAACCTTGGGGCGGCGGCGGGAGCAAGGTGGTCGGCGGCTTCCGGCAGCCGCTCAACTCGATGCTCGACAGCGAGCACGTGCTCGGCCGCGAGGACTGGGGCGCGGACGGTCCGCGCGGTCTGCTGTACGCGTCGGGGCCCTTCGGCGCGGGCTGGGCGACCGACCCGGAGAAGCCGGCCGAGCGAGCGGCCGCGCAGGCGGCGGCCGAGGCCGAGGCCCTGACCTGGGTGCGGGACGAGCTCGGCAAGCTCCTGCCCGACGCCGAGGTGGGAGGACGCTTCGATCTCGAGCGACTGCACGCCCCGAGCGCTCCTGCGGCGCCGATGCAGGACCAGTACGTGCGCTGCAACGTCGACCGGAGCAGCCGCTACCTGCTCATGAAGCCGGGCACGCTGCGCCTGCGGCCGCGGCCTTCGGACGCCTCGCTCGCGAACCTGCGCTTCGTCGGCGACTGGACCCGCAACGGCATCGACATCCCGTGCATGGAGGGCACGGTCACGAGCGCGCTCCAAGCGGTGGCCTCGATCACCGGCGAGGACCTCGACATCCTGTTCTGAGCCGGCGCGGCCTCACTCCTCGCGCTCGTCGGCGTCGCACTCGTACTCGAGGCGGCGTCGGCGCTCGTAGCTGGTGCGCTCCTCGCGGGCTCCGTCGGCAGGGCTCGCGAGGTGCAGCTGGCCCGAGTCGTCGAGGCTGCTGCCGCCGGTGGGCTCGGAGCCGCTCGGCTCGAGCGCGCCAGGCAGGTCCGAGGGCAGCGCCATGCGGCGCGCGGACTCCGCCGCGCTCGGGCCGTGTCCGGCGCGGACGGGCACGCTCGAGACTCCGTCGAAGACGATGCGGTAGGCACCTTCGCCGCAGTGGCCGCGCATGTGCTGCTCCGCGGCCTCGTGCGCCGGGCCCTCGTCCCCCGACAGCTCGAGCAGGCCGCCCTCGTCGTCCTGCACCACCACGCGGATCCCGCCGCCGCAGCCGAGGAGAAAGAGGCCGAACAGCAACGTGGTGCGCACCCAGGACCTTGGGACGCGAAAGCGCGCAGGTCGAGGGCGCTTGGGGTACGATGATGCGATGCGCTGGTGCTCTTGGCTGCTCGCGACGCTGCTCGTCGCCGGATGCTCGTTCGATCGGCGGCCGCTCCCGACGCCGCAGCCCGACGCGGGCGCGCTCGATGGCGGCATGGACGCCCCGAGCGAAGACGTGCCCACGCCGCCCGATGCCGGCGAGCTCGACGGCGGAACCGATGCGCCGATCGACCCAGGGATGGATGCGCCTTCCGACGCGGGCACGGACGCGCCGCTCGATGTCCCGGCCGATGCGCCGCTCGATGCGCCACTCGATGTCCCGGCCGATGCGCCACTCGATGTCCCCGCCGACGTCCCGCTCGATGTCCCCGCCGACGTCCCGCTCGATGTCCCCGCCGACGTCCCGCTCGATGTTCCCACCGACGTCCCCGCCGATGTGCCGCTGGATGTCCCGCTCGACGTTCCCACCGACGTGCCGGCGACCATGCCCGACGCCGGGCCGACGTTGCGGGGCTGCAACGCCATCTACGGCAGCGTCGCGGGCTACAACCTTTGTGCGGAGCGGGCCACGGAGTGCGAGTTCTACCGAAGCGAGTTCCTCGGCAGCGACAACTGCACCTCCGTGTGCAGCTCGCGCGGCGGCGTAGCCCTCAGCTGCTTCAACAATGCGACACTGACGAGGTGTACCCGCGGGTCCGCCGTGAACTGCTCCGACGACTTCTCGGACGAGATCTGCATCTGCTCGCGGATCCCGTAAGCGCCACGGAGGAGAAGGGATTCGAACCCCTGGTGGGTTGCCCCACGGCGGTTTTCAAAACCGCTGCCTTCGACCACTCGGCCACTCCTCCAAGTCCACGATACGAATCAGCCGACGCTAGCACGGGGTGAGCGCGCGGGGGGCGCATGCGGGCGCTCGATGTGGCGGTTCCGTGGAGTGTTCCTCGCGCAGGGTCTGGGCTGCATCGACGCGCGAGGACGGCTCAGCGACTTCGCGTTCGAGCGGCCTCCGCAGCACGCGCTGCGCCACGACGACCCTCGGGACGCGCGCACTCGGCAACGACTTCGATGGACGGCTCGCGTGGGGTCCGCTCGACCGCCGCCTGCGGAAGCGCTGCGTCGGTCCGGGCTCGTACGCTTGGCGTGAGGGACACGTGCGCGGTCCCGCGATGCCCTTCGAGGACCGGCTCTGGCTCGACCCGCTGGATGGGCCGAGCGCGGACTTCCCGCTGGCTGCGATCGAGGCGGGTCGGCCGCGGCGCCGCGATGACGGGTAGGCGATCCGCGCGCCCTCTGCACGAAGCTCTGGCCCGCTGCTGCGCAGCCGCGGCGTCTTCGCGCGTCGCCTGTCAGTTCGTGGCGGTGGGCGCGTCTGCCTGCCCACGCGCCTTCATGACCTGACCCTCCCGCCCCGCTCTCGACGAGCCCCTGGCCCAACGGACCCGCGCACACGGCAGTCGTGTGTCCGGAGCCCAGCGAGGACGCTCATGTCGAAGAAGCACAGCAGGGGAATCGATCTCGAGCCCGGCGCGAACATCGCTCTCTATGCCCGTCTCGTGAACGGGTGCGCGAGCCCGTGGCACGTGGCCGCCGACGCCCTCGCGCTCGAGGGCGGGCTGCGTCCGCGTTTCCGCGCGGAGGCCGCGCATCTCGCCGCCGCGTGGGACGCGCGCGGCACCCACCTCGACCACCACGAGCGCATCGAGTTCGGCGTGCTCGTCGAGGGGCGCGTCGAGCGCGTCGCTCAGACCGGCCTCGCCGGCCGCGTCGTGGGCGCGATGCGCGCGGTCGCGCCGGTCGTGCGCCGCAACCTCATCGGGGGCGCCCCGCGCCTGGCCCGCTTTCGCTGGCCGAGCTGCTGAGTGGGGGCCGTCGCCCTCCCCGCGCTGCGGGGAGGGCACGCCGGCCCGGGTACGAAGTCGTCCGCCGGTCAGGGCAGCAGGACCTCCGACCGGCACGGCAGCCGCTGCGTCCACACGATCTCTGCTCCCGCGCGCCTGCGTTCGGTGACCGGCACGAACGCAGACGCGGGGAGCGCGTGCTTGGCGCAGAGCCGTCGCACGGCCTTGCACATGTCGCTGCGCAGCTTGTTGAGCGATCGATCGAGCTCGCCCGCGGCGGTCGAACTGGCCCGGCTGGAGCGCGGCGAGGAGAAGGCCGCGATGACCCGATGCTTCGACATCCCAGAGAAACCGAAGCGCCCCACGAGCTCGACGAAGGGGTGATCCTCGGGGCCGTCGGTCGCACGCGCCGCGCGGAGGCACGTCTGCCCGCGCTGGTGGGCGAGCGCGAGTGCCGCAAGAGAGAGGAGAACCGGGAGACTGACTCGCAGCTCGTCGGGCTTCCGGTTGGGCCAGACGATGGTTCCGATCGGCCACTCGGCGCGCAGGTCGAAGACGAGCGTCGGCATCGAGGCCGCATCGATCGCCGCTTGGCCGCGCTCGAGCATCCCTCGGTACG
>Ga0209972_10001359_pt1 | contig 21566 bp, 18 predicted proteins | sample NOAtaG_7_FD_187302 | JGI IMG/M metagenome (GOLD analysis project Ga0209972, IMG submission 187302) | Freshwater lake microbial communities from Lake Erie, under a cyanobacterial bloom - NOAA_Erie_Diel1S_2200h metaG (SPAdes) (version 2) | ecosystem: Environmental > Aquatic > Freshwater > Lake ... | reverse complement strand
GCGAAGCCGCGAAGCCGCGAAGCCGCGAAGCCGCGAAGCCGCGAAGACGCGAAGACGCGAAGACGCGAAGACGCGAAGGAAAAGGCGTGTCCCGACTCGCAACTGCAAACTGAAAACTGGCAACCCAATCTCCCCTCGCCCCGGCAGGGGTGAGAGGGGTCGGGGGTGAGGGGGCCAAAACACCCCCCAATACCCGCCCCACGGCGACTCCGCCAGCCCCCAATGCTCAGCAGCATTATGCCTCACGCGAAGCCGCGAAGACGCGAAGGAAAAGGCGTGTCCCGACTCGCAACTGAAAACTGAAAACTGGCAACTAAAAACTAAAAACTAAAAACTAGCCCGCCGGTTTCCAGTCAATCAGTTGCAGCTCAACCCGACTGATCCCCTGAAATGTGTTGATGTTCGGCTGAAAACTGGCAACTAAAAACTAAAAACTAAAAACTAAAAACTAAAAACTAAAAACTAAAAACTAAAAACTAGCCCGCCGGTTTCCAGTCAATCAGTTGCAGCTCAACCCGACTGATCCCCTGAAATGTGTTGATGTTCGGCTGAAAACTGATGTGCAGCGGGCCACCCACCTTCGCCAGCTCCTCCGCCCACTCAGCACGACCGAATGCGACTCCCCGCATCACTGTGCCCTGCTGCCGAATTCTGACTGCCAGGTGTCGCCCACCCTCCCCCATCGTCTTCGGAGGTTCCGCCAGCTCGACATGCGACGCCATAAATCTGGGTGTCGGATTCTCAGCCCCAAACGGTCCCAGACGATCCAGCTCAGTCACCGCCCGCAGATTGACTTCCGACAGCAGCACCTCAGCGTCAATCCGCAGCTGAGTATCCTCGGCTGTCGGATGAAAATGCTCGGCAGCCCAGGCCGCCAGCGAGTCTCGGAATGCATCCACATTTCCCGCCTGCAGTTTCAGTCCGGCTGCTGCCTTGTGTCCGCCGAACTGCAGCAGATGATCACGGCAGGCATCCAGAGCATCGTACAGCTGAAAGCCGGCGAAGCTGCGCCCGGAACCAGTGCCGGTCCCGTCATCCTTCAGTGAGATCAGGATCGACGGCTTGTCAAACTCCTCAGCCACCCGACTGGCTACAATACCGATCACTCCCGGATGCCACTCATGATGCGCCAGCACCAGCGTTTTGTGCTGCTGCCACGCGGCATTCTCGGCGACCATCTCCTTCGCCTGTCGCAGGATTCGCCGCTCCACCGTCTTGCGATTGTCGTTGAGCTGATCCAGCCAGGCTGCCAGTTGACTCGCACGTTCCGGGTCTTCCGTCGTCAGCAGCTCCACCGCCAGACGCGCCTGCCCCAGACGGCCGGCCGCATTGATACGCGGCCCGATTCCAAATCCAATGTCGTCAGCCCGCAAAGCCTCCTTGTCTGCCAGTTTGGCCACCTTCAGCAGCGCCTTCAGACCCGGACTGCCCATTTGCCGCAGTGACTGCAGTCCGTACCGGACGATTACTCGGTTTTCCGCCTGCAGCGGCACAACGTCGGCCACGGTTCCCACCGCCGCCAGCCCCACTGCGCTCTGCAGAAAATCACGCATGCGGGGAGACGCTTTTTTGCCGTCCCCCAGACGCTGGCAGATCGCCCACGCCACCTTGAAGGCAACTCCGGCACCGCACAGTTCACCAAACGGGTATTCCGAACCCGGCAGTCGCGGATGCACCAGCACCGCTGCATCCGGCAGTGTCTCTCCCAGTGTGTGATGATCCGTGATGATCAGCTCCAGCCCCAGCTCCTTCGCCAGCGCCGCTTCCCTGACACTGGCGATGCCGCAGTCGACGGACACCAGCAGGCGCTGCGGATCTTCCTCATGCAGCTGTCGAATCGCAGCCTGATTCAGGCCGTAGCCCTCTTCCATTCGGCACGGAATGTAATAGTCCACATTCCCGCCGCAAAGCTGCAGACAGTGCCAGAGGATGCTTGTTCCGGTGACACCATCGACGTCATAGTCGCCGTAGATGGTGATCCGCCGTTTCTGCTGCAATGCCCGGACAATCGCCTCCGCAGCCGCCTCAACTCCTGGCAGCAGCGCCGGATCATTCAGGTCACTCAGTTTGGCGTTCAGGAATGCTTTCGCCGGCTCAGCTTCGGACATGCCCCGCGCGATCAGAACCTGAGCCAGCAGGGGGGAAACCTGCAACTGGCCCGACAACCGCCGAATTATGGTGGCATCGTGAGGGTGAAACGTCCATTTTCTGGCCATGCTCTGAGGGCTCCGCAGGAATCGCAGTCTGTGTTCAGCCGGACGTCACGTCAGGCAGGCCGCTGCCATCAGCAGACGGTTCAATCACCGGTATTTCGCGAGTGGTCTGTTCGTGGATGGCCGCTGCAGAAGCATCCAGCTCCACCAGCAGCTCAGTCTCACCCAGCAAAATCTGATCACCACTCTTCAGCACGCACGAGCGAACTTCCTCCTGGTTGACGATCGTCAGATTGGTGGAATCCCTGTCCACAAGTTCGACTTCACCGCGTGCATTCAAGCGAAATTCCGCATGCACTCGGCTCATCTGCAGGTCGTGGATGACAATGTCAGAACGCGGACTGCGACCAATCGTGGCGGGCAGATCCGAGACTTCCAGCTCGATCTGCCCGTCCGTAAACAGTGCCGATTTCAACCGCAGCCGCGTCATCAGACCCCAGTCCCTGCTGGTTGCCGCCGAATGACTGCCTGAGCACAAAGCTTCACTGGCCACCCTCTGTGCGTTTTGACCACCATGGCAGACCAACTCCGCCGTCCATCGTCAGAGTCGACCCGGTCATATAGGACGCTTCATCGCTGAGCGTAAAACAGACACCGTGAGCCATCTCGTCAGATGTTCCCAGCCGCTTCATGGGCAAACCGGCTGCGCCAGTCGCCAGCTGGTCCTCGGTGAAAAACTTGCGTTCGCCCGGAGTATCTATCCAGCCGGGGTGGAACACGTTCACACGAATGCCCTCCCGCACAAGTTCAATGGCGGCGGTGCGAGCCATATGGTCGATGGCCGCCTTCGCCATGTTGTAAGCCATGGCCGTCGGAAACGGGATAATGGCGTGCGGAGAACTGATCACTGTGATGCGTCCCCGGGATTCCTGTTTCAGCATCTGCTGAGCTGCAGCACGCACGCCGTACATCGCCCCCCACATGCTGACCTCAATCGTCCGACGAAATCCGTCCATCTTCGCGTTGACCATCAGCTCCCGGTCACTGTAGACGGCGTTGGAGACAAACAGATCCAGACTGCCGAATTCCGCGACAACCTTCGCGACCATCGCTTCCACAGCGGACTGATCAGACACATCGCACACCGCCACATACGACTTGCGTCCCAGACTGCGAATCTCGGCCGCCACGTCTTCCGCCTGAGCCCTGCTGCCGCTGCAGTTGACCACGACGTTGGCACCACCTTTGGCCAGTGACACCGCCACCGCTCGGCCAATACCCTTGGAGGAACCTGTTACAAGCGCGTTTTTGCCCGCAAAACTGTACTGCACCACGAGTGACCTGCTCCCTGAGACTGTGACTGGGACTGATACTGAAGGACTGGCTGCCCCGCACCGCAGATTCTCGCAATCACCCCCGGATCCGTCAAAGCAGTCCGGCGAAATCCCGCTCGCCCCGCGGCTGCACCCTGCAGAATCCGACGAAAAACCTGCATGCGATGACCGATTTTTCTTGACAATTGACGCGACTTGCGATCCTCACGGTCTTTTTTGTGATTTTCATCTCGCAGATCTCCCGATTTCCACGTATGAATTCGCAGGCTCAGGAAGACTGACCGGGTGATTCCGGCAGACCGATTTGAGATGGCAGGTCCTCAGAGATCCCACAGTGAACAGCGTTCCTCCAAAGCATACTGCGATTGCTCAGCGGATTTCCGCTGCTGGTCGCCTGTGCGCCGCAGGAAGATTCGCCCTGGGTTTCGGCCTGAAGACACTGCTGCTGATTGCCTGCATTGTGGGTGTCTCGCGCGACGTGCGGGCTGAGACCTGCGGTCATTACCTGTTCCGCAACGGTGTACCGGTCAGTGTGACCGCCCCCAAAGTGACCCTGCCACTGCAAATGACACCTGCTGAGCAAACGGCACCGGCACCTCAGGCGCCGCCCTGCCACGGTCCCGGTTGTCGCAGGCAGTCGGTTCCCTTGTCTCCTCCGGCAGCACCGGGGACTCGTTTGCTGCAGTCAGACCCCGCAGTCCTGCTGCAGGACCTGCTCAAGTTGCTCCAGACATCTGCGACCCTGCCGATCCCGCGTTCAGACGAAGTCGCGGTAAGTCGCAGCAGCAGCATTTTCCGTCCGCCAATGGCGTGATGACTGCCCGGGCGCCGTTTTTGCGCCCCTGCCCCGCGCCCATGCAGGTACCGCTGTCGAAGGCCTGTGACGGATTGATTCCGTGTCACGCCCGGCGGAAATCTGCATGAGACCCGCTCCGTCCTGCCGCGGACTGTACTCATTGAGTTTGCAGACCGCAGCCGGCAGACCGGAAACGGGATTCGGTGATCACCGCAGGCCACGTCCGATTTCTGTTCGCTGCACCGGACACGTCACAGAACACATTCCAGCGGGGCATTTCTGCGCCCGCGATTTTCCTGTTGATACGTTCTTATTCGCTGCCATTTTCAGGAGCACCGTCATGTTTCCACGCCGATCCCGCAGGGGATTCACTCTGATCGAACTGCTGGTGGTGATCGCCATCATCGCGATTCTGGTCGCACTGCTGCTGCCCGCCGTACAGCAGGCTCGCGAAGCAGCCCGCCGCACGCAGTGCAAAAACAACCTCAAACAATTGGGACTGGCTCTGCACAATTACCATGATGTGCACAGCTGCATTCCCATTGCTGACGTCGACGGAACCGTCAATCCTGTCTCCGCACATGCTCGCCTGCTGCCGTACATCGAGCAGACAAACCTGTACAACCAGGTGAATTTCAATGTTCCGTATGATCACGTTCTGAACACAGTGCCGCGGATGACCGAACTGCCCGCATTTCGCTGTCCTTCCGATCCGACTCCCCTGCCCGCCGCAATCGGTGGCCGCAATAATTACTACTGGAATGCCGGTTCTGGAATCGTGATGTACTCCAGTGGTGCTGCCGGTCAGCCGGCTGCAAACGGAATCGTCTTTCACAACCAGCGGATTCGCTTTAACGACATCACCGACGGCCTGAGCAATACGGCGGGCATGAGCGAAAAGCTGACCGGCGATGGATCCAACGGGATCTCCACGCCCCGCATCGACACGTATCGGCCTGGCACCTATCCGAATACTCCGGATGAAGCGGTGACCCAGTGCAACGCTGCCAACGTGAGTGATCTGACGCAGCAGGGATATTCCAATGTCGGTGGCCCGTGGCTGCAGCAGTACCATTCCACCAATCAGTACAACCATGTGCTGCCGCCGAATGGTCGTTCCTGCATGTTTCCGCCTGGCCGTATCGCCACCACATCCAACAGCCGTCACACCGGTGGAGTCCAGACACTGCTGTGTGATGGTTCGGTACGGTTTGTCTCCGAAAATGTCGACCTGCGAACCTGGCGATTTCTTGGAAGTATCGGCGGAGGCGAGATCAATGGCGAGTTTTGAATCTCGTCGTCGCTGTCTGTCACTGCTGACCGCACCGCTGCTGCTGTGGGCTTCCGGCTGCGGCAGCAGCGAAACAGCGACACATCCGCTGGACCCTGAGGCAGCGCGAGCTGCCGTGCAGAAAGCCCTCGAGGCGTGGCAGGCAGGACGCAAACCGGCTGACCTGCAGCCCGCGATCATCATCGGTGACTCGGCGTGGGAGCAGGGACGGAAGCTGGTGGCCTTTGAAGTGGTCACAGCGGAAGAGACAACAGATGGTTCCAATCTGCACATTCGTGTGCTGCGAACTTTCGAAAACAACGGCGCAAAGACTGAGTCCAAAGTCACGTGGATCGTGGGCACACATCCGGTGATCACGATATTTCCTCAATAGGAGCTGCATTTGTGAAACAGGTTCAACGCTGGCTGCCGGCAGCGGTGCTGCTGACGCTGTGGGGATGGTCGGTGGTGCGAGCTGAAGATCCGGCACTCACCCGCCCCGAGATGAAGGTTCGGCTGGAAGCACTGAAAGAACGCACGTCGCGAATCCCGCTGCCGCCGCCGACAGCTGAAGAACTGGCTTCCGGAAAGTCACTGGTCAATAACGGCCGTCTCCGCAGTCTGTATCTGCCCCCGTCATGGAATTCCTGGCTGATTTCCGGCTGGGGAGGTGCCCGAAATGCGCGGGGTGGCACGGCGGCAACGCTCAGCGCCCTCCAGCAGCAGCCGGACTACGCATTCAAGACACGCGTCTTCTGGGTGGTGTCGCGCACGAATGACTGCCAGTACTGCCTTGGGCATCAGGAACTGAAGCTGAAAAAGGCGGGCATGACGGACAACGAAATAGCAGCTCTGGACGTGCAGTGGGATCTGTTTCCGGCGGCCGAACAGGCTGCCATGCGCGCCGCTCGGAAACTGACAATCGCGCCGCACCGATTCGGCAGCTCAGATCTGCAGGACCTGCGGAGCCGCTTTGACGATGCCAGGACCATTGATCTGCTGTACACAATCGCCCGTTACAACGCCGTCAACCGCTGGACCTCGGCCACCGGCATTCCCCAGGATGCGGCTTTCGGGGGTGAAGCAAAGACGGAACTGAACAGTCCGACGGCGGAAGAATGGTCGAATCGCCAGTCCAGCGTGGCTCCTGTGGATGTGGAAGATCGGCCCGAGTGGGAGGCGTGGGAGGTGGTTCAGGAACGACTGCAGGCAGCTCGGCAGCGGCAGTCACCCGTAGCCCTGCCGTCAGTCGAAACGGCCGCTGTTGTGCTGGCAAAAGACACACCCGGCGTCATTCCGCCGCAGTGGTTTCGGGCGATCAGCGGAATGCCGCTGGCCGTGGAGGCATGGGCTCAAAGACAGGCCCTGCTGCGCGAAGGGCGATCGCCACAGCAGCTGCGACTGATGATCGCCTGGATCACGGCGCGGGAAAATCGAGCGTGGTATGCGGCCGGGCATGCTCGAGCCCGACTGCTGGCCAGCGGGTGTCCGGAAGAGTCGCTTCACAGCTTTGCTGCATTCCTCGAAGCGGCACCCGCCGACACACGTTCTGCCCTGCAGTTTGCCCGCCTGCTCACCAGCCATCCGCAGCAGGTTGGTGATGCCGATGTCGCAGCACTGCGGGAACATTTTGATGACCATCAAGTGGCCGAGATCATTCATGTCACCGCCGATTCCAATGCGTTTGATCGCATGACGGAATCACTGCAGCTGCAGCTTGAGTTCTGAAGGACGGCGCTGTCGGCGGGCTCGGTGTCCGGTTGAGCCCGCCGGTCAGTGTCGTTAGAGTCGCGGGAAGAGGCGTTGGACGCCGGGGCCTGTTCCCGCCGCACACAGAAACTGCAGGTTTGAACATGAAGTCGGTATTCTGTGGGTTGTTGTTGAACGTCTCTGTCTGGCTGATTGCCGCCGGCCTGCTGTCAGCCGATGAACCAGCTTCAGCCGGCTCACTGCCCCCCGGCAGATTCGTCAACCCCATCGCCGAAGGAGCCGATCCGTGGGTGACACGTGATCCCGTCAGCGGTGATTACCTGTGGTGCTTTTCCCACGGAAATCGCGGCATTTCGCTCAGCAGGTCACAGTCGCTCACCCGGATTGGTCGGCAGCAGATTGTCTGGCAGGCTCCGCAGTTCGGACCGTTTTCGCAGGAAATCTGGGCGCCCGAACTGCATTTCCTCGACGATCGCTGGTACATCTATTTTGCCGCATCTGACGGGCGGAATGAAAATCACCAGGCATATGTGCTGCAGTCAGCCAGTGCGGATCCGTTTTCTGCGTGGACTCTGCATGGTCCGCTGCGAACCGGGCAGCGTGCGGATGCCGATTCGCCGCCCATCTGGGCGATTGACATGACGGTCCTGCAGCTCCGGGGACGGCGGTATGCCGTCTGGTCGGGCTGGGATGCACCTGGCACCGAACCGGGGACACAGCATCGCGGCCTGAACGAGGGTCCGGAGGTGTTTCAGCAGCGGGATCGAACGTGGCTGGTGTACTCCTGCGGCGCTTCCTGGCTGCCAACTTACAAGCTGGGGCTGCTGGAACTGATCGGCAACGATCCCCTTAATCCCAACTCGTGGCGCAAACATCCCGAACCGGTGTTTCAGGGAACCGATCAAACCTAAGGAGTGGGACATTCATGCTGGGTGCCATCCCGCGATGGTCAGCAGCTGTGGCACATTTTTCACGCCAAACGCGATCAGAATCCTGGCTGGCGACGAGCAGTCTTTGCCCAGCCCATGCAGATCGGTGATGATGGCCGACCCGTATTCGGCAGCCCGCTCACCCCAGGGCAGACGCTGGAGCTGCCGTCCGGCGAACCCGATGCAGGCGGGAACACTCAGCCCGTGATGTCGTACTATGGGCACCACCAGTATTTTGAACAGGTCACGGACGGCTGTCGGCTGGGACGTCGCCCGGAGTCACCCGTCAATGATTACCGCAGTGGCGAAAAACTGGTGTTCGACACACGGGCACCGGATGATTTTGAAGCCAGTGTCCGCATTGAATTCCACGACGGTCCGCAGTCCCGTGACGCCGGGCTGCTGTTTCGCTGCAGCGGGCCGGCGGTCGGCTATGATGCTCAGCGAGCCCTGTTGGCGGGACTGATTCCACAAACGGGACTGGTGATTCTCGGACGAATGGACGGTCAGTCGTGGCGCGAGCTGGCACGAGCCGAGACAAAGATCGACGTCAGCCAGCCACAACGACTGACAGTCCGGATGCAGGGAAACGAACTGCGAGTGTTCCACAACGAACGTTCGGCAATCACCTTTCGCGATGGCCATCTGGCTCACGGTGCGGTGGGCGTGCGAGTGGTGGATACGGATGCCACCTTTCGCGATCTGCAAATTCGTCCGCTGCCCTGCCCCGCCATTGCTGCTGACCATCAGACGCTGCACACCGGCCTGTGCGGCCGTCTCCGATCAAAACGGCACTTCCAGAGTCGATCAGTTCTCGGCAGTCGTCACCGCAGCGACAGATCGTTTTGTAAATCAACTGGCGAACGACTTCCCCCTTGCGGCGGTTTTCGCTGCCCTGCGCGATCTTCGTCGACAAATGTCAGTATGTCTGCCTGATCTCTGGCCCCCACGTCCTCGAACATGGCGACGACGTTCAGCCTGCGCTGCGTCTCGAAGTGGCCGAATGACTTCTTCTGCCGGTCATTGTCCAGCTTGCTGGCGCAGACTCGGGTCAATCCGGCAATCCGTCCCGCTGGGCATTTTGTCGTTATGGGTCATCGGTCTGGTTTCATCGTTTGGGGGCGGAACTTGCAGGAGGGAAACACTTCGGAATTCCCGAATTTGCCTTGTTTCAACGTGGCCTCACCATGCAGCAGCGAACAACGTGAGCGTACCACAGGTTTCCGAGCAGTAGCTCGAATCGGGTCAAGGGCTCTCAGCCCTTGTTTTGCAACGCCGGTTCGGTCTTCAACACGTCATAGGTGGCAGGACGCGAGAGCCTCGCCGCTGTTTGGATGGCGGCCACATTTTCCCCTTCGGCCTTCAACTGATGAACCTCGTCGAACCGAGCAGGCCGCAGCAGTCGGGTGAAGGCTGGCCGCTTCATCGTCCTGCCGATGAAGCGATCCTGATATCAGCGCACCTTTCCTTCCTGCTGAGCCGCCCATCTCCGCAGTTGCGGCTCCTGACTGACTGTGTCCAGCAACCTGGTGGAGACCCGCAGGCAGATGTCTGTGGTCTGGCTCATGCGTGGCCGCGGTCGTGATTCCCCTGATTACGACGGTGACAACACAGCGAATGTGTCAAATTGTATCAAAGGTGATTTACACACGACACTTAAGCTCCTGACAAGCAAAAATACTGGAAAAAGAGCAGGTTCGACGTGTTTAAATAAAAATATTGAAAAATTATGTTTGTGACTAAATTGTGAGATTTTTAAAACGGTAGAACATTCTTTGGATTTGTCGGTCTTGTCCATTGTTTTTTTGCGCTCCGCCCCGTTATGGTCGCGAAACCCTTCGGTATTGAAGGTGGCCATCTCTGTTGAGTTCAGAGCCGGCAACGTAATTCTACTTACAGCACGGGAAAGGCAGGATGATGCGGGTGATTCAACTGGCGGTGGCGTGCGTGGCGGTGCTGGTCGCCTCGGCGGGGCAGGTGCAGGCGGGAATAATCACGAATGGCGGGTTCGAAACGGGAGACTTTACCGGCTGGACAGCTACGAGCAACGTAGGCGGGGGGATCATTGAACTCGTTCCCTGGACTGTATCCGGTTCTGGCGGGGGCTTTTTTTTAAATTCCAGCCCCAATTCTGGCGGCTTCAGTGCCTACAACGGCTTCGACGGTGGTGCAGGCCTGGAGTATCGACTCTATCAGGACGTTTCCATTGATGCGTCTTCAGCGACCCTCACGACAAATCATCGCATCGTTTACCTCGGCGATGGCACGAGCAGTCTCGACCGCATTTTCGAGATAAACGTACTGGACACATCCGACGTATTGCTTGCCAACCTGTACACCTCTTCGACAACGATGAACGGAGCCCCGTTCACGGACACGGGCTGGTTAAACAATTCATTCGACTTGTCGTCTTTTATTGGCAGCACAATTCGGCTAGAGTTTTTCCAGTCTATTCCGGAATCCTACACAGGTCCCGCCCATTTGGAATTGGACGACATTTCTCTGTCCGCCGCCGTTCCCGAACCATCCTCGCTCACTCTGTTCGGCATCGGAGCGTGTGTGGCTGGAATCGGTGCCTGTCGTCGCCGGCGACGTCAAAAGCAGCAACAGGCTACGTCCTAATCTGACAGAACCAACGGGAAATCAAAACGGACGAACATCACCGTCGTCCGTTTTTCATTGGTACGATTGAAGACTTCGGCAGCACGGGACGCACCCGCGTCTGGGCCGGCCTCACCACCTGTGTGAGTGGCTTGCGTTGGGGCGGTTTCTTCGGCTTGGGCTGCGGCAATTTCGACAGTCCTTCTACGGCCTTGTCGTCGTTGAGCCACAACCCTTCCCGAATCGCCAGCCATTCTCGAAAGGTCATTATCTCCATGCCTGTATTTACGCCGGTCGGTCACAAAAACGGACTAGGCCAGCCCCCTCGAAACATGCCCACACCATGCCTGCAACGGCCTCTATCGTCTTACTGGTGCTGGCGTTTGTGGGGGAACGGTTTCGGGGCGGCCCACGGGGAAAAATCGGCGTACACACCCGGCTAATAATGGGAAGGGCCGACGCCATCACGCTCTGGCGCTGGGCCGGTTCAGGCGGCCTCCAATCCTCGATGCAGCTTTCGCCAGACCATTGCCGCCGAGATACCTTACACAATTCCCACATGGTTTTCACGAAGTAACCACCGAGGTGCCGAGACAGGGTCAACCTCAGCCCCATCCTGAACAGCAAAACTTCCCGCTGCCCTGACCCGCCATTGCTGCTGACCATCAGACGCTGCACACCGGCCTGTGCGGTCGTGTCCGATCAAAACTGCACTTCCAGAACAGTCAGTTCCGGAGTGCAGTTCCAGCGAATCGGGTCTTTGGCCCCGATGCCCCGGCTGACATGCACCGTGGTCGGTGCGCCCTGAAACAGGCCGGATGCCAGGGCCACACCGTAACGACTGGGGCTGAAAACCGGGCCCACCACCGGCAGCACCACCTGTCCGCCATGAGTGTGCCCGGCCAGCATCAGGTCGTAGCCCAGTCTCTGCGCCGCGGGCAGCTGGTCCGGACTGTGACTGAGCAGAATGGTCAGGTCGCAGAGCGAATTCGCCACCAGCACAGGCTCTGCACCCATCCATGGTCGCTCACTGCCGCCGATCGCGATGTGCCGGCCCTTCAGCAGAAAAATCTCGACCGAGCCCGCTACACTGCGCCAGCCCGACGCCTGCAGCCGACGCCGCACCTCCTCGAAGTCGTAACGCCAGTCATGATTGCCGAGCACAAAGCAGCAGGGAGCCAAACTCGTCAGCGGCTGCAAAGTCCGCACCGCCGCATCCAGCAGCTCCGGCCTGTCGATCAGATCGCCCGAAAACAAAATCAGATCAGCCTGCTGCTGCATGGCAGTCCGCACCACGAACTCATAGTACGCCGTGCCCGGAGTCCCGATGAAATGCAGATCGCTCAGATGCAGAATTCTGAGCATCGCTGCGGGCTTCTGCAGTCGCTGCCGGTGCGGTGTCACCGTGGCCCGTTTGATATTGCACTCCAGCCGGCAGTACTCATTCCCCGGCCAGACTCGCGCCAGCAGTCCCGGCGTTCCACGCACCGAAACGTCACCGGTCGCAGCGACCACATCGAATTGCTGCCCGGGACTGCCGAACCGAGCCTGCTTCTTTTGTCGACGCTGCCACACGACAGTCTGCATGATCAGTGTCGAACACCACAGTGAGGTGAACAGAACCAGACGCCTCGTCCATAGGCTCTGCTCCCACAGACCGCCCCCCCGCAGCAGACTGTCCGGCCCCGTACCCGTCAGCCACAGCAGCAGCAGCAGCGGCCAGCCCGGCACAGCCAGGTCGTGCATGCGCCGCATCAGTTTCAGGCGACGGTGATGAACAGCCAGAGCATGGCTGCGGTTGACCAGAATCACCCAGAACTCGGCGTTGCCAATCACGCTTGCCAGCACCCACAGCCAGCCGTACAGCAGGTTCACGTAACGGATCCTGTCTGCAGGTCCTGCGGCCTGGCAGCGAACTGGGGACGCAGGGCCACCAGCTGCGGAATGAATCGAGCGAAAGCTCGGGCCCGGTGGCTGATGCGGTGTTTCACCACAGCACTCAGCAACCCGAATGTCCGATGATACTCAGGCACAAAGAAATACGGATCGTATCCGAAACCACCAGCGCCCTCCGCCTCCGTCAGAATCCGACCCCGACACGTGCCCTCGCAGGCCGCGCGGATCGCTCCGGATGGATCTGACAGCGCCACACTGCAGAGATACCCCGCACCCCGCTTGTCCGGCGGTACGTCACACAGGTCACTCAGCAGCTTCTGATTGTTCCGCTCGTCCGTTGCTCCTTCACCGCTGTAACGGGCGGAGTAGATCCCCGGAGCACCTCCGAGTGCATCCACCATCAGACCGCTGTCCTCGCCAATCACCCACTGCCCCAGATGCAGGGCCGTCTGTGAAGCTTTTTTGGCAGCGTTCTCGGCAAACGTGCTGCCGTCCTCCACAACCTCCGGAACATCGGCAAAATCCGTGACCGGAACAACCTCGAAGCCGTACGGCAGCAAAATCTCGGACACTTCACGAGTCTTCTTTTTGTTGCGACTGGCCAGCACGATGCACAGGGGGAACGACGACATATGCATGAGAGACTTCAACTGGAAACGAAATCCGGACCGTCGACGACGCACGGATCATACAGAACCGACGCGACAAGTGTAGTTCACAGGGTTCACAAGCCCCGGAATGGCGCGCAAGGTTCGTCCGTTTCAGCCGGTTCGTGCTTTTCACGGCTGTGCTCGGGCTGGAAAGCCCGAGCTGCGGTGTTGTGCCGCTCCACTTTCCTGCCCGACAACTGGACCAGTCTCACGCCAGAATATCGCTCACCACGCGACCATGCACATCCGTCAGCCGGAAATCCCGGCCCGAATAGCGGTACGTCAGCTTTTCATGATCAATCCCCATCAGATGCAGCATCGTGGCGTGCAGATCATGCACGTGAACCTTGTTCTCCTGAGCCGCAAAGCCGAATTCGTCCGTCGCACCGTAAGCCATCCCGCCCTTCACGCCACCACCCGCCAGCCAAACACTGAATCCATGATTGTTGTGGTCACGCCCGTTGGAACCCTCCGATACCGGCGTCCGACCGAATTCGCCACCCCACAGTATCAGAGTATCCTCCAGCAGCCCACGCTCCTTCAGGTCGCGAATCAATGCCGCAATCGGCTGGTCCACCGCCCGCGCCTTGTCCGCGTGCGCCGGAATGTTCTCGTGGTCATCCCACGGCTGACCATTCCCATAAAACACCTGCACCATCCGCACGCCCCGCTCCACCAGTCTTCGAGCAGCCAGACAGCCTTTGGCAAACTCGCCGCCGCCGTACGCATCAATCGTCGTTTTGGATTCCTGGGCCAGGTCAAACACTTCCTGCGCCTCTGTCTGCATCCGAAATGCCATCTCAAGGCTCTGAATCCTCGCCTCCAGCGGGTTATCCTGCCCGCCTCGCCGCGACAAATGCAGCTCATTCATCCGCTTCAGCAGATCCAGCTGCTCACGCTGAGCCGACCGGGACACCTGACCATTATTGATGTCACGGATGACGGTCTGAGGATTGATGTTGGAATTGTTGATCTGAGCACCCTGATAGATGCCCGGCAGAAAACGATTGCCCCACAACGCCGGTCCCACAACCGGCTTGCCCGGACACAGCACCACAAAGCCAGGCAGATTCTGATTCTCGGTCCCCAGTCCGTACAGCAGCCAGGAACCCATCGAGGGCCGCGTCGGCTGAGTTTCACCGCTGGTCATCATCAGCAATGACGGCTCGTGATTCGGAATGTTCGTATGCATCGAACGAATCACGCACAGGTCGTCCGCACAGGTCCCCAGCTGCGGAAATATCTCGCTGATCTCCAGCCCGGATTGACCATGTTTACTGAATTTGAACGGCGACTTCAGCAGGCCCCCCGTCCGACGCTCCGTCTTCAAATCAGCTCCGGACGGACGCTGCCCGTGATACTTGTCCAGGGCCGGCTTGGGGTCAAACGTATCAACCTGAGACGGACCGCCGTTCATAAACAGGTGAATCACTCGCTTCGCCCGGGCCGGAAACATGGGCTGCTTCGGGGACAATGGTCCCCCCGCAGATTCCGCCCCCGCAGCACACTGCGGAGCCAGCAGGCCTGCCAGCCCCAGGGCCCCCAGCCCCGTGCCGAATCGCTGCAGCAGATCGCGCCGTGAATACCCCGCCGCCAGTCCTGCCAGTTGAGCCTGAATGGTGTTCATCACCGTCATTCCTTAATCCAGATACATGAATTCATTGCTGGCCAGCAGAATCTGAGCATAACGCTCCCAGCGATTCAGCGATGTGCCATCCCGCAGCTCGGCCGAATCCTCCGCACCCACAAATGCCAGACCCAGCTGCAGTTCGTCGTCCGTCGGAACACGCGCAAAGGCCAGCCGAAACGCCAGCACAATCCGCGCACCCGCGTCATCGCCGGCCTCCGACTGCAGCCGCGCAGCAAAAGCCCTCGCCTGATTCAGCATGAACGGACTGTTGATCACAAACAGCTGCTGCTGCGGTACCGTGGTTTCCGATCGAGTGGATGCGGTTATGTTGGCATCCGGAAAGTCAAACAGACGCAGCATGTTGTCCAGTTCATGACGACTGACAAAAGCATACACCGTGCGACGATTGTTGCCGTCGTCCGCCAGGTTCGTCGATGGCCCGCCCTGCTGCCTGTCCAGCCTGCCGGAAACCGCCAGCAATGCATCACGCCACGATTCCACGTCCAGACGTCGCCGGTTCATCCGCCACAAATAGCGGTTGTCCGCATCAATCGCCATCCCTGCCTCGGTCTGCAGTGAACTCTGCTGCCACGCAGCACTCAGCAGCAGCTCCCGATGCATGGCCTTCACCGACCAGCCCAGCTCCTGGAATCGCACCGCCAGCCAGTCCAGCAGCTCCGGATGCGTCGGACGCTCGCCCAGAGTCCCGAAGTTGTCCGGAGTGGAAACCAGCCCCCGCCCGAAATGCTGCTGCCAGATGCGATTCACCATCACTCGGGAAAACAGAGGATTCTGCGGCGACGCAATGTCCTCAGCCAGCTGCAAACGGCCACTGCCCTGCTGATACGCCGGCGGCTGATCACCAGCCAGCACTCTCAGGAAACGCCTCGGAGCCACTTCTCCCTGATTGGCAGGATTGCCCCGCACAAACACTTTCATGTCGGCCGGCGAACCATCAGCGATAATATGCGCCACAGCGTACATCGCCGGATGCGCCTTTCGCAGACGTTCCAGCTCCTCACGAGCGGCCTTCAGGTCCTGCTGCTGCTGAGCCGGCAACAGCTGCTCCAGCTGCTGCAGATCAACAGCAAACACCCCCTGCTCGCCAAATACCTGCGTCAGCAGATCACTCTGCGTCAGATTCAGATCGGTGGGTGCCTGAGTATACACGCGGAACTGCACGCTGGCCGCCTCACCACAACCACCCTGGTCAGTGCCACTGTGATCAAGACCGGCCACCGCGCGAAATCGCTGCACCCCCTGCGGCAGGTCATAGACAATGTGCGACGTGGCATGTGTACCCAGACCATGCCGGAATTCGCGACCGCCGATCTTCAGACGACCACCCTGCACATTGCGATTCAGATTCACACTGCCGTATGTCGCCGTCACCGATCGCCACTTCAGTTCGGACAACGGCAGTTCACCCTGCTCAGTCACCAAACGCGCCTCGGCCCAGTCAGCATGATCACAGCTGTCCCCGTCGCCGGCATTCGTGACGACCAGGTGCAGCTCGGCAGCACCTGCCAGATCAAGGTCGATGTCCGCCGCCGGCTGAGCCTTGCGGATGATCCCGCTGGCCCACAGCGCGTTCCCCGCCGGAACCAGCCGGCGCAGCTCAGTCGCTTCCTCTGCCGTCAGCGTCCCCTGCTTCTGCTTCAGTAACAGCTGCAGATGCTGCTGCAGTTCCGCAGCGGCTGCCACCACCGATGCCGGGATCTCAGCGGTCGCCGACGATTCCGCAGGAGCCGCCAGTGCTGCCCAGGTGCGCAGCGCCGGATTCGTCTCCTGCTGCTTCTGCAACAGCTCCTGCCATCGTTTCAGAAACTGCGAGTTCAGGCCGGCAGCTTGCGCAACAGCGTCCACGCTGCCTCCGGACCGCAGCCTCCATACCGCCTGCAGATAGGCTGATACCTGCGGCAGCTGCGACTCGCGCACCTGCGGGCCGGAATCCGCAATCCGCTTCCTGATCGCCTCATCCAGTTCCTTCAGTCGCGTCTGCGCCTGATTGTAAGCTTCCACTTCAGTCTGCGGCACCAGTGGAGCCGTGTGCAGCCGGCTGCTGCTGAAAATACCGGCCAGCGAGTAATAGTCCTGAGCTGGCACGGGATCAAACTTGTGGTCATGACAGCGAGCACACGAAACGGTCAGCCCAAGGAATCCGCGGCAGAGCGTGTCAATCCGATCGTCCAGCTCATCAGCTGCTGCCTTCGCAGCGTCCGTGTTCTTGTAATACTGCGGCCCCAGCCCGAAATAGCCCAGCGCGGGCAGCTCCGTCAGACGCTGATCCTCCGCCATCGGCAACAGGTCAGCGGCAATCTGATACTTGACGAAACGGTCGTAAGGCAAATCCCGGTTGAACGCGGACACCACCCAGTCACGGTACCGCCAGCCACTGGTGTTGGGACTGACCGCGAATGTATGCGCCTGATCCTCGGAATACCGCGCCACATCCAGCCAGTAACGCCCCCAGCGTTCTCCGTAATGGGGACTTTGCAGCAGACGATCGACCAGCGATGCGAAGGCATCCGGAGATTCATCCGCAAGAAACGCATCCACCTCAGCCGGCGTCGGAGGCAGACCCAGCAGATCGAAGGTCGCTCGACGAATCAGCTCAGTTTTGGTCGCGGCCGGCGCCGGGCCTGGACCCTGCTGTTCCATCGCCGCCAAAACAAAACGATCGATGTCACCCCGCGGCCACGCCGAATTGCGAACTTCCGGCACGGCAGGTTTCTGCGGCGGCTGGAAGGACCAGAACTGCCGCGCTGTGCCGAAGTCGATCGACTTTTTGACGGTGGCAGCAGGGCCTGTCCGAGGATCCACGGCACCAGCCTCAATCCACTGCTCAAAATCACGGACCACGGCCGCCGGGAGTCGCCCGGTCGGAGGCATCTGGAAGCTGTCGTAATTCAAGGCATGAATCAGCACGCTCTCCGTGCTGCGGCCCGGCACAATGGCCGGCCCGCTGTCACCCCCGGTCAGCAAACCGGCGGCCGAGTCCAGCAGCAGACCACCCTTCACGCTTTTGGATTCGGCCGAGTGACACTGGTAGCAGTGCTGGACCAGCACCGGACGGATCCGCGTCTCGAAAAATTCCAGCTGGGCCTGTCGATCAGCGGACGGTTCGTCAGCCTGCAGCATCACGCCCTGTGCAGCACACAGCAGCAGTACGAAAGTTCTGACGGACGGCAACAGGTATCTGGCGAGCATATACAGTTCCGGCAGATTGTGGGGGCCCCGGGCGAGCCGGAGGCGGGCAATCCGTGTGGGCACCGCAACGGTGCTGCGGTGTGCGGGGAGGGATGTCAAAGGAGGCGGGACGGACTCAGTATCCTATCGAAGATTGACCCGCGGCACGATGCAAAAAATCGGGGGAAATCGGGGATTTTGCAGAACGGTCAGAATGGGTGAAAATCGGGAGCGATTTTACTTGACTGGAGCTCCTTTTTATGAGTCCCCGCAGACCAGCCCCGGCCGGGAAAACAGCCAGCGACTTCCGCAGATCCGAATTCCAGTGTCCGCAGAACCCGGGATTCCGCTAAACTCAGCAGCCGCCCCGGCGATTCCTCCTTCCGTTGTCCTCCATTGCGCGTCCACTCCACCATGCCTGACCTCACTGTTCAAACACCTGATCAAAGCAACGTGAGTCCTGCTGCACCCCTGCAACCGCGGCAACGCTGGCACTGGCCGGTCGCCATTCTGCTGCTGACCGCTGCCGGCACCATACTGGGCAATCGACTGGCAGACAGCCGCACAGGTCAGGTGATTGCCATTTTCTACGGCATTGGCCTGATGATTGTGGGACTGAGCGGCTGGTGGCTGTTCTTTTCCGGCGGAACTCGCACACGCCGCTGGCTGGTGTTCGGCAGCGTGCTGCTGGGCATCACGGTGGCTGGGATTGCTGCAGTGCGGGAAGTCTGGTTCGAAGGCGACATGCGTCCTCACGTCAGGTTTCACTGGGATCCGCCGTCACCGGCCGAACTGGCACAGCGCTGGTTGTCCGAAAACGCCCCCGCCAGCCCGCTCAGCCAGCAGACTCCCGAACGACTGGCCAATGATTCAGCCGGCTTCGCCACGACCGCACAGCAGTTGACCTTCGCTGCGGATGACTGGACTCGCTACTGCGGCCCGGGCTCACGCCGCGAAATCGCCGGCAACAGGCCGCAGACCGACTGGAAACAAAATCCCCCGAAACTGCTGTGGCGTCATCCGGTCGGTGAAGCCTGGTCGTCCGTCTGCATCGCAGGAAACCTGCTCTGGACTCAGGAACAGCGCGGAACCCAGGAATGCACGGTCTGTTACAACGCAGAGACTGGTGCCGAGCTGTGGCGCCGCGAAGACTCGGCCCGCTACCAGACAGCTCAGGGAGGCGTCGGACCTCGCAGTACACCGACTGTCACCCAGGCTGCTGTGTATTCCCTCGGGGCGACCGGAATCCTGAACGCCCTGCACCCGACCTCCGGCAAACTGCTCTGGCAGCGAAACATCTGCAGCGATGCCGGCAGTGAGATGGTGGAATGGGGCATGAGCGGAGCTCCGCTGGTCTGGCAGAATACCCTGATCGTCGATGCCGGCGGACTTAATGGCAAAGCCGTGATCGCTTACGACAGATCCAGTGGCGAAATCGTCTGGGCCAGTGGCAGCCACAAAGCCGGGTATGCCGCACCGCGAATTGAAATGATTGACGACAAACCCGTGCTGCTGGTGTTTCACGGTGATGGTCTGGAAGCCATGAATCCCGACAACGGTCAGTCGCTCTGGCTGTACCCCTGGGTGAACCAGTACAAGATCAACGTGGCCCAGCCGATGCTGTTTGGCAGCCGAGTATTTCTCAGCAGCGGCTATGATTCCGGCTGCGTTTTGCTGGACCCGGGAAAACTGACCGACGTGCCTGGCGGCGTTCCGCGACCGGCGGAAGTCTGGCCACCAACTCGCAGTCTGAAACTGAAGTTTAACGAAGCCGTCCAGTTGGGAGATTATGTCTACGGACTGGATGACGGCATCCTCGCCTGCGTGGACGTGAACACCGGCGAACGTCGCTGGAAGGGCGGACGCTACAAATACGGGCACGTACTGCTGTGGCAGGACCTGTTGCTGGTGCAGGCCGAAGACGGCTATGTTGCGCTGGTGCAGGCCGATCCCCGGCGATTCACCGAAGTGACGCGATTCGATGCGCTGACGGATCGCACCTGGAACGTGCCCGCCGTGCACCGCGGACGGCTGTACGTACGCAATGCGTCCGAGATGGCCTGTTTCGAGCTGCCTTTGAGCGGATCGTGACACCAGGTACTGCTGTTGCACTGACCGCCCTGGCCCCTCCCCTGCCCCCGTAGCTCGGGCTTTAGCCCGAGTTCTGCCCTCCCCTCTGCGTCAAAAGTCTCACACTCAACCTTCGAAAATCATCATGTTTTGCGGCAGTGTTCGGGCTGGAAAGCCAGGCCCGTAAATTTTCCCCGCGGCATCATTCCCGGACGCCAGTGATCCCCGGCCGATCTTCTTACCAGACAGATCTCAGGGAAAAGCTCGAACTGCTTTGGTCGCTCAGGTCTTCCTGCCCCGGCCTCGCCCCTGCAGCCAAACCCCAACTGCCTGCCAGTCACACTGAACGTTTTTTGTTAACCCGGGCTCCCGTTGCCCGGTAAGCAAATTGCGGGACAATTGACCGCGGGTCCCCCTCGTCACTCACAGGAAACAATTCCATGAGCACCAACGCTGCACAAGCTTGTACACCGGACGCTGCCTCCGCTGAATCAGCAGCGAACTTTCGACGCTGGCTCCGAGCCACTGTGCGGGGTCTGGCAGCCGGCTACCTGCTGCAGATCGTCTTGCTGGCATTGCTCTCCCCACCCCACGCTGAGGACTTCTTGACTCCCGCACAGCGGGTTGCCGAGGCAATTCTTGCATCCCTGATCTTTTACCCTCAACTGACTGTGCTGAATGTCGCACTGTACGCAGCAATGATCCTTCTGCTGAAGGCAGGATTTCGAGCAAAGCAGGCACTGCCAGGAGTGCAATCTGCTTTTTGGGTGGGTGTACTGCCCGGACTTCCCCTGCTTCTACTGAGCCCACCTGAATTCGCACTGGCGTCTGCACTGCCCGGTATCGCAGCGGCACTCGTCGTGCGATTCTTCGGAACTCCCCGAGTCTCCCCGGCCCGCTCTGCCACAGAGGTACGATAATCATGGAACGCTCTCAAACCGACACACCAAACCTGCAGACTGACCGCAGGCACCTGCTCCGCTGGTTCTGCGGAACCCTGCTGGGGATCTGCGGTGCGGGCGGATGTCTGGCCTGCCTGATGGGGGGTGTCTTCGCCGACAAAAACAGCGGCGGGTGGTGGTCGGCTGAGACCCTGAAGTGTTTCCTCAGCGGCGGTGGACTGGCACTGATCGCCGGTGTCCCTGCCTGCGTGCTGGGCTGCCTCTGTCTGCACGCCCGCAGCAGCCTGCCCGGCGAACCCTCCGCGTCTGAACGGCAGGCTTGGAGCCTGATCTGCGGCGGCGGGGCCGGAGCAGTCAGTCTGCTGCCGTTTGGCCTGCCGGCTGGCATGATCGTCGCCGCATTGCTGGGAGCTGTCGGGGGATTTTCCGGCTGTTG
>Ga0209972_10001357_pt1 | contig 21577 bp, 35 predicted proteins | sample NOAtaG_7_FD_187302 | JGI IMG/M metagenome (GOLD analysis project Ga0209972, IMG submission 187302) | Freshwater lake microbial communities from Lake Erie, under a cyanobacterial bloom - NOAA_Erie_Diel1S_2200h metaG (SPAdes) (version 2) | ecosystem: Environmental > Aquatic > Freshwater > Lake ... | reverse complement strand
ATGTGGACCGAGCGCAGGTTCGATTCCTGCACCTTGCACCAATTTAAAATTATACGCAGTATTAGTTTAATGGTAGAACGGGGCTCTTCCAAAGCTCAGGCGAGAGTTCGATTCTCTCATACTGCACCAGCTTTAGCCCTTGTAGCTCAATGGTCAGAGCAGTCGGCTCATAACCGATTGGTTGGGGGTTCAAATCCCTCCGGGGGCAGTTTTCATACATTGCTACATATAAATCTATTAATTGCAATATGCAGATTAAAGACTTTCTATATATATAAATCATTTTATTTGTATAAATAATAAAAATCCAGCGCGGCTTGAAGTTTTTAAAAATTTTTTACCCTAGAACCCGCCTCTTCAACGCCTCCCAACAACATATTCCACCACCCAATTTTAACCTTATATTACAATGACCTTCTGAATAGATAAAATATACCCCTGTACGTAGGGGAAATAACAAAAAATGAATAGATAAAACAAGAGAAAATAAAGTATGGCAAATAAGAGTAAAACTATATAAGGAATAAAGGAATAAACAATAGAGAATATATAAGAGAATGAATGTATTTGAATGTATTTGTTTGGATGATAAAAATTGATTAATAATATTTCGATTTATATAATTTTAAAATAAAGTCAAGCAAAAAATACTCGAAATAATTTTATACAATAGAATATTCTTATCATACTAGGGCTTTTTCTTATTTACTTACTATGAAAATTGCTTTATAGTGCTAAAGTGGGCGGAACTCAGCTCAATAAATCTGAATAAAAATTAATTAAATATCAAAACTCGGCGGCGGAAATGAACTTTTCCACTAGGGCCGATACGGCCGGCGCCCAGGTTTGCAAATAAAAATGAATTAAAATTAAATAAATTGAATTAAATCTAATTAAAATTAATTAAATATATACTTTCCTGTATTTGTGAATGAATAAGTTGCAAATAATAGTATAATATATTGAAAGTACTGTTTAATGATACATAATAGTTCTTATGGATGAGTGGCAGAGCTGGTCTATTGCATCGCACTTGAAATGCGAAGTACTTTAAAAGGTACCGTGGGTTCGAATCCTACCTCATCCTCCATTATGGAAGGGTGGCAGAGTGGTCTATTGCAGCGGTTTACTAAACCGCCGAGGTGAAAGCCTCCGAGAGTTCGAATCTCTCCTCTTCCGAATTTAGTGTATTTGTGAATGATTTTTTTGCAAATAATATATACCGGCCGGCGTAGCTCAGTGGTAGAGCAACGGTTTTGTAAACCGTCGGTCCCCGGTTCGAATCCGGGCGCCGGCTCCATTCTGTATTTGCGAATGGCAAACCGCCAAATAATGTGTAATAAAAATTAAATAAATAAAATGAAATACATGTTGTATATCTACCTATATAGAGTGTTGTCTTATTTCTTTTATTATATAGGCGACCTGGCATCCAGGATTCCTACTGAGTTTGCCTACTGGGTTTATCAGGTAGCAATGAGGGAGTCGATCAAGTACGACGACATGAGCGGGCAGACTATCTGGAAAGAAGTAGAGTAAACCAGATTAATTTTAATTCATTTAATAAAAAAAATCTTGCACAAGAATAAAAGATTTGGTATGATCATGCCTGATTAGAAAAAATAATAATCAAGAATAACCAATAACAATCAATAATAAATCATATGAAATACCACAATCAAATCATTAAAGTCACAGCCATTGCTGTTTCAATTGTCGGATTCGTTAACTCATCGTTTGCAATTACGCAAACCGCCGAAGCCACAATTAATCCTGTCCCTCTTCCTAGAGTAGTAAATCCAAATCGTCCGCCTCCTCCTGTATTGGTCCCGCCAAGCACTTCGTATTTTAAAATAAATATCACGCATCAAACTCAGGAGTATATGCTATGCGTTCCAACTTCAGCGTCCATGATGGCTTCAAAAGCCGGCTGGAATTATCCTCCGCGCCAAATCAAATTGGCAACACTTGGTCTACCTTGGTATGGACCAACTACACCATTCAACTATTGGACTCCTATAAGTTTATCGCGGTTTATGGTGGGCGCACGCTCATTGAATCTAACTAGTTGGCGAACCGAGTGTTATTCACTATCTGATTTCCAAAGAGGTCTCGATGAAATCAAAGACTCTGTAAGAAAAGGATTTCCAGTTATGATTATCGTCTGGTATACTCCAACTATTGGACATGCGATGGTTGTTTCGGGGTATGATGATAAGAACCAACGGCTTATACTGAATGATCCAGGCATGAGTTCACCTGGACTTGCGTATTATAGTTACAAGTCTCTCCGAGATAATTACTGGAAAAATACATCCGGAAACCGCTGGGTAGTATATATGAATCAAAAAACTTCTACTGCGCCTGCTTCGATCATGCTTCTTAATACTCGATCATCAACAAACAAAGTTCATCCAGACATGTTGCTTGAGCTTTGATAAAATTATAAATTGACAATAAAGAAAAAAGAAACTATATTAATACTATGAAAAAGATTCTTATTACTACTACTCTTATTACTACAATGCTTTGTGGCTCTATGTTTGCTGGAGATTTCTTTGTGAGAGACTATGGACGAGTTGATGTAAGGACTGGCAGTGGATACACGAAGGGTGACGCTCTTGCCACAGCTCTTTCCAACTTGCCGTATGGCGCCGTAGTCAAACGCGTAAACTTCAACGGATACTCTGTTCGTCAGTGTGTCCCTGGAGTTGGTATGGTTCAGACTCAGGGTAACTATAAGTGCAAGATTGCTTTTTACATTAAGTAATACTTTTATGATCAGCGCCTTAATCTGCGGCGGTGGCGAGATTGGTTGGTGCAATAGTGTGGTAGCTGTTGCATATGGTTGCTCGCTACGTGGGGCGGGGTGGTAGCCGACCCCACCTGATCATACTTTCCCCCTCCCCAAAGTCCGGCTCTCGGTTGATCCCGAAGCCGGATTTTTCTTTATCATAGTAATCTGATAGAATCTAATAGAAATACATTAGTGTATAATAATTATTATGCTATTAAAAGTAATTCCTAATGTTGTAGTTAAAAGTCTTGATTCGGCAAAGGTTGTTGTCTTATATGATGCTGCTGATCCGGGCTTTATTGATCCATTGCCGGATCTACCAAATGATGATGCTTACATTAGAATGAATGGATGGTGTTCTGATGGATATGGGGTTGGGGGAAATTCTGAAAGAGTTCTAAGACCAAATCATCCACAATTTCAATTACCAGAAGAAATAACCGTAAATGGACGGTTGGCTTATTATACGGAAATAGGCGGGGAAAAGATAATATACAATGATACGCTCAATAGGTGGGAATTATTGGCAATGTGGTATGGCAATGGAGATCCAAATAATCCATTATTAGGTGTTGGTGAAGGCTCTAATATACCATATCCTTTTTATGCAACATGGACAACATATATAGATCCAGTTTTTAATGCAAGTATAGGATCAATAGAAAAAGTTGCTGTTGGAACAACTAAAGCACCAGACCCTGGACCTTCTTGCTAGACTCCGACCCCAACCCAGCTTGAGTTGTCGAATTTGCGAACGCGAAGTCGCCAAATAATGCGTATTTGCGAATGATTTGGCCCCAAATAATTACGTATTTGCGAACGCGAAGTCGCCAAATAATGCGTAGTATATACGGACACTATCCTCCTGATATCCGCCGAATGCGCCCATATCACCCCCGTACTATGAGCATACCATACGCATAGTATACCCTCGCTCACTTACCAGGTTCAGCGTCCTCATAACTCACTGCTCCCATTGCTCTAATAAGAATATCTAGTAGGATAAATAGAAGAAGAGATTAATTAAATGAATTTTTGTATATTGAATAAAGTGTTGATGAATAAAATTAAAGTGTTGATGTATTGAAATTAAGTTGTTGATTTTCAAGGGTTTAGGGGCCCGGGCGGCCCGTAAGTGATTGATTTCCAACGACTTAACAGGGGACTTGACAATAGAATAAAATTATCCTATATTAGAGACTCAACCAACCAACCAAACAACCACTATGATTATCGCAGAAAAAACCAACAAAGTTCAATTCGACGGCAACTTCGAGACTATTTCAGTCGGCATCGACGAGAAGAATATCGCGCACTTCTTTCGCATGATTGCCAATCTCTATCAAGACCCCACGATGGCAGTTCTCCGCGAAGTCGGCGCGAATTGCGTTGATGCCGTCATTGAAGCAGGAACAAAAGACCTTGGATGGGAATTGCATCTCCCGTCCTCCTTCGATGCCAATGTTCGCTTTGTCGATCACGGCGTTGGTATTTCCCACGAACAAATGATTCGGATTTATTCGATCATCGGTGCGTCCAGCAAGCGTGGCAACAACGATCTCATCGGAGGTTTCGGCGTTGGCAAGTGGTCGCTTTGCTCGCTTGTGAATAATTTCCAAGCTATCTCCCGCTTCAACGGAACCAAGTCGCAGTATTTTATTTCCCTGCAATCTTCGGGACTCCCCGACATTCGTTTGATTAAGAGCGAGGCTACATCGGAGCGCAATGGTTTCGAGGTAAAGTTCCTCTGCCCTGATCGTCACATTCAAGACTTCAACAACAAAGTCCAAAAGGCTTATCGCTTCTTCGATGTCAAGCCAAAAGTTTTCGTGGACAACAAACCAAAGGCTATCGACTTCACTCTCGGCGAGGTTCTTTGCGAGGACAAGCAACAAGGCTACGCTATCTATAAGAAAAGCGTTTATACCAATGAGTCGATGGTTGTCATGGGAGGCGTTGGCTATCGCTTGCCTCACGAACACTTCGACAAAAAGTTCAGCAAGTTCAAAGGTTTGTTCGACTCTGGTGTGGTTCTTTTCGCGCCAATCGGAGAATACAGCATCACTCCTTCCCGCGAAGCCATTCAGTTGGATGATCTTACGACAACCCGCTTGTTTAATAAATTGCAAGGCGTTGTGGATTCGTTTATTCCTAAACTCCAAAAGGATATGGATGCTTTTGAAGGTAACACTTGGCAAGCAAAGCTCAAGCTGAAAGAATTGCGCGAGGCTTTTTCCTTCTTGCCCGATACGCTCAAATTGAATTGGAAGGGTAGCCCATTGACTGCGGCGGCAATGTCCGTCAAAAACACAAAGGTTTCTCTCTACTCCTGCTCAAGCTGGAACAAGAAAATCTCTGTGGATGAATCCATCAAAAACATTGAGGTTGGCAAGAGTTCTCACCTCTTCATTGATGATCTCAAAATTGGTGGTATCGGTCGCGCCAAGCAATTCATCTTGGAACAGAAAACTAAATCTGGATACGGATATAGTCACGCTTTTTATATCTTCAAAGAAGAAGAAAAGAAAAACTTTGTTGCCGAAACTGGATGGATCGGAGAACTTGTCAAGACCAGTTCCTTGCCCAAACCTCCTTCCAAGACCACACGCACTTCTAACGCTAACCCAAATGGTGTTAATGCGCGGATTCGTTCTGGAAGGTCATACGGCGTAAATGATTCCGTCATGGCGTTCGACTCTACATCGACAAAGGATGTTGAGAAGTTTGTTCTCTTTAGTTCTACATCGAATAAAGTTCTTGGATACTTCCAATCTACTTATACCGATAGTCTTATGAAGTTTCTTTCAAAAGAGTATGACAAAAAGACTGCGGCTTTATTCCTTCCAGCTAAAGAGTATGCTGAATTTGATGAACCTACATTCGACGGCAAACCAGTTATTAAGTTTGATGAAGTTATCAAAGATTCTGCATTCCGCAATGCGTTGTCTATTCTTTCAAGCAAAATCACTTGGAACAAATTACAAGATCGCTTTCGGAACATTGACTGGAATGTTCGTTCCTTTCCTAACATGATTAAGGAAATCGCGCCAAAGGTTAAAGGAAACCCCATGTGCGACAAAGGTAAACAACTTCTTGCTGAAATCGCTGTCGATGATCAAGAACGGCATCTTGACTCCCATACAAGAGAGTTGCTAATTAAAGCAGACCCTTCTCTGCTTGCCGCTAATGATGAAAACATTGAGGAAGCCTTGAAAGATCTTGAACAACTATCAAAAGAAATGTTCTTGAAGTATCCTTTGTTAGTTCATGTCAGCGATGCCTTTGCATACAACAACGGCAAGAAAGATACTGCAAAAAATGTTGTAGATTATATCAATCTCATTGATAAAAATTAAATAAAATTCGTGGTGGTTGATAGGGGAGGCGCGGAGTGGTTGCCGCGCCTCTCCGCTTTTTTGCCCAAGTCGCCGGCATAAAGCGTTGATTTCCAGGCACTTACGGGCCCCTCCGGCCCGCAAGTCATTGATTATCAAAGAGTTAAGGTGTATAAAAAGGACGAAAAAAGATTTGACATAAGAATAAAAAAGAACGATATTAGTATTGTTATGAACACAACCAACAACCAAACCAACCCATACGCAACTCAAACTCTAATCGGACGCTATGTGTCCAAAGAGGCTATCACTCTCATCTTTTCGGATGATACCGTGGCCATCGACAAGTCGAATCCCCGCTTCAACGACATTCTCCAACTCTGCAAAGAGGGCAAGTATGCCGATGCCGCCGCTCTCTCGACTATCAAACAACAAGTCAATCAAGCCTTCGACGGCACAGGCGTTGAGGTCGTCGCTGGCGAGGTTCTTTACAACGGAACTCCGCTTCACAATGTTCTTTGCGAGCGCATCCTTGATGTTCTCCGCGAGGGTCTTGAGGCTACGGGTCTTGTCAAGTTCCTTGAAAACTTGATGAACAACCCTTCCTATACGGCAGTCCAAGAACTTTACTTGTTCCTTGAGGCTAACAAGATTCCGATTACCGAGGACGGATATTTCCTCGCGTGGAAAAAGATTCGCCACGATTGGAAGGATATTTACTCTGGATCGGTTGATTATTCTATCGGCGCGAAGCCAACGATGCCTCGCAATCAAGTCGATGAAAACCGCCATCAGACTTGTTCTCGCGGACTCCATGTTGCTGGATGGGATTACCTTCCACACTTCGGTTCTTCTAACACAGACAGAGACAGGGTGATTATTGTAAAAGTTAATCCTGCTGATGTAGTTAGCGTTCCTTCTGACTACAACAACGCCAAAATGCGTGTCGCAACAATGGAAGTCCTCCGCGAATATAAGGATCGCCAAGTTGAAGCAGACGAGTTCTCTCACTCTATGGTATCTTCCAGCGGTGAGGCACTTTACACCGAGGATGACTTGAACAATGCCTACGATAATGGGTATGAGGACGCAAGGGCAGAGTTCGATTGGGACGAGGAAGAATAAGATACAAGTCTCATAACAAAACAAGAGAAGGGGGGGTCGAAAGACTCCCTCTTTTTTTTCATTTTTATTCTTTAAGGTAGCATACTGGCGCCATAGTAAGTCACTGATTATGAACAACTTACGGGCCCCCCTGGCCCGCAACTCATTGAGTATCAACGCTTTACGATTTCGAATTTTAGACTTGCTTCCGAATTAAAATTCATTTATATTCCAACCATGAACAAAAAACAACGCGGCAGAAAAAAGGGGTCAGTCAGCTTCATGCAGGTTGAACTGGCGGAACTGAACAGGGTATTGAAACCAGACGCAAAAGTGATTTTGTCTATTAGGTATGCCCAGCTTGTCGGACTGAATGGAAAGCCAGTCAGCTCCAATCTTGATGTCTTGGGGCATTGTGTGGCAAGTGGCAAGGCTGAAATGAGTCTTGTTGATTTCGGCGACGAGGAGGATGTAGAAGCTCCCAAACCAAACAAGAAGAAAGAAGAGCCTTACGACGATGATCATGTTCCGGCGCAAGCTGAACTTGAGACCTTCGATGAAAACCCTTTTTAATTTAAAAAAAAATGAATACACAAAACAACCCAATGAAACTGTCAATCAAAAATCTAAGGCAAAGGGGATGGAAGGTTCGCGTTCTTCATGAGCGCAACTTCTTTCTTAAAGATAAAATGGATTCCCATTCTATTCAAACAGCGGCTAGAGGCGGAAGGACAGAGATTCAACTTACAAATCCAGATAAGACAATCAATACTTCTGGAGTCGCAGTATGCTCTGATGAAGACAACTACGACAGGAAAGTTGGAAATTCAATTGCTCTTGGTAGGGCATGGAAGAAGTATGAGTTTCTACTAGATTCTTTGATTAATGTATAAAAAACATTTGAGTATTGAATAAAAACCTACCATAATATAAAACTATGATTCAAGATACAACCAACGACCACTTCTCACACTTGATCGGACAAGAAAAGCTCAAGGCGCAACTTCGCTTTTATCTCAACTCGTTTCGCGAAACTCAAATTCTGCCAACTATTCTGCTCGTGGGAGGCAGGGGTTCTGGCAAGACAGAGTTTGCCGTTTCGCTTGCTCGCAATCTTCGGACTGACTCAACAGGAGGTCGCCCCAAACCTTTGTTGACTATCAATTCAAGCACCTTGAAGAATGTGCGGCAGTTTGTCGAGGATATTGTTTTGAAGTATGTCAACGATCAGACCCTTACCCTTTTCTTTGACGAGTGCCACGCCCTTCCTGAAAGCATTCAGACTGCACTACTTACAATCCTTAATCCTAACAAGAAGAACGCCAACTTGTTCCGCTATGAAGATAGCGAGATCATGTTTGACTTCAAGAAGGTTAGCTTTGTATTTGCAACAACTGACCCACAAAAACTTGTAGGGCCTTTCAAAGATCGCTGCCGTGTTCTTCACATGGATGAATACGAATATAAAGACCTTGGTAAAATCGTTAGGGAGAATCTTGATGAGGGACTTGAGATTCCAGATGATGTCATGGACAATATCGCGTCCGTGTGCAGGGGGAATGCTCGCAATGCCGTCTTGATGGCAAAAGATAATATCGTTCAATACATGAAGGGGAGCAAGGTTTCTAAAATGTGTCACAAACATTGGGAGACGCTTTGCGATGTATTAGGTATTATGCCCATGGGATTGGAAAGTTCAGAGGTTCAAGTTCTTAAAGCCCTGAATGATTTCCCTATGGGGTGTTCACTTAATAATCTTTCTGCAAAAACTGGATTCACTCGCCAAGCTATCATGCTTGAGTTTGAGTCATACCTTGTCAAGAAAGGACTTATGCAAATTAAGTCTGGTGGCAGAGAAATCACAGGTAAGGGCAAGGATTACCTTAATAAGTATGTTTTGAAAGCTCAAGGAGGATTTACAAATGCAATCGCCTAAACAAGTTAGATTGTATAATTTAGTAGACGGATCGCCATTTACTATCCCCTCTCTTGACGATCAATACAAATTACTTTATCTTGTTCGTGGTAATGATTCAACATGCAAAGTTCAAGGATACAAAAAAACAGAAGCCGGCGGATACTCCCCCTTTTCAGACTTTTTTTCCCCTGGGACAGAGGTTCTTCCAGACAGAACAAGAAAAGTGTTAAGCGCTAATAAAGATGGAGAATTGTCTATACCAAAAGAATATGTTGTAGAAATTCTTAATAACAACAAAAAAGAAAACCAAAAAACTAAAACTAAAGGAGTAAAGAAAATGAGTGTTCAAATGATTGATTCAATAGAAGAAACTAAAAAAGCAGTTGGTCGTCCTAAAAAGCATCGTATCGAGCTTCCTCATGGAGAAGAGTTTACAGTGAGTAATATAGCTGAAAGACTCGGTGTTAAAAAGTTTGTCATCAATAACGAAATCGCAAGGATTCAGCGACAACATCCTCAAGAGCTTCAAATTGTAGGTTCTATGATGAGAAGTAAGGGCAAGCCCGCTCGCGTATTCAAACTTATTTGACCAATTAGGGTTGGGGGTTATCCTTACAATAAAACCCCAGCTTTCTTATGACTAATCCAAAAAAACCATTAAACCAAATACTAATCGATTCAAAAGTTAAAACCGCCGTTCTTTTTCTGACGTCTAATAGGATACCGCCAGAAGAGAATTTTGACTTTGTTTTGTCAGCCTTGGAAGGCTGTTCTCTAAAAGAGGCGAGAAATCTTCTCTATGAGAATTACTACAATGAGATTTTGGATTGGTCTAATCTAAATGATTGGTAACATAACACCCTGCATGTCAACGACTTGCAGGCCCCTCCGGCCCGTAACTCGTTGAGTTACAGGCATTTAGATCACTGGTATAGATCTACCTCTTGCGGAGTATCGTGCGATACGATGCGATAAGAATCTGGAATGTTCCCGTTATTGTCCAGATTATGCACAATCATATTTATTTCGTCTTGAGCATCTTGTATCCGGTCGAAAATTTCGACTTCATAATCAGACCCGTCTATTGATGTTTTAAGATCACTCCATCCCCAAAGAGATTCAGCTTGTATTTTGTATTTCATATTTTTTTTAATTTAAAATTGAGCGCCTTGTCAGAATCGAACTGACGATACAGCTTTTGCAGAGCCGTGCCTTACCACTTGGCTAAAGGCGCTGGAACTCATTGATTTACCATTTAATAAACATTGATAGTGTGATTCCCATAATTAGAACTATTGCTATTGGTATATTATTTGTTTCCATTTTTTTGTTTGTTTAGTATTGCGGAATACTATCCGCAAAGTCTCCTTCCTCAAGGACATAAGACCAATACCTTGAGTCTGTATAACCCTGTTTTCGATCCCAGTAAATGCAACGCGCAACATAGCAAGGAACCTTATACTCAAAGCACATTCTAACCCAATGCGCCTCAATGTCTTGATATAGTTTGGCGTTTTTGCTTTGGTCAAGACCATATAGCTGAAACAAGTGAGTGTCAAGACAGGTAATCTCTGCTTCTACTGGATAAAGCATTTCAATAAAAAAGCTACTCTTTGCCATGCCAAGACCAAGAATAGTTTTCTCAATGCGATTGCGGTATTGAGTCCAGCTTTCCTGTTCTGCTTTATGATAAGAGCAGGGATCAGACCAATACTTCGCTGTAAAATCTTTAATGAAGCGAACGCGATTATTGTAAAGACCCGCTCCGCTTTGTCTCAATTTGGCATCAAGAATATCCCATTGGTTGATCCAAGACCACCAATTCTTAATCAAAGAATAGGCGGCGATGTTAGACTTCCAGCTTGTATGAACTGAAGTATAAGCAAAAAGAGCGCGTTGAAAGCGTTCTGTATCATTGAGAGGCTTGAGTGCGCTCCAATAGGCGGTTTGGAATTTTATTTCCCTATCTGTCAAAGAAGCAAAGAAAGCCTCTGCTTCTGATGTTTGAATTTTAGCTTGTGGTTTGGTTGTGGTAGTGGTCATGGTGGTAGCCATTCATTATTTGTAGCGGTTTTTGCTACAAATGGCAAATGATTTTTAGAAAAAACTTGAGGTTCCAATTTGGAACTTCAAGATTGGCACGAGAAATGCTTGCATGCATAACTCGTTGATTCCCAGGCACTTACGGGCCGGGAGGCCCCGTAACCTGTTGGTTACGAGGAGTTTGTGTTATTTAGGCCACCGAGCCTTGTATGCGTATTCATACAAGCGACCCTGCCTAAAGATTTGCTCAAGATGAGTTTCGTTGGTGAATGCCTCCATAGAGAGCGCGAGCAGTGAAGTTTTAGGCTCCTTAAAGCCAAACAATAGATCAAGTATTTTTTTCATTTTATTATGCTTCGATTTGAAGATTTCGCTCGACTGAACCTCCCTCACTTCGGGACATATACCATTCACTTGTAGATACTTTGCCACTCTTGAGATCATAGATGACATCATCGCCATAATCAGAGCCATCGCCAGCACCAGAATAATCATATTCTTCTAATGCCCAATCTTCAATCTCACTTGCAAAGTCTTGGTTAAACTTTGGTTCTGTCTCTACATCCAGATAGCCTTCGTCATTTCCGCCGCTAAAGCGCAGAATGATTCGCTCAATGCCAAGCTCTTTAGCTTTGTTGTAGATTTCTTTACTTAATGGTTTTGCGTTCATATTACTTGTAGGTTTTGTGTTTTGGTTGTTTTTCCCACTTGCAACATCCATTTCTCTGGATTCTTGACAAGCGGTGAAAGGTATTGTTGCGGCGTGGGGATAAAGCCACAATCTTCTATAAGATGTTGTTCTGCTAATACTTTAGTAGGAATCTTTTGATCTTTGGAATTGGTAATGATATGTCCGAATCTTTCGATTGCCCATTGAACGCCAGCACTATGATGCCTCAATGCCCTATGCGACCAATCTCCTGTATATTGTTTTGTTTCATCGAACCAATCGTGAAGCTCAACATAATCTTCGGGGATTCCGCCCCACTTTTGAGCAGAGCTTTGAGCGTGTTTATATGGAGTCACTTTAGTTCCTTTCAAAGCAGATAAATGCGGGAGTGCTTTCACCGACCCAAGCTCCCTCAACATTAAACTGAAAGTATTCCTCGGCTTCATCGTGAGACATATCTTTTGCAAGAATGTCAATGCACTTGGAGCGATCATAGACAGCAAATGTCCTGTTGAATTGTGTGGCGATACCGACAAAGGCATCTTCATAGCCATTGGCTAAAGTAATTTCTTGATCCTCGCACCCGCAGGACTCAATAGTATTTTGAATTTTGGTTGTTGACATGGTTGGTAGTGGTTGATTGAGCTTTTAATTTAAGATAATTTTATACTAATGTCAAGGGACTTTTAGTGGCGCGATTAAGTTATTGTGGAGCAATGGGTTACGGGCCGGAGGGCCCCGCAAGTCTATGACTCGCAGGGAGTTATGATTATTTAACCTCCATATATTCCTTGTCGTCTTCTACAGCATCCATCCCCTTGCTAAACATGATAGATACAAACATTCCAAGATCAGATTTTAATTGTTTTCTATTCTTTGCCTTTCGCCCAAAGTATTTATAAAGGCTTGTCTCAATCCACTTCAGTTCGTTTTCACGGAAGTTTAGAGTTATGTTAAGGTCTTTAGTTTTTGTATTAGTTTTCATATTACAGATTTCCAAATTCAAGTTTTTCTTGTAACTCCATCCATTGTTCTTCTGCTGTATCTGGCTCATTGTCGGCGTCGATAACATCAACTTGCAAGTCTTGCCCGATATTAGAGCGCACACCTTGAATGATACCTCCTTCGACGAAGATGGCAATCGTTGGAGTTTTGGCGATAGCTTCAAGCCTTTCCTCAAAGGCGTCAGCAATTTTGAATTGATTGGCGCAACGCAAGGCGTTAATCGCGCTCAATAGAATTAAATGTTCGGTGTCTGGTAGTGGTTCGGTTAGCTTCATGGTTGTTTAGTTTTTGCAGAGTTATTATAGTGTGACTTGAACTATTGTGCAAGTTCTAATCGAATTTATTCAGCGATTGAATAATTTCAGTTATCACAAGATACCAAAAGAATCCACATACTATTACTGATGCCCATAAATAAGGTTTATGAAACATATTAAAAATAATAGTTAGAATAGACTGCTGGTCGTTTATGATTATACTCAATAGTCTTTTTGAAATTATACCAATCAAGTTTAGCCTGTCTGGTTGTGCTTTTGAATGTTGAGCAACCTGTCATTGCAATGATTGCGAATAAAATTGTAATTTTTTTCATATTTGTTCCCATTTCCAGTATTGTTCTTTTTCGTTAAACTCTGCTATTGACTTATAGTCTGTTTCCATCTCCTCATTCCATTCTTGGATTTGATCCAATGCCTCCTTTTTGGAAACTGGTTCGCTCCATTCGTTTGAGGATTCGTCCTCAATATCAATCAGTTTATATTTCATTTGGTTTTTAATCTTTGAATGATTCGATGTAGTGAGTTAGTTCTTCGTATGTTTCAGACCAATCAAGGTCTGAATCTGCATTGGGAACAATTTCATCCCAATCCTTTTGACTTACATTGAAGTCATCCTTATGCCATGTTGCAATGATGATCTCTTCGTTTTGATCGAATTCTTTTAGTGCTTTGATAGCATCTTTAACTTTCATTTGGTTTTCTATTGGTTGGTTGTTGAGTTTTATATTTAATCACATTTGGATAAAAATGTCAATGTTTTGTAGCAGGACGCGCAACGATACTTCGCGCCCTTTTCCATTTTATTGTGGCGAATCTTTCCGACGATATGCTTTTTGCAAGCGCAGATATATTTGAAGGTTTGAGTATCGCGCCCGACTCCAGCTGTGTCAAGTTCATGGCAACGCTTTGGCTCAAGACCAAAAACATTCTGCATGATTTTTTTCCATGTCTTGCCGTGATGAGCCTCGCGCTTGTTTAAGCGATACGCGAAAAGATGCGCGACCTCATGCGGGATCGTGTCATTGGCGAAATGTTCAGAGTTCTTTTTCAGAAGCTCAAGGTTGAGATAGACAATACTATCGTCACCAGAAAAAACATATCCAGCAGTTTTGCTCTTGTTGAAAAACTTTACCCCTTGAAATGGAATAAAGATATTTAATTTCATTGCGCCAATAGCCAATGCTTTTTTCACATTGCTTTCGGCAAATTCACGCACATGGCGAGGAACAACAGAATCACAAAGGAGATTGCTCATAACAATAAAAATATAATTCTATTTTAGACACAAGGCAAGAATTATTTTGAATAAAAATTCAATAAATATAAGTTGTTGGCGCCCAGGCACTTACGGGCCGGACGGGCCCCTAAGTTATTGAAAGTAAGGCGTTTACCCGCGACGCCTCAGGACTAAATACCCTTTATCAATGGGTTGCGGCTCAGTTTCATATTTAGCCCAAATGGTAGCGGGGGTGGGAATCGAACCCACCTAAAGAGGCTTATGAGACCCCCCAATTCGCCAGAATTGTACCCCGCAGAAATCTGTTGGCTGACCGCCGCGATAACAACCGAAACGCCGCACGATCCCGCTTTCGATGCACCAGAATAGGTATTACTACTCTATTAGCCAAAGTTTAGATTCTACTAATTTATCACTTTCAGACAAATTATAGCGCCTATGCAAGTAGATTTTATACTAAAAAAGATTGGATGACACTAAAGGATTTTAACCTTTACCTCTCCATTGAAGGGTGTGCTAGCAATTACACCAAGTGTCATTTTTCTGCAATAGATGGACTTGCACCATCACCCTCTTGAATACAAATCAAGACTCTACTACTTGAGCTATATTGCATACTAAAAATGATGAGCCCAGCCTGCGTCATTACATCCGGGAATGTTACTGCGATCCCTCTCTTTCATGGCGATCAACCCACTTATGAGATCGCGCTGTCCTCATCGAAATTAAAATGTAAAAGATCAACCGATTTTGTTTTCCGTAGGTCGTCACCCACCTATTGGATCATCGGGAACCAACTCCCACTATCTATTTATACAATCATTTTATTGTAATGTCAAAAAAAATCTAAAATTACGGCCGTCTTTAGCTTAAATAATAAGTTATCCGTGATTACGGCCCGCGATACTCTAAATAAGACAAATAATGACAACTGCACATATCATTGCGAAAAGTGCAATGTTTTGTTGGTTTCTTAAGTCTTTGTCGTTCAAGCACTTAAGGGCCTGAGGGGCCCGTAAGTCGTTCACGAGCAATGTTTTACATCAACTGCACCAGTAAGTCTCTGATGCTATAGAACTTGTGAAAGGAGTATTCTCATCTTCCGTTGCCCATGTGCCGTCAAAGGCAGAGCAAACAACTTTCTTTCCTTCCATTTTCTTCTTACAAACAGTCGCAAGTGTTTCTTGTCCAAAGGAATTACCACAAGTTCCAACTATAGATACAACCTTTTCTTCTGGAAAGTTATAATCATAAACACTTTCCCCATCGAATAAAACATAATGGAATTCTCCCGCTATGGTCAAGACCATTAACCACTTATCTTTAGAGGTTGGATTTTTCATATATTTTAATGCTCGTTGTTTTGTTCGGCATCAGCTTCGTCCTCAATGTCTTCCGCGCCGCCGAAGAGTTGATCCCACTCTTCCCCTGTGATTCCCGTTTTGACGAACTCCCTGTCGTCCGCCGAGAGTTGTGGCATTGCGTTTTGGATTAGCTCGCCCATTTCCCATGCCAGAAGTTGCTCCTCCGTGACATTGATTTCCTTCGTGCGGGTGATGCCCGTAAGTGACGATTTGCGTGTGATAGTCATTTTGTTGGTTGGTTGATGGTTGACTGACTCTTTTACTTATATTGGAATTTTATACAATGGTCAAGTATTAAATCCACCAGAAGGGGATGTTTCCCATTTTCCATTTGGCAAATTCTCTTTTATCATTGAGATAGTAAGTCCTGTATGCGGTGATGGCGTCAGCATTCTTATACTCATCTGGCATAGCTTGGGCAAAAGGTGTCAAGCCGTTAGAAGGAACAAGACTATCCATGTCGCATAAATGCTCTATACCTTTTTGGCAAGAATGAACTTTAGAATATCTTTTTGTATATTCATTGCAAAGCTCAAGCGCATGAACAGCCGCCCACATAAAGTTTTCTCTTGACTCGCCGCACCATCTTGTGCATGGATGATTGTGATAACCGCCTTTAAGTGGTGTGCCTTTTGATGTCAAGGGCATTTTTTCTGGCTTTGCTCCGTGGCGAATTACTGCGCTACCGAGTTGCTGGAATAGCTCAAGAACCATCTTGACAATGTGCTTGTCGCAGTTGTATTGAGCGGCGATGCTGGGGTCTTGGTCGAGAACGAATATATTCATTTTGTTTGTGGTTGTTGGTTGGCATTCCCAAGGGGATTTGAACCCCTGCTACCTCCGTGAAAGGGAAGTGTGCTAACCGCTACACTATGGGAACAAAGTTTCACTTGATAGAAACCTTAAAAAAATCTTTGCCACGACGCAAGGAAATTATTTCATTCGGCTTTACTTTTCTTTGAAAGCCTTCGCCCTCGTGAATCTCTGCAAGAAAACCATAAATTGTCTTGAAAAGAATTCGTCCCTCTTGTTCGTTGTCAAGGAGAATCGAGTCTCCTACCATGATTTCTGATTTTTGTGTGATTTCTCTCATAACAATTAAAATGTATTTTTATTTTATAGTTCAGTCAAGAGAATTTTATTCAATGTCTCTGTAAGTTGTTCATTTGCAGGCACTTGCGGGCCGGACGGGCCCGTAAGTCATTGATATTCAAGCACTTATGAGTTGAATCTGGAAAAGAGAAGGGCGCGCCCCGCCACAGAGCGCGCCCCATCACTGCCATGAAGATCAGCCGATCACAAAGTCTTGAACCTCATCGAGTTTGAACCGCTTAATTGTCCAAGGTGTATCCTCATTATTCGGGACACCTTGCAGATAAAAATGCCCCTTATGCTCTATGATCGAACCACTTGCGCGAGTTGTTCCCCAATTACCGACTCCAGCGACTCGATTAGATAGATTCGCCCCGATAGTAAGATTGCGGCGTTTTCCGTTGTAAGTGAATCCTGCAAAGCAAGTTCCCTTGTCGCTGACAATGTTTGTGATTAGGTTTGCCAATTCTGCGGCTTTAGTGTTGCTATTCATTTGTTTTGTTTGTTTTATGGTTTGTTGTTTAGTGAATTTTATTTAGTTTTTATTTATCTTTTAGCAAAAGATAGAGTCCAAGAAGTCCTCCAAGTATCATTATGATTTCCATGACTTTATGCTCCTTTCACGACAAAGCCTGTGGTGTCTTTTTTACCCTTTCCTTTTGCTTTAAGACCGACGATAACTCCTTTAGGATCAAGGACTCGCAGATCAGTTGCGTCTCCGTCGATAACTTGTTTGCCGAGATAGGTTTTCGGGAGTTTATCGAAAACCACGGCAACATTGCCACCCATTGCCGCCACAAGCTCAACCTTGGCTTGATTATTTTCTTTGCGACTGAATGTAAGATGATAGTTCGCAGGCAGTTCCCCGTTGAGAAACTGAATCATGCGAGCAAGGTTCGGCGTATAATCATAAAAATTGAGCGCGGGGAAAGCACTCATGTCGATCATATTATGCCAAGGGAGATCCGAAAGGACATTGAGGCGCACGGCAATCTTTTCGCCTTTAAGAGCTTTTTTGTGAAGGAGTTGCAATTCCTTATTCAATGCGGCGAGAAAATCGGGACGCCGTTCGATCAGAAATTTTGCTTTGTTGATTCGCGCCTCTTGAACATTCGAGAAAACGCCCATGCCAGAAAGATTGAGGCAAGCGAGTTCACAACCCGGCGACCGATGAGGGCAGAGCTGTTTGCCGGAGAGATTGGCAGGAGCAAGGGAAAGCCCCTTGGTGTTCCAGTTGAGTTTTGATCCTTTTTCGAGTTTGGTATTTGTGGCGAGTAGTTTCATGACAGAAATGAATATATGCCTATTGTATAAAAATGGCAAGGGGTTTTTTTATATTTTTAGATTTTTTATTTGATGGCTCGTTTGCTCTATTCAATTCTCATGCCAAGCCCTGGTTGCCGGCATTCAGGAATCGTGCCAAGTTGTAAGTCACTCATTATCAACCACTTGCGGGCCGGAGGGGCCCCTAAGTCATTGATATTCAACGACTTTCGGGGTTTTGTTTTTTAGAGGTAAGTATGTGTGGCGAAGTAGTTTAGAGAGGACACATCAAGGGCTGGCGCACCACCATCAAGTTTCTTAAATGCAATCTGATCCGAGGTTTTGTAAAGCATAAAGTTTTCGCGGCGAATATTTTGATAAGTCTCTTTCGCGGCTTGCTTTACTTCTGCAAGAACTCCATCTTTTTTACCCTTGAATTGAGGATTTGATTTAGAATTAAAACTGATAAGGGATTCAGTCTCAAAGGCTTTAATCATATCTTCTTCACTTGAAAGAAAGTAAGCGAATGTATCACACATAAAATGCAGATAATTGTCGCCTGTATCAGAATCTTCTGAACAGAATGCGGATGTGCAGTTAGCCGCCGCGCCGCCGAGGTTAAAGAAACGATTGAATTGCTGATTGATTTCCTCCTTTGTGCCTTCAATGCCGATGGCGATTTCAGACCCATAGAGGGAAACGATGAGGTTGCTGTTGCGGTTGGTTTGTTCGGTTGTAGTATTCATTGAATTTTTAATTTATTAAATTGAGTTGATGCTGTCAAGGATTATTTTTCTGGAACGAATCTAACCCAGCTAATGAAAATCGTATCCTTGTTAGAAGGAAAGCGGGGATTTTCGGGAACATTGCCTTGGTAGTATTGAAAATACCAATTCTTGAGTGCCTCGCCTCTGGTTTTTCCAACTGAAAAGGTTTCCCTGATTTCCTGCCCCACCCAATAGGAGACTGCAAGCCTCCAAGGGCGATTCATTTTTTCGTCTGTGGTGATGGTTTTCATTGTGCTTCTTGGTGTTGTTGTCATGTTTTTAATGTATCAAATGGTTTTATATTGACAAGGATTATTTTTATATTTTTTGAATTTTTATTTTTGCCTATAAGCAGTAAGTGTGCCAAGTCTTCATTTTTGGCATTCATAAAGCGTGCCAACTTGTAAGTCATTGATTATCAACCACTTGCGGGCCGGAGGGGCCCCTAAGTCGTTGAGACTCAGGGGTTTATATTACCAGACCGAATTTACAGCGTCAGCTTGCCGTTCAGCCCATACATCGACTACGCCCTCAAAATGTTTAAGCGCATCTTCTTTGGACTCACCATCTTCGATATGTTCCATGATTTCCTTGAGCGTCCAGCATTCAACAATTACATCCCATCCTCCGTCTTCGTAATGTTCTTGAGCGTAGTTATATATATATTTAGCGATTTCTTCTTTGTTCATATTAGTGGTAGTATTAGTGTTTGATGTAAGGTTTGATCATGTCGAGTTCTTCCAAGATGGAAGAGATGTGATTGACCCAGTTGAGTCCGTAGACATCGCCCATCTGGAGGTCGTGGTAGGCTTCAAGGATCGTCTCCTTGGACGCCCCTTCGTAAAGCCCATCGCCGTTCATCGTGCATTCGATGTGGTCATAAACCTTGTGCTTGTCCTCTGGGGTCAAGCCGATGAGTGTGTAAGCGGCGATGTTGAACAGGACGCTGTGGTGTGGTGCTTGTTGTAGTGTTGTCATGGTTGTATGCGTTGTTGGTATTGTGGTTGAATTACCAGCCTCGGCGGTTTTCCGCGAAGCTGAAGTTGGACAGGTCGCGCTTGATGAAATCCTCAAAGCCGCAACTTGGGCATTCGATGAATGTTTCGCCGCCCTGCACGGCTGCTCCAGCATATTCTTGATATGGTGGCTCGTAGCTGGCAATCGCCGCTTTGCGGCACTCTGGACATTTGACATTGTATTGGTTCTTGGTCATGGTTGGTTTGTTTCTGAGTCTTTAAGATAGTCTTATTGTATAAAAATGGCAAGGAGTATTTTTATTTTTTTGAATTTTTATTTTTTCACCCAATCAGAAATCATGCCAACTTTGCGTTATTACGGCCTAGGTGGCCGTAAATAATACAAATAGCGTGCCAGGCCCTGGGTTTTGACGGAAAAAAGGGGGTCTTTTTGCGTCAATTTCTTAAGTCGTTGATTATGAAGCACTTGCGGGCCCGGCGGGCCCCTAAGTTGTTGACACTCAAGGGTTTACGCTCAAGTCGCTACCAGCAATCCATTTCTGCTCTGTCCTCCCATGAAGAGTCGAGGTAGCGATCCTCGCCACCTCCGTTGCAATGTTCGTATTCCGAAGGGGTTAAAAACTTCACTGGTTCATCGCACAGCGAGCAGTAGCCGATCTTCTCGCGCCCGATGGTGTAGGGTTCGCCGATTTTGTGATCCTGTCCGCAACAGCAGGACACAAGTCCTTGAAGTGGATGGGTTTCGTTCGTTGTGATGGTGGTAGTATTGCTCATATTTTTAGTGTATGTTGAGTTGTTGATCTGGTCAAGGATTATTTCGAGAGATCACCCTCGAATCCAGCGAAGACTTGCTTCCCGTACGGGTTGACGATTGTCACCCAGCTATCCGCGTAGTTGGTGTTGTTGCTCGCCTCGTAGCTGTTCCAAGCCGCGCTCTCGGCTTTCTTGATTGCCGACATGGGCGAGCGGCTGAACGCTGTCGCGCTCACGCCATTGCGGTTACCGATGATGTACCAGTTGACTTTGAATTTACCTTTCATGCTTTTTAAGGTATCAGATCATCTAAAAAGGACAAGAGTTATTTTTATTTTTTTTGAATTTTTATTTTCGACTATTCAGAAATCATGCCAAGCCAGGAATGGCATTATTCTTTTTTCGTGCCAAGTTATAACTCGTTGATTTGCAATACTTTGCGGGCCGGAGGGGCCCGTAAGTCGTTGATATTCAGCAACTTACGAGGACAAACTTTATACTATCCCAAAGCCAGTAGTTAGCTGATACTTTGTTCCAGCCGGCATCTTCTTAACTGATTGAAAACCATCGCGTTCCAACATTTTATTATATGTCCACAGCACATTTTGCTTTGCGGTTTCGTAAAAACTGCAAATGCCTATGATCTTGCAACTTCCAGCATATTTGGTAGGAGGAACTACTGCTTTTAGTATTTTTTTCATGGTAGTATATGGTTGATTGTTAATGGTTAGTGGTTAGGGTTAAACCTTTCAGTATCGGCGAGCTTTTTGTCATCCTCGCGCTGGATTCTACGCGCAAGTCGTTGCAATTCACGATATTCCCTATCGTCCTCTGGCTCACCATATTCCATCATTCGATCTAACCTATCTTCGTATGTCATGTATTTATTCATAAGTATTTGATTTTGTTGAAGTTAAAAGTTTAGTCCCAGCCATTGTCCTCGCCATAGTATCCGTAATCCTCATCCGTGCCCC